>Ga0315282_10008560_pt1 | contig 16529 bp, 16 predicted proteins | sample YL17G07_20_MG_FD_203693 | JGI IMG/M metagenome (GOLD analysis project Ga0315282, IMG submission 203693) | Sediment microbial communities from Yellowstone Lake, YNP, Wyoming, USA - YL17G07_20 | ecosystem: Environmental > Aquatic > Freshwater > Lake > Sediment | place: USA: Wyoming | collected...
GGCGAAAGCTTCTCGACCGGTCACGAGGTTCGGCGCACCGTCGAGAACGGTGTTGAGAAACGCCTCGACGCAGCCCCGCACGCTAACAGCCATTTCGTCGGGCTCGCCCGGCAGCATCTCCCACTGGTCTTCTCCGTCCCGTGCGACCCGATTACCGACGACCACTCCCTTTGTGGCGACCAGCCGGAAGTGGTCGTCAATACCTCCCGCCTTCGGCCAGGGGGCCTCGTAGGTCACCGTCACCTGACCGACGGCACCGCTGGCGAATCGGTAGATGGCCGCGGTGGTCTTGTCCTTGGGGAACGTGAGACCCCCGAGACGATTGCTGAACGCAGCAACGGCTTCGATCGGCCCACCGACGAGGAACCGAAGCAAGTCCACCTCGTGAATGCCGGACCCGACAAGCGCGGTTCTGCCCGCCTCCGCGGAGGCGTACCACGGTGATTTCGTGAACTGCCCCCGCTTGTCCTGAATCGCGTCGATCCGCAGATGGATGACCTGGCCGAGCTCCGCGCTGTCGAGCAGGGCTTTGATGGCCTTGACCCTGGTCCGGAAGCGCCGTTCGTGCGCGACCATGAGCACCCGTCGGGTAGCTTCCGCCGTCCGCACGATTGCCCGTCCGTCGTCGAGGTTCGTTCCAAGCGGTTTTGTTTGGAGGACATGACAGCCCGCTCGAAGGCACGCTTCGGAATGCGGACGATGAAGGTGGTCGGCGGTCACCACGGCCACGGCGTCAAGGTGCTCGCGTGCCAGCATCTCTTCGATGTCGGGATACGCCTCTGCCACGCGTGCCAGCGACGATCTGACCCGCTCGACCTGCCTCTCGTCGGGATCGCATACGACGAGCCGCCCGACGCGGTCGCATCCCGCGAACGCCTCGGCGAATCTCCGTCCGAGCCCCAGACCGACGACACCTACGGAGAGTCCAGCCATGCGATCACCCTCACGGGCGGCGCTCAGGCGCGCCTGCGTTGGGCGACATCTCCTTGCGCAGGGGCGTGATTCATCACGCCCTCCTGCAAAGCCCGTCCACCGTCGGATAGTGGGGGCAGTGAATTGCGCTCCCTACGGTCGGTTGTGGAGCGTCGTTATCAGGAATCCGCACCAAATGCACGTCACGCCCGGCACTCTACTCGCGCGCCCTCGTCCGGCTCGACCAAGAGCGCGTCACCGGCCTTCCCCGTTTCCTCCCGATAGCGGCCGATTACGGATGCAGCGAACTGGGTTGCCGCCTCCGCCGCCACGAGCGCTACCACAGCGCCGCCGAATCCGGCGCCGGTCAGCCGTGCCCCGCAGCACCCGGGGGCAGCCTTGGACATCGCCACGAGTCGGTCAATCTCCGGCAGGCTGATCTCGTAGTCATGCCTCATGCTCACGTGCGACTCGCCGAGTAGCCTCCCGACCGTCTCCATGTCCCCGCGCTTGAGCGCGGCGGCAGCGTCACGCACACGGGCGTTCTCGGTGACCACGTGACGGCATCGGCGATAGACGGTTTCCGGCAGAAGCGAGCTGGCCTCTGCGAGCATCTCCGGCGTGACGTCACGCAGTGCCCGGATGCCGGGCCAGCGGGCCCGCATGACCTCGACCCCTTGCTCGCACTGGCTGCGCCGTTCGTTGTATTTGGAGCCGGTGAGGCCGCGCGGGATGCCGGAGTTCAGGATGACTACCCGCACGTCGTCTGGGAGCGGGACCGCCTCCGCTTCGCACGTTCGACAGTCCAGCAAAACCGCCCCTCCGAGAACACTCGCCATCTGGTCCATGATCCCGCAGCGCACCCCGGCGTACTCGTGTTCCGCCTTCTGGCAAAGCGACGCCAGTTCCGCTTCTGCGATGTTGCGGTGGAGAAGGGCCGCCAGGGCCTTCGCCGTTGCCGTCTCAAGGGCCGCGGAGCTACTGAGGCCCGCACCCATCGGAACATCACTGGCCACCGCGAAGGCAAGCGGTCCGGTGGCCCGGTACCGCGCCTCAAACTGCGCCAGCACACCGAGGGGATAGTTCACCCACCGGTTGTCCGGCTGCGGCCTCCAGGGCGGGCCGTCGATGCTGAGAATCGTCGGCTGCTGGGCGGATGCGAAGGAAGCCCCCGTACCTCGCTTCGGCCCGACCGCGACCGCCGTACGGCGGTTGATCGCCATGGGCAACACGAACCCATCGTTGTAGTCCGTATGCTCGCCAATGAGGTTGACTCTCCCAGGGGCAGAAGCGACAATGGTCGGCTGCGCCGACCACGAAGCGCGGTAGAGTGACGCGGCCTCAGCGGCGGGCGTGGGAGCCTGACTCATTGCCGGGACGGATCAGGCGGCGGTGAGACGGTGCCTGCTTCGGGGTAGAGGGAAAACGAGACGACGGGGGCCTTCTTCTCGTCCGACACATGGATCTCTACGCTCGGGGGTACCGCCCGATATCCCGGTCTCAGGACGTGAATCATGTAGAAGCCGGGCCGCTGAATGCTGACCACCGCGTTGGTCATCGCATTGACCGGCTCGCCATTTAGGAAGACGGCTGCTCCGGTCGGCTCGGAGCGGACGCTTACCGAGTAGAGCGACTGCGGCCTGTGTTCCTGTCGGAAGACGAGCACGGCGACGGCAAAGACGACGACGACGATCAGGCCGTTGACCACGTCGCCCAAGAAGCTCTCGCTGTTCAGCCTGCCCAGGAGGCTTCGTGCTGAGCGCCGGGACCTCTTCTCCCGCCGAGCAGCGAGCCGACGATCGCGCTCCTCTTTGGTCAACCACTCATATTCGCCGCGATGGTTCTTGTACCGGAAGAGGCCCCGCTTCGCATAGAAAGCGTCTTCCTCTTCCCGGATGATGCGGAGACGTTCGGCGCGAAGCAATTCGGCGGCTGGCACTTCGGTTGCAGGCTTGCTCTGCTTGGCGCGCTCCCGCTCGTATTCGGCCTCCAGCCCGCCCCGTATCTGTCGGCGCAGCACCTCTTCCTCGTCGCCTGGCAAGATGCCCCCCGGTGCAGAATCTGCAGCTTCTTTCTCCTCGCTCACCGTGACCGCTCCCCTAGTCCGCGTGCCAATCCGAGAAGCCGCCCCGCGTCGGACAGTCGCTCGTGCGCTACCGCCAGTTCGGGGTCACTGGGGGCCAGCAGGCGGTACCGTGCCTCCAGTCCCCACTGGCGCCCGGCAATCCCGGCGATGATGTGCGGCCCCAGCACTGAACGAGCTTCGTAGAGCTCTGTCTGCGGCACGTCCGGATCAATGGTATGTGCCAATGCAACGAACTCACCGAACGTTGAGTCGTCGGGCCGATAACGTTGACGAAACTCGGATAACGTTTCCGGGAACGTCCTCCCCTGACGCACCAGCTCGTCTGCAAAACGGAAGAAGACGGCGCGATTGCTCAACCGGATCACCAAGCGATCAACGGGACTGCGCGGAATCACGAAGTCGGGGCGGATGCCGCCTCCGCCGTAGACGGTCCTGCCGAGAGGGGTCTGGTACGCCGGGCCCCTCATGGTATCTGCCGGGGAGCCGTCGGACAGCCCCTCCAGTACGTACTGCGCCGTGCCAGTGCTGTAGTCGCGCTGAATGAGTCTCCCGGTAGGGGTATAATACCGAGCGACGGTCAGCAGGAGAACCCCTCCTTCGGTGACCTGATGGCTCAGGTCGAACGGGCGCTGCACGAGGCCTTTCCCGAAGCTGCGCTGCCCGACGATGATCCCCCGGTCCGTATCTTGCAGCGCCCCGGCGACGATTTCGGATGCACTGGCCGAGCCGTGGTTAATCATGACGACCACCGGCACATCCACCTTGAGCGGACCTGCCGAGGCGTAGAAGGACTGGTTTGCCTGAGGCCATCGCCCCCGTTGGGTCACGATGGTTGTGCCTTCCGACAGGAAGTAGTTTGCCACGCCCACCGCCGCCCCAAGTTCGCCGCCTCCATTGTCGCGGAGGTCCAGGATAAGGTCACGCATCCCTTCCCCTTCCAGCCGGGAGAGTTCCTGACCAACCTCCTGCCCGGTTGTCTGGGCGAAGTTCGAGATGCGCACGTAGCCGGTCGTATCGTCGAGCATGAACGCGTACGGGACACTCTTGAGCGGAATCGTGCCTCGGACGATCTCCGCTTCGACCGGCCGCTTCTCGCCTGCCCGGTCGAGAGTGACCCGCACTCTCGTGTCGAGCGGACCGCGAAGGTGCTCCTGCACCTCCGCGTCTCGCCATCCGAGGGTGGTTCTCCCGTCAACGGCGATGATGCGGTCGCCAGTGGCAACCCCGGCATGTTCCGCCGGTCCCCCCTCGATGACGGACATGACGGTCGGCACGCCGTCGATGACGCTGTAGTAGATCCCGACGCCGCCGAAGCTGCCCCGCAACCGTTCTTCGAGCTTCTCCGCCGCACCAGGGGGAAGGTAGCTACTGTGCGGATCGAGGCTGTCGAGCAGCCCGTCAATCGCCCCATCCATGAGCTTGTCGGGGTCCACCTCATCAACGTACACATCCCGTGCGATCCGGATGATGGTGCTGAGAATGCTCAGGCGAGCGTAGAAGCCGCGCGCCGCGGCCCACGCATCTGTCCTGTAGAGACCGAGCGCGACGAGCGCCGGGATGAGCATCCAGAGAAGACAGCGAGCGCGGCGTGGTTGAAGCAAGCGGAAGAGTCTCGGGTTCTGTCGCTGTGCGATCATAGCCAGGTTCGCTTGTGAAGGTCGAGGTCAATGAGCGGCCACTCCTCCGGCGACGCCGCTGCGGCGGTCGGCAGGCCGTCGGGCACAAGCCTGATGCGACGCGGGTAGCGCCCACCACGTCGCGCCAAAGAGAGGAGATCGCTGTACTGGTAGCGTTCCCACGCGACGATGAGCTCGCTTGGCTTGAGGGTGCGCAGGAGCAGGGGCAGGTCATCCAGATCCCCGATCACGGGATAGCCCTGCACCGCAGCGCACTCGTGGGAATCATCTCGCCCCCGCACAACGCCGATGACGCGGTAGTCACGGCGATTGGGCGTGAGCGCTCGGAACAGGCTTTCAGCCCGCCGCCCGCATCCGAGCACCAGCCATCCACCTTCGCCTTCCCCCCGGTGGGGCTGCGCGAGCCATCGCCACGACGTCGTGATGGCGGCTGTCAGACACCATGTGATGCCGGTGACCATGCGCGAGAAGTTGATCGACCGGATGAGGAAGATCGCGACGATGCACGCGGTTCCGCCGATCACGGTGGCGATGGCGGCGCGTCGAACGTCCAGTCTCCGCGGCCCGTGCAAACCGGCAACCAGCGCGCCGCCGACCCCGGAACCGGCGAATACCGCACCGACAAGAAACCACTGCCGGGTGCTGAAACCCGGGGGACTCCACTCTCCGAACCGCATCCTGATCAGAATCGCCAGGCAAAGGCCTGCACCGAGCGCGGCGAAGTCCACAGCCGGGACGAATGCAGCCTGAACGAGCCGCCAGAGGCTCACTCCGATGCCGCTGAGCAGGATACCGGCCTCAATGACGGCCTTCACAGGCCAACCACGCCGTGGTGCGATGTGCTTCTTCACGAAAATATGCATCGCACGGTGGAACTCGTAGAGCTGGCGATGCCGGGGAAGGGAGCGCGTGCTCTTTCCCTTGAAGTGAACGATCTCCGCTGAGGGCACGTACGCCAGCTTCCATCCCGCCGAGGCCATCCGGTAGCTCCAGTCGAGGTCTTCCCCATACAGGAAGAACTGCTCGTCCAGGCCGCCGACCTGCTCAAGCACCTCGCGCCGGACGCACATGAAGCATCCCGAGAGGGCCTCCGCCGCTGTCTCCTGGTCTTCGCGAAGGTAGCGCATGTTGTACCGGCCAAATCGCTTGCTCTGGGGGAAGAAATAGCTCAATCCCACCATGCGATAGAATGCGGCGGAAGGGGAGGGAAAGCCCCGTCGAGCGCCTGGGTCGCTCGTCCCGTCGGGGTTGATGATGCGCCCTCCGGCAGCGCCGACCTCCGGATGGGCATCGAGGTATGCCACAAGCGCCTCGAAAGCGTCCGGGTGCACCAGGACGTCAGGATTCATGAGGAGGACGTGCCGACCGCGCGCAACCTTCAGGCCCAGATTGTTCCCCGCGGCGAAACCGACGTTCTTCCCGCTGCGGATCAGCCGGATGTCCGGGAACTCGCCCTCGACCATCTCGGCGCTACCGTCGGTGGAGGCGTTGTCCACCACCAGGATCTCCACGTCAAGAGCGCGCCGCGCCGCACGTGCCGTGCGCAGCGCCAGCCTGAGGTACGGGCAGACGTTGAAGCTCAGAATCAGGACGGTCAGGTCGGGACGGACTTCCGCCTCCTCAACCACCATCACAGCCTCCCGACAAGCGAGAGCCAGCGCAGCTTCCACACCATCCAGGCGGCTTCCCGGTTGATGCGAAAACTCATCTTCGACGTGCCCATCTGGCGGTCGCGGAACAGGATCGGTATCTCTCTCACTCGGAATCCGTTCCTGATCGCGCGGTAGTTCATCTCGATCTGGAAGCTGTAACCCTCGGAACTGATCCTGTCGAGCCGTATCCGTTCGAGCACCTCACGACGGAAGCACTTGTAGCCGCCGGTGGCATCCCGGACCGGGATGTTCGTGACCAGCCGCGCGTAGAGATTGGCGAAGTAGCTGAGGAGAAGGCGGGGGAGCGGCCAGTCCACGACCGTGATGCCGCGGATGTACCGCGACCCGACCACCGCGTCCGCCGACTCGATCGTGCTGATGAACTCCGGGAGCGATGCCGGATCGTGCGAGAAGTCGGCATCCATCTGAAATATGAGGGGATAGGGACGTGAGAGCGCCCACCGAAAGCCCTCGACGTATGCCGATCCGAGGCCGAGCTTGCCCGCTCGGTGGATGACGTGCACCACCTTGCCCTGCCGCTCCAGCTCATCTGCGACTGCGCCGGTTCCGTCGGGGGAATTGTCATCAACGACGACGATGTCGAGGTCGAGATTCTGCGCGCGAATGGCATCCACGAGCCGTTCGATGTTCTCCCGCTCGTCGTAGGTCGGTATGACCACCACCCCGCGTTTCCGCGCGACGTCCGTCATTGCAGGTTGCTTCCCCCGAAGTCTTGCCCGACCGCCACCTGTTCAAGCGGGCTAGACGCCCAGCGAGCGCCGAAGTTTCCACAACGCGGGGTTCGGTCACGTGCTGTGCAGCCCCGAGCCTTGCGCCACCGCCGAGCGGCTGTCTCACATGTGGTCTGTCGGCGGCATGAATGGAACGGAGACCGGGAAGATCGCTCCGAGGACTCCCTTCGCCGCATCGGTCGTCGTCACACCGGAATCCGCGAGGATGTCGCCGACAGGACGGAACCCCATGACCAGTTCGGTGAGCGCCTCGGCGGGAATCTCGACCACCTGCCCCGCCGCCTCGCCCGGCCTCACGAGAAGCTCGCGATCGCGCGGTACGAACGCGACCGATCCAAGGGGGCACTTCACCGTGACCGCCTCCGCGGCGATGCTCCGAGGCGCGCTCTGCCACCGACGCGAGAGCGTCCCACCGATCTTCCTGAACACCTCATCGACGTTCATAAGGCGTAGCATCGGGCCGCCTTCGTAGTCGGTCCAGTAGTGCCACCCGATTCGCTTCTTGTAGTGGCAGTAGCGAGCGAAGCCGCCCTCCGGCGGCGCGAAGATATCGACCGACTGGACGAAGCTGTTTCTCGCCTCTTCCCGTATGATCGCGAGCACCCCCTCGTACGCCTCCACGGAATCAACGACCGCCAGCTCGTTGATGCGTCCGCCGCCGGAGATCTGCGCATAGGCGAGAACGTTGCCCCTGCCGTCGAGCAAGACCTGTCCGTTCGAGAACCGTCCGAATCTGAAGTACCACTTCCAGTCTTCCTTCGTCCTGACCACGGAAAGGTCGCACCGCCCGATCGTCTTCTCGTAGAGCGCGGCCATCTTCGGGATGTCGGACTTCCGCATCTTTCGGGAACGCATCCCTGGGGGCATCTTCGCCTCGACGTCACGGGGAGCGTACCGACAGACGAACCATCGAAGCGAGGTGCGATAGCCGAAGCGGTGGTAGTAGTTCCTGATGCCGAGCAGGAATGAGATGTCGAACCCATCGCGGATCATGTAATCCACCGTATCCGACATGCACGCCCTGCCGTATCCCTTCTTCCATGCATCGGGATCGGTCGCGACGCAACTGATGCCGCCGAGCTTGAGCGTCGCGTCGCCGTACCGCACGGGCAGCTCGACGATTGCCACACCGGCGACAACCGTGCCGTCGTCAATGACGATCCGGGTGTGTTCCCGCTTGTAGCGGGGGCGTTTCATCCAGAGCGTCTTCTGGTCGCGGAACTCAGTCGGTCTCTTGAACGCTCTGCCAGCCACTTCGGCGTACCCCCGTTCAAGCGCGGGTGTACGGGCATAGGTGCATTCCATTGACTGTCGCTCCCTGAGAGATCACGGTTTGCTTCGAAGGCGCATTCCTCCGGCGGCCGTCGAGGACGCGGTGAAAGTCGCACTCGGTTGCTTTTCCTTCCCTCGGCACGCGGTGAAACCGCGCACGCCTCGGCCCCATCGCATCAGATGACGCGCAAGATCATGGATCGGCTCGCCGAATCGAGTTCCGACAGATCCGGCACCTCGTACCGGTTGCCGTCCACGTCGTAAATGAGGATGCGCGAACGACTGAGATACGTCACGTTGTCCCGCAGTCCTTTCGCGACGAACGAGCGCTGTCCGCGATCCGTTTCGACATCCCAGTAGGTCGCGCCAAACTCCTCGCTGATGGAGTTGACCCGTCTCATCCGCACCGTGAAGTATCGCCGCTCCAGTTCCGTCTTGATGACCGCCTGGCTCTCCCCGTCAAGCCCGGTCGGATCGGCGATGATGCCGATCTCGCTCAACCGACCCGACAACAGACCGACGTACGGGTCCTCCGAAGAGAGCGGGAACGCACGCACGATGGTCACCTCGAGATACGTCCGGTTGCCGACCGTTGCCCGAAGAAACCCCTTCGGGTCGTAGAACAGGCGGACCTCCTTCGGGTCGAGCGGCGGCGCGTCGGGGTCGCACACCTCAGGCCGGGTGACGGCCTCTTGATATGCATTGGTTGAGACGCTCGATAGCATGTTACCGACCGCGAGGACTCCGACGAGTGCTCCTGGGGGACCCGGCTCCGGAGAGTCGCTGGTGCGCCGACGATATCACCTCCCGCACAGACTCTAAGATACCGCTCCTAGGCACGCAGTCCAAAGCGTTGGCACCGAGCTTCCTTACGATGCGGGCCAGGGAGGCAGGTCGGGCGCGCGCCACGTTCGCAGATGGAACACCCCGTCGGTCAGCTCTCCGTAAGTTCCAAGGCTGATCCAATCCCCAAGAACGACCAGAAGCCCGTCCCGGCGCACTTCGATCCTCGCCGCGTGCACGTGTCCGAACACGGCAATGTCGGCTCCCGCCGCGAACACCTCGTTCGCTATGGCTTCGAACACCGGAACCCGTTGCAGTGCAGACCTCTCGGCCTCATTGCGTCTGTTGGAGCCACGGTTGACCAACCGCGCCATCCAGGCGCCCCAATCCGGGTGGAGGAAGGCAAAGGCCCGTATCGCGCAGGGATGGTGGAGGATGCCACGAACGAGCCCGTAGCGATGGTTCGACAGGCCCAGGCCGTCGCCGTGGTCGACGTAGAGTCTCTTGCCGCCTGCTTCAAGCCAGAGCGGCCCATGGTGCACCTGGATGCCGTATTCCTCCGCGATTGACCGACCGACCCACCAATCGTGGTTACCTCCGAATAGGACGACCGACACCCCGTCGTCAACGAGGTCCGCCAGCGCCGCAAGGATACGCCCTCCCCGCCGCGGGACAACGGAGGCATACTCGAACCAATAGTCGAAGAGGTCCCCCACGACGAACAGCCGTTCCGCGCGCCCGTGCAGGTGCTCCAGAAGAGAACGGAGGTGCTGCTGTTTCGCTCGCTCATCCGGGGAGTCTCGTTGACGGATGTGCGCGTCCGAGATGAAGTACCATCCGCCGTTCATCGGCTAGCTCGATCGGTTGAGAGCACATCCTGGTCTGCACGTGCCACCCGTCGAGCACGCACCGACATCCCATCGGCAACGGGTGAGCCGGGACGACACCGCGAACCCGCCGAACGGTTCGCCGCGCAGGGCTTCGGAGCGCGGCTGCCTCGGCATGATGTATGGCTCACCCGCCAGGAAACAACCGAAGGTGTCCTGTGCGTCGACAGGAAACCCGTGAGCCTGCGTGCGCGTGCAATCGGGGGTTGACCGCGCCGCACCGGACATGCACTATTTACTATTCACGTTAGAATGCGGCTCTTGGACACCTAAGTCAATCCCGCATCGTGCCGGGCAGCCAGCTTTCTGGGACGCCACCAGTGCCCGCGCACCCTGTGCGACGGCACGTTCGCTGGACGTTCTCAAGCGCCGGACATGGGGCCTCGCGAAGCCGGTCCGCAGCTTGCTGTCGCGCACGTGTGGGAACCTCTTGAATGCACGGGAGGGCGCTGATGACATCCCCTCCGCGCGGGTGGTTTGTCGAGGCGCTTCGGGAAACGGCGCCCTTGCTCGGATTGGGCATTCAGTTCGCCCTGGTTGTCCTGATCGGAGTCGGAGTCGGGTGGTGGGTTGACAAGCGATTCGATCTGTCGCCGTGGGGTATCCTCGTCGGGGGCGTCCTCGGCATCGCCATGGCGTTCTACCATTTCATCCGGGCCGTGCTTAAGTACACTGATCATCCGAAGGATCGCCACACAAAGGCCCCGTGAGCGGTCCGTTCCTGGACGATCCGGTTCGCATTCATGAAGCTCTGGATACGGTGGTTGGTCGGGCTGACCGTGGCCGCGATGCTCGTCGTCGCCTATCCGCTCAGCGAGGCCTCGGCTCACGTACGGAACAGTGCCCTCATCGGCTGGAGCGTGGGCCTCGTGGTGAGTCTGGGCAGCGGTTTCTTCGCGTTCTGGTCACTTGGGCTGCCTGAGCGCGGGTTCTTGGCCGTTACGTTCGGGGGAATACTCGTTCGTCTGGCTCTCGTTGCCGGCGCGGTCGTCGTGGCGGTACGCCTCGGCCATGTACGCGTGGGATGGTTTCTGGTCGGTCTGCTCGGTTCGTACGGCTTATACCGCGCTCTCGAGGTGATCTTGCTGAACCGTCTGCGGTCTACGACGGCGCGCGTCTCACGGCGGCCTCGCCGCAAGGGCGAGGTCGCATCGAACTCGCCCGGAGTGGCGCCATGAACCGTTGCACCGCCGCTGTCCTGTTCGTGGCGAGTCTCACCTTCTTCGAGGTGCCGGCGCTTCAGGCCGAGCCAAACGCCCTCCATCACACGGGCGCCGCTCCCGCGCCGTCACTCTCCCAGAACCAGCCCGACCGAGCGGCTTCGGGAGCCGTCGATTCGGCTGCCTCGGAAAGTGCGGTCTCGCAGACGGAGGCAGAAGCCGAAGCGTCCCATAGCGCACACGGCGAAGACCAAGGCCGCATCGACGCGGTCCACGACGTGACCGACTCGCGGGTGCTCGAAATCCCATGGCCGAACGCGCACCTCATGAAGCAGGTCCACCTGCCGAGCCTCGGCACGTTCACCGTCGCGGGAATCAGGATCGAGCTTGCAATCACGAAGCACGTTGTCTTCCTGTGGGTCGCTGCGGTGTTGGTGCTCGTCGTGGCTGTCGCCGCTGCGCAACGGGCGCGGCGGGGTGGTTTGCCGCGCGGCCTGCACAACGGCATCGAGGCGGTCGTCGTCTTCATGCGCGACGAGGTCGCCGTGCCGTCCCTGGGCGAGCGGTACGGACGGTGGCTGCTGCCGTATCTGCTGTCGGTCTTCTTGTTCATCCTGACGTGCAACCTGCTCGGCCTCGTCCCGTACGCTTCGACGGCGACGGGGAACATCAGCGTCACCGCCGGGTTGGCGACGCTCAGCTTCCTCCTGATCCAGGGCGTCGCGATCCGTGACCAGGGCTTGAGGGGCTGGCTGACACATCTCACGGGCGGCGTGCACTGGGTGCTCTGGCCGATCATGGTCCCCATCGAGATCATCGGGCTGTTCACCAAGCCGTTCGCGTTGTGTATCCGTCTCTTTGCAAACATGACTGCGGGCCACATCGTCGCCCTGTCGGTGATCGGCCTGATCTTCATCTTCCACCACGTTGCCATTGCCGGCCTCGCGGTCCCGTTCAACCTCTTCGTCTGTCTGCTGGAGATCCTCGTCGCCTTCATTCAGGCGTACATCTTCACGATGCTAACCGCCGTCTTCACCGGTCTGGGTGTGCATTCGGACCATCCCGAGGGCGAGGAGCACGAGCGCGCGGAATCACGGCACGGGAGGGCGACGGCAGAACCGACAGGCTGAGCGGTGAGTCCGATAGTGCAGGGCCAGCACATGCGTGATCTGACCCATTCGACGACGCCGCGACGGGCGCGGCATCACCATTTCCTGTGGGAGTAACACGGGCGGACGACGTCAGGAGGAGTTCAATGGAAGCGATCGGGGTGGCACATTTGGCAGCCGGTATCGGAACCGCACTGGTCACCATCGGCGCTGCGTTCGGTATCGGCAAGATCGCGCAGGCTGCGATGGAGGGCACTGCTCGCCAGCCGGAAGCGGGCGGCCAGATTCGTGTCTCGATGCTCATCGCCGCGGCGCTCATCGAAGGTATCGCGATGTTCGGTCAGGTTATCTGCGTGCTTCTGGCCATCAAGACCAGGGCTGGCTATTGATCGGCGGTTCAGCGCCAGCATGCCGGCTCACGGCCCTGCTGGGCTGGTGGGGAAGAGGTAACCAATGCTTGTCAGCGTGAATCCCGGCCTGATCATCTGGACGATCGTCACGTTCCTCGTCCTCGTGTTCCTCCTCAGCAAGTTCGCCTGGAAACCGATCATCAGCGCCCTCGAAAGCCGGGAAAAGGCGATACGGGACGCCATCAAAGGGGCGAACAGAGCACGCGAGGAGGCACAGGACCTCCTCAGACAGCACGAAGAGCTCATTGGCAAAGCCGAGGCGGAAGCGCGCGAGATCATCCAGGCCGCGCGGGAGACGTCCGAGCAAGTCCGGCGCGAGGCGGAGGTGGCTGCGCGCGCTGAGTCACAGCGTCTGCTCGACCAGGCCCGGCGGGACATTCAGAACGCCAAGGAGGCTGCCCTGCGCGATATTCGGGACACGGTGGCCGATCTGGCGATTCGGGCCGCCGCCAAGATCGTTCAGGAATCGCTCGACTCCGAGCGTCATCGGAAGATGATCGACGACCTCATCGAGCGCCTTCCCGAGACGAGGGCGAACTAAGTGGTCTGACAGTTGGGCAGGGGCACGGCGTCCCGTGCCCACGATGACGACCCGTGAGGGCGACTCATGAGTCGCCCTTACAGACCGAGGCGACGTAGCCACCGATGCCGATTCATTCACGTGCAAGCTTGCGCTATGCGCGGGCGCTGCTCATCGCGGCAGAGAAGCGAGACGGTCTCGGCTCTCTGCGCGAGGATGTCGAGGCACTCAGAGACCTTATGCGGGAATCCCCGGAGCTTCGGGCGTTCCTCGTGAGCCCGACGATCGCCAAGCAAGACAAGCTTGCCATCGTGGGGAACCTCTTCGACGGCAAGGTCTCTCCCCTCCTGAGCCAGTTCCTGCGGATGCTCACGGACAAGTACCGAGAGCGCGTGCTCCCGGACATCCTTGATGCGACGGTGAGCCTGCTCGACGAACGCGAGGGGAAGGTGGTCGCCGAGGTAGAAAGCGCGGTGGACATGACCGACGAGCAGCAGGCGCGGCTCAAGAAGCAGCTCGAACGATTCACGGGCAAGCAGGTCCAGATGACCGTCAGGACGGAGAAGGGGCTCGTAGCCGGGTTCGTCGCGCGAGTTGGTGACACGGTCTTCGACGCGTCGCTGGGGGCGCAGCTTGCCCGGCTGCGTCAGTCGTTCGGAAGGGCGAACCTGCGCCCGGCGGTGCACGGATAGAGGGGCTCGGAGGTCCGGTGCGTTCGTCAACTCATGCCGAGCGTCGCCTGGTCCGGGTGCGACGCGGATCGTACACCGTCCTTCGGTCGGCGTCGTGGCTCGCACCACCTCAGAGAGCATGCCATACCGACAACCAGGGATCCGCAACATAGGAATCGGACCGTTGCGATAGGGACACATCCATGGCTACAACCTTCGACGTGCGTCCGGACGAAGTATCGAAGATACTGGCGCAGCAATTGAGCGAGTTCGAGCGGGGCGTGGACATCTACGACACCGGGACAGTGCTTCAGGTCGGCGACGGCATCGCCCGCGTGCACGGGCTTGCGAACGTCATGGCGAGTGAGCTGGTGGAGTTCCCGCACGGGGTCATGGGCATGGCGTTCAACCTGGAAGAGGACAACGTCGGCTGCATCCTCTTCGGGGAGGACACCGAGATCAAAGAGGGCGACACGGTCAGGCGTACGAAGCGCATCCTCGAAGTGCCCGTGGGTGAAGCGCTGCTCGGTCGCGTGGTCGATCCGCTTGGAAAGCCGCTCGACGGGAAGGGAGACATCATCACCGACCAGCACGCCTACGTCGAGCGGAAGGCCCCGGGCGTCATCCAGCGCAGGCCGGTGAGCACCCCGCTCCAAAGCGGCCTCAAAGCCATCGACTCCATGACTGCGATCGGGCGCGGGCAGCGGGAGTTGATCATCGGTGACCGGCAGACCGGCAAGACGGCGCTCGCGGTGGATACGATCATCAACCAGAAGGGGCAGAACGTCTTCTGCATCTACGTCGCCATCGGGCAGAAGGCCTCCACCGTCGCCAAGGTCGTGGCGACGCTGGAGCAGTACGGCGCGACGGATTACTCTATCGTCGTGTGCGCGCCCGCAAGTTCCCCTGCGGCTCTCCAGTATCTCGCCCCGTACGCCGGATGCACCATGGGGGAGTACTTTCGCGATTCTGGCCGCGACGCACTCATCATCTACGACGACCTGACCAAACACGCGTGGGCGTACCGCCAGGTGTCCCTCCTCATGCGCCGCCCACCCGGACGCGAGGCGTATCCGGGCGACGTGTTCTACCTGCACTCGCGCCTGTTGGAGCGCGCCGCGAAGCTGAACGACGAACTTGGCGGCGGTTCGCTCACGGCGTTGCCCATCATCGAGACGCAGGAGGGCGACATCTCCACGTACATCCCGACGAACGTCATCTCGATCACGGACGGCCAGATCTTCCTCGAGTCGGACCTTTTCTACGCGGGCCAGCGCCCGGCAGTCAACCCCGGGATCTCGGTTTCCCGCGTCGGTGGGAAGGCGCAGATTCGCGCCATGCGCGACGTGGCCGGATCGCTCCGTGGCGACCTCGCTCGGTACAACGACGTGGCGGCGTTCGCCCAGTTCGGGTCGGACCTCGACGCCGCCACCCAGCAGCTTCTCCGGCGCGGCGAACGCGTGCAAGAGATCCTCAAGCAGGGCCAGTACCAGCCGATGCCCGTGGAAGAGCAGGTGCTCGCCATCTACGCGGCGACGAGCGGCGCGCTCGATCAGGTCCCCATCCACGCGGTCAAGCACTGGGAGCGGGAATACCTCGAACACGTGCGCGCTTCCTGCGGCGAGGTGCTCAAGGAGATCAGAGAGAAGAAGACGTTGTCCTCAGCGCTCAAAGAGAAGATCACGGGGATCATGAAGGACTTCACGAAGACCTTCAGGCCGCCGGAGACGCTCGGTGCGAAGAAGGCAAGCGGATGAGGTCGGGCCCGAAGCAGCGGCACAGATGAGAACCACGAGAGGGATCGTGACGCCATGCCGAATCTGCGGATGATTCGTCGGCGCATCAACGCGGTGCAGAACATCCAGCAGGTGACCCGTGCCATGCGGATGATCGCCGCCTCCCGCATGAAGAAGGCGCAGGAGGCGATCATGCAGACGCGCCCCTACGCACGGCGGCTCGAAGTGCTCATGCGGCACATGGCATCCCGTGTTCCGCAGGAGGAGCACCCGCTGCTCGCCGTGCGGGAGATCAGACGTGCGACGCTTGTCGTCGTCACCGGCGACCGAGGGCTGTGTAGAGGGTTCAACGCCAACGTCATCCGCCGCGCCGCCGAACGCTACGAGGCGTTGGCGAACCAGGGCGCGGACTGCGAGATCATCACCGTCGGTCGAAAGGCGTACGACTACTTCAGGAGGCGGGAGCGTCGGATTCTTCACCATCACGTCGGCATCTTCCAGCACCTCAACTTCAGCCACGCGCAGGCAATCGCGCGGCAGGCGACGGAGCGGTATGAACGGGTCGAGACCGACCTCGTGGAGATCGTGTACAACGAGTTCAAGTCCGTCCTCCAGCAGACGCTCGTGGCGAAACACTTCCTGCCGCTCGAACCGGTCGAACCCGCCGACGAGGGCCACTTCGTGGACTACATCTACGAGCCATCAAAGGAAGCGATCTGGACGGACCTCGTCGGGAAGTACGTCAACCTCGAGCTCTGGCGGGTGCTTCTCGAATCGAATGCCGCGGAACAGGCTGCCCGGATGACGGCGATGGAAGAGGCGACGAAGAACGCGGAAGAGATGATCAAACAGCTCATCTCGGTACGGAACAAGGTGCGTCAGACGAGCATCACGACGGAGTTGAGCGACATCGTGGGCGCGGCCGAGGCGCTGGGATAGCAT
>Ga0315282_10008563_pt1 | contig 16524 bp, 10 predicted proteins | sample YL17G07_20_MG_FD_203693 | JGI IMG/M metagenome (GOLD analysis project Ga0315282, IMG submission 203693) | Sediment microbial communities from Yellowstone Lake, YNP, Wyoming, USA - YL17G07_20 | ecosystem: Environmental > Aquatic > Freshwater > Lake > Sediment | place: USA: Wyoming | collected...
CGTTGCTGAATTCAAAGAGCAGGACGATGGCTATCAGCAAAATCGCGATAGAAAGGGAAGCGGTCTCCAAGAGATCAATCTCCGTAAGCCCTGCGGAGGACCTGAATCGGGTGCCAAGTTTTCGCTCCGGTCTGCTGGGCAATCTGCATCCGGCAGGCCTCGCAATCGGAAATAATGATCCCGGCCTTCAACTTCTCCACAGCCTGGAAGAGCTCCCGTCCCACTTCCAGGGCCACCTCGTACTTCTCCTTCTTATACCCGTACGTTCCAGCCAGACCGCAGCATCCTGCAGGGAGTTCAATGACCCTTAATCCGGGGATGAGAGAAAGCAGTTCTAAAGCAGGAAGGCCAATCTGCAGCGCCCAGAGATGGCAGGGTACATGGTAGTAATACGTCTCTTCAATCCTCGTAAATTCGGTATTCAGCTTTCCTTCCCCGTGCAACTGGAGCAAAAATTGCGATATATCGTAAAGATGTTCAGCAAGGGCTGTGACTCCTGGCAGGTGCAGCAGGGTTCCATATTCCTGGCGTAAGGTCATTCCGCAGCTGGGCGAAGAAAAAACAATCTCTATCCCTTCTTCAGCGCTCTTACCCAGAGATTTTAAGTTTTTCTCTCCCAATTTGGCTGCCCAATCCAAAAAACCGTTGCTGATCAGAGGAAGGCCACAGCATTCCTGTCTCGGAAGAAAGACCCGGAAGCCGTTCTTTTCCAGAACCTCCACCACAGCCCTGCCCAGTTCTGGCTCCATATAGTTAGTGTAGCAGCCATGGAAATAAGCGATGGCTTTTCCATCCGGAGATTGTCTCGAGCGGAACCATTTGGCGAAAGTCTGTGGGGCATAGGAGGGCATTTTTGCCCGGCGGTCGATTCCCAGGCCGCGGTCCAGGAGCCAGCGGAGAAAGGACCGGCTGACGACCCAGTTGGAGATGGGAAACCCTAAGCTCCCCAGTCGTTCCAAGAGATAAGAATGGCCGAGAAGCCAGTCTCTGTAAGATGGTTTTTTCTCTTTTCCCAAAGAAAGACGGGCCCGGATTTGCAGGTCGGCAATGGGCACCTTGTGCGGGCAGACCCTCTCGCAGGCCTTGCAGTAGTTGCAGAACTCAAGCCATTCCGCGGGAATCAGCTTTTTCTGCAGGCGAAAGCGTTCCGCATCCGGCCCGGCAAGCTTGGGGCCGGGGAAAAGCCCTGTAGCCTGGAACACCGGACAGTAGGCGTTGCAGATCGAACATTTTATGCACTGGTCGATGTTAGATTCCATCCTACGTATCTTTCACCGCAGAGAACGTAGAGGGCGCAGAGGAGGAATGCACCAAATAACAAAAAGCACAACACCAAAAGGGGATCAGGTTTCGTTGGTTTGTTTTGAGTCATGATTATATTTTCTCGGCGTCCTCTGCGGTTAATTTATTGCTGCTCGCAAAAATCGCTGCCAGGCTTCCTGCCAGGGAACCTGTGGAGATGGCTATCCCGCCCCCGGATTTTTCAGACATAGAATCCGCATGGGCGATGATCCCGCCGGCAGCGAAAAGGTTGGAATGGACTACCTGCCCCCTTAGGTCAACGGGCTGGAGGTTTTCATCCACCTCCACCCCAAATTCATTGAAAGGTTGCCCTCTTGCGGCCAGAAGGCGGGGGTTGAACCATCTCTTCCGATCCAGGGGATATCTTACGGGCAGGCCAAGCAAGGTCTCGTAAATCCTGCCTCGCTCAGAGTCGAGCCCCCCCCCGACAAACTTCCCTGTGGCCAGGACAAAAGCAGAGGCCTTATAAACCGGGCTTCCCTTTGAATCCCCGAGCGAAAAACCCTCAAGCCTTCGAAACTGGACGTTGGGCTTTAATAGTCGCGGGCCCACAACCTGACGGACACCCCTGCCCTGAAGATGAATTTTAAGTAAGTTATAAAGGCGTATGCCGGGAACAGAAGGAGGGGGCGTGGGGACCTCGAAGACCTGGGTGCCCATTTTTTCCTCCAGGTCTGTCCAGGCTTCCAGGGAAGAATGAAAACCCAGGACAGCGGGTACCCCCAGCTTATCCCCGGGATGTAAAAACGGCCTGGCCTGCCTGGCGAACTTTTCCCTGAAACATTCTTCATCGAAAGCTTTAGCCAAGGTCAGGCTGTTAATGGCTTTCCCGGCTAAGTCCGGCCTTCCCAAGACCCCAGCCCGGAAAGAAGAGGCGATCTTCCCCCGGCAATATAAAATATTCAAATTCTCGGCGGCGAAATAAGGTGAGAAGTCCCTGAATCCTTCCAACCCGAGGAGGAATACAGATCCCGAAATTGACAGGTCCCCTCCTTTCACGGTCTCGGGAATCAGGCAGGTCGGGTGAAAGGTCCCCACTGACGTGGGCAGGAGGAAGTTGGAAGCGAAATTTCCCGTGTAAGGCATTCCCATGGAACGGCAAATATCTTGAAAATGGGCCAGCGCGGAAAGAATCCTTTCGGAGCCCACTTTCGCATAAGGGTGCTGGGGATGATTGCTGCACAATTGGGCCAGAGCTGAGAGTGGAGAGGAGAGCGGGACCATCGAATCACCCGGGAAATATCCCAGGCCATCGATGCACCCACTTGTAAGGGGAAGCGAGCCCATACCCCTGGCCAGGATTAGCACCCGGGCCCCCTGGCTCTGGGCGGCTTCCGCGGCCATGAGCCCTGCGAGTCCAGCCCCAATGACGATCACATCGTAAAACATAATAATAACGCTTCAAGGATTCGAGAGTTCAAGGGTATTCACCGCGTTCATGTATAGCAGCTCGCTGGACCCCTTGACCCCTGGAACCCTTGAAGCCTGGGTTACATGTGGTCGAGGTTAAAAAACTCTGTATACAAAGCCTGGATTAATTGCTCTTCCCGGAGCTGGGGTCCCCAGAGTACGGGCCGGATTCCCTTCCAACGCTCTTCCAGGAAGCCCTTCAAAAATAAAAGGGACGTGCCCGGGGGGATTTTCCCCTCCTCCGACAATACGGCGGCCAGGCGGTGGGAGCAGAAACCTCCCTGGCAGGGCCCCATCCCTGCCCGCGTTCTCTGCTGAACTTCGGTTAAGCTGGGGTGGGGCAAGTACTGGACCTCCTGGAGGATTTCTCCTCTGGATACGAATTCGCATTCACAGAGAATCTCCTCGGTTACCCGCAAAGGCCTCGACTCCGCAATTCGTTTCAGCCTGGCCCCCAGGTCATGAAAAGCATATCCTTCTGGAAAGGGAAGTAGCTTTTCTGCTGTGGTGCACGGAACCTTATTCCCCATCTCCTTGCAGACTTCATCCACTGTTCTTTCAGCCATCAGCCGGTACGTGGTCAGCTTGCCCCCGATGATGGAGAAAAGTCCTTTCACTCCATCTGCTTTTCCGTGATCCAAAAGAAGGAAATCGCGGCTTACCTTGCGGGCGTCGCTTTCGGTCTCCCGTGCCCCTATGAGCGGCCGGACCCCCGCGTAGGCCCGGATGGCCCGTGCAGAACCGACTTCCGGCAGCAACTTTTCTCCTTCCGATAAAAGTAAGTCAACTTCTGCCTCTTCCGCAGCAGGGTCATCAACCTCTTCCACGGTCCGCGAGGTGGTTCCAATGATCAGGGCCGGGCCATGCGGAACAAGGATGTCGCCGCTGGAGGGAGGGCGGCAGCGGTTGATCACCGTGTTGGTTAAGCGCTGGCTGAGGACGACCAGGCTTCCCTTGGAAAAGACGATATCCAGGGAGGCTCCGGCCATCCGGGCAACTTTTTGTGCCCAGGCTCCCGCGGCATTGATGATAAAACGGCACTGGATCGGAAACTTTTCCCCTGTCCGCGGGTCACGGGCAACCAGGCCCTGGATGTGCCCTCCATCTGTCAGGATCATCAGGACCTCACGGTGTTCAAGGGCTTTCGCCCCGAGGCGCGTTGCTTCCTCCACGTTGGAGCGGATTAAACGGAAAGGATCAATGGAGCTATCCGGGACATAGAGGGCCCTTTTTATCCCGGGCGAAAGGGCCGGTTCTCTTCGAAAAACCTTGGCCACGGTCATCTCTTCGGCCGGAAGACCCAGCTTCTCGCAAGCATAGAGGAGTTCATCCGGGTACCCGGGAGGGTCTTGGGGGAGAGAGAGGAAAAATCCCCCCGTGTCTTCAATGCAGGGGGAAGCAATCTTTTTTAGAATTCGGTTTTCAGCGATGCACTCGCGGGCCGAGTCGGGATCATTGACCGCATAGCGGGCGCCGCTGTGCAGGAGGCCATGATTTCTCCCGGAGGTTCCGCTGGTAAGCTCACCCTGCTCGAGGAGGACGGCTTCGATCCCGCGCAGGGCAAGATCCCGGAGCACCCCCGCCCCGGTCGCCCCGCCGCCGATCACCACAACTTCTGTATTCATCATAAATCAGCTCTCAGCAATCCGTGATCAGCTTTTAGGTAGAAAAGGAGGCGGAATGGGCCGTAACAATCTTTATCGTCTCGCTGACTGCTGATAGCTGAAAGCTGATGGCTTTTCTTACCTTATAATCTCAGCCAGGCTCTCCCAGACATAATCGGGCTGAATGCTCGAATGGCGGAGACTTTCTCGACCCGTTACCCCCGTGAGAACCAGAGCCGTTGCCATTCCAGCGTTTTTGCCCATTACGATGTCCGTCTCCAGACGGTCGCCCACGAGAAGGCAATCCTGCGTAGCCAAGCCAATAGAGCTCATCGCGACTTGAATCATGACCACGGAAGGTTTACCCACAATCGTCTCCACTTTCTTGCCTGTCGTTCCTTCGACGGCCCCGATCATGGCCGCGCAATCCGGTATTTCTCCTCCTTCCACCGGGCAGGTGCGGTCCGGGTTGGTGGCGACGAAATGGGCACCCCCTTTAATGGCCTGGAGGGCGATATTCAATTTTCGGTAATCGAATGTCCGGTCGAAGGCGGCCACAACATATTGGACCTCTTCGGGTGCTTCGCTGAGACGAAAACCGGCGCTGGCCATCTCCGCGACCAGGGAGGGCTCCCCAATGACATAGATCGTCGCCCCCGCTGCTTGCTGGGAGAGCCAGCGGGCCATGACCAGGGAGGAGTTGATCACTTCTGCGGGGTCCGTGGAAATCCCCAGACGGGTGAGTTTGGCGGCATAATCCTCGCGGGTCTGGATGGGCTTGTTCGAAAGATAAACCACCTTCTTTCCCAGGGATTTCAATTTTTCAACCGTTTCCCTGGCCCCTGGAATGAGCTTCTCGCCCCGGTAGACCGTGCCGTCTAGGTCGAAGATGTAACCGCGGAAATAGAGAAAAGGCATTACCATTCCTTGACAAAAGAGCCTTCAGCAGTCAGCACTCAGCTTTCTGCCCCCCCAAAATGATCTGCATGAAAAGCCATTGTGAGGCAAAACCCACAGTTATTCTAAGGTTATTATAACTTTTGGCTCAAGATTTAACCACCTTTATTTAGCCGCAGCGAAATCCATTCCCTTCATGAGAGTTGATGATAGCGGTTCAAATAGATAAGGTCCTAGTATTGCGCGCCAAGCAAAATCATCTCGCCCACCCCCAGTTTTGATCGGAAGTTCCAGGCCCGGGTGCATGTGCGCTTCACTCGGAATAACGAGGCGGTGATCCTTCCATGGAGGGGGCGGGGAGCTTACGCTCCGCCGCGACATTTTCCGGAATAGAGAGGTAAAACACGTGATAGGCTTTATCCCGGCCGGTTATTCCTTCATTCATCGCCCATGCACCCGGGCCACGACGCGGCGGGAGCATTAAAACTGGGGGTGGGCCGAGCAAAATCATCCATTGACAATCGTTTTTCCCTACGCTATTTTATCCTCAAATGGGGTTTGGTCCCATGGAGCGGATTTCAACATTTATTCATTGCTTTCAAGGAGGTCCACGCACATGAACCAAAAATTACTTGTAGGGATCGTCCTTCTGTCTTGTTTGTACCTATTTCTCCCTTCTTCACCAGCGGGAGCCCAGGCGATCGAAAACGAACTCTACCTGATTACCCCTGTTTCCAAGGATGTCCACGACCCGGCATTAAAGTCTTTTGCCGACTATGCCAAGAAAAAATGGAATATCGACGTGAAGACCAGCGCCATTCCAAAAGGAACGCCTGTGGCCTACGGTCAGATTTTGGAGTGGAAAGGCCGACCCCAGGCCGATGTTTTTTGGGGCGGGGAGGGAACGCTTTTCGACAGCCTGGCAGCCGAAGGACTCCTGGAGCCGGTAAAGATTCCCAAGAAGATATGGGACGAAATCCCGGCTACCATAGGAAAACCCGTGGGCCTGCCCCTGAAAGACCCGAAGAAATTCTGGGTGGGCACCACCCTGGAGCCGTATGGCTTAATCTACCAGCCAAAGCTGCAGAAGCGTCTGGGAGCGGAGATTAAAGACTGGGATGACCTGATCAACCCAAAACTCAAAGGGCAGATTGCTCAATGCACGCCCGATCGTTCGAGTTCCAGTCACGCTTCCTACGAGGTGATTCTACAGACTTACGGCTGGGAAAAGGGATGGGAGTGGCTGAAGAGGCTCGCCGTCAACACCGGAATCTTCACGGCCCGGTCCCGCGATGTCCCCAACGTTGTCGCTAAGGGAGAATTTGCCGTCGGGGTTGCCGTGCCGAGCTACATGGCCTTTGCCGAGGTTTTGGGGGGATACGATCTGATGTTCGTTTACCCCAAGAATGCCTATGTTACCCCTGAACCAATGGCCGTGCTCAAGGGAGCTCCCCATCCCAAGGCAGCCCATGCTTTCATCGAGTTTCTGTTAACCGAGGAAGGGCAGAAGATTTTCATGGAACGGGGACTCTACGCCATCACCCCCAAGTATAAAGTCTCAGGGGCCCCCGGATCCAGTGCGGAGAAGGCCGTTCAATTTACCGGGGGCATGAGGTCTTTCTTCGACATCCCGGTAGGCAATGTCTACGACGACAAGATCGCCGGCCAGAAAAAGAGGATCGAAGATGTAAATTCCTATTTCCGGAAAGAGATCGCCGAGAAACACAAGGAAATCATCAAGGAAAAGTAAGAATCTAAGGTTTCCTCCTTTCGATATCGTAGAAAAACTCCTCGAGGCACGGCCCTCGGGGAGTTTTTCTGTCACCAGTGCTCCTTGGAGTTCCATATTTACAAACCTGTTCGTATATGAATATTCAGCTGCAAAACATCGTGAAACGGTTTGGAACCCTGGAGGCGGTGAGCCACGTCTCCCTGGAAATCCAGGATGGCGAACTCTTCACCCTTCTGGGCCCTTCGGGTTGCGGCAAGACGACTATCCTTCGTTTAATCGGCGGATTTCACAAGCCCGATGAGGGGGAGGTCTACTTCGGCGAAAAGGCCGTATCTCCTATCCCGCCCTACGAACGGAACATTGGGATGGTCTTCCAGAACTACGCCCTCTGGCCCCATATGAGTATCTTTGACAACATCGCCTACGGCCTCAAGCTCAAAAAGTTTTCCCGGGAAGAGATTTCCTCCAAAGTTCTCCACACCCTCAATCTGGTCAATCTAACAGGCCTGGAAAAGCGCTATCCGGGACAATTATCGGGAGGGCAACAACAGCGCGTAGCCCTGGCCCGGGCGCTGGTCCTGAACCCGGATGTGCTCCTGCTGGATGAACCGTTGAGCAACTTGGACGCCAAGATTCGCCTCCAGGTGCGGGCCGAGATCCGCAAGCTTCAGAAGGACCTTGGTATCACGACCATTTATGTCACCCATGACCAGGAAGAAGCCCTCACGCTTTCGGACCGGATCGCCGTCGTCGACCATGGAAAATTGCAGCAGGTAGGCTCCCCCCGAGATCTCTATGCCAGGCCGGAAAATCCCTTTGTGGCTGATTTTATAGGAATCAATAATCTAATCCCCGGGGAGGTTCGGGAAATTCAAGATCGTGAAGGGAAGATGAAGGTCCAAACTGAAGTTGGCCCCCTGGTCTGTACTTTCGAAAAAGCCTTTAAACCAGGGGATCGTTGCATGATCAGTGTCCGGCCGGAGACAGCCTCCATTGGCCAGACAGAAGGGGGACAGGGAGAGGTAAATGTCCTCCCGGGGACAGTTAATTTCGCCTCCTATATCGGCAACACCATTCGCTATGACGTGGAAATCCAGAATGGGAAGATCTTCAAGGTTGACATTCAGAATCCCTGGTACCACCAGGTTCTTTCCTTAGGGGAAAAAGTTTTCGTGACTTTTCCTCAACAGATTACCCTGGGGATCCCCATCCCCTGAAGAGGGAGTTCTGACGTGAGCCCTCAAGGCGAGATATCCATCGCTTTACCCCAGGTTCGGTCCCGACCCCAGATGAAGATGGGTGGTTTGCTGGGATATGCGGGGATCTGGGCCTTTTTCGCCTTGTTTCTGATTTACCCCCTGATCCGCCTTTTTTATGACGCTTTCACGACCGGCGACGGAGCTTTTACCCTGAATAACTTTTACGATTTTTTTACCGACGCTTATTACCTGAAATCCCTGGTCAATTCCCTTCTTTTAGGAGGAGCCACCGTCGTCACCACCTCTTTCCTGGGGATCGCCATCGCTTATCTCCTGCTGCGCTATGATTTTTCCGGGAGAAACCTTTTCTCTTTCCTTACCATTATTCCCATGATTATGCCCCCCCTGGTTGGGGTGATGGGGTTTGTCTTCATCATGGGCCGGGCCGGGACCGTGAACGTAATCCTGATGGATTATTTCGGTTTCCAGAAGCCGGTCAATTTTATGTATGGCATCCATGGGGTTCTTCTGGTGGAAACCCTCCATCTCTTTCCGCTCATGACCCTTTCCATCGTCGATGCCCTGGGAAAGATCGACTTGTCCCTGGATGAGGCGGCAGAGAGTGTTGGGTCCCGGGGCCTGCGAAAATTCTGGGACATCACTTTTCCCTTGACCACCCCCGGGTATGTCTCCGGGGCTCTGCTAGTTTTCATCTGGACTTTTGCCGATTTTGCTACCCCTCTGGTCGTGGGGATTGATGATCTCCTCGCTTCCCAGGCCTATCTGAATATTGTCCAGTTTGTAGATCGGCGGCTCTTCAAGATGGGTATTGTCATTTCGGCCATCATGGTCCTTCTGGCAATCCTCTTCCTGATCATCGCGAAGAGGTACGTGGCCATTAAAGACTACAGCTCCCTTTCTTACTCCAAGATTGAGAGAAAAAAGCTTCCCTCATGGGGGCAGGGGCTGGTCTTGCTCTTCCTGATTGTCGTCCTGATTTTTGCCTTCATTCCCTACCTGGGAATCGCCCTGGATTCTTTCGGCAAAGGCTGGGCCCTTACTCCGATTCCCGTGAAATATACCCTTCAGTATTTCGAACGGGTCGCGATTGAGACCCCCAAATTCATCATCAACAGCCTGATTTATTCCGGCATCTCGGTCTTGATCTGCATTATTGTCGGGGTCCCCGTGGCCTGGGTTATGGCCCGGACGAAACTTCCCGGAAAAGACCTCTTGGACTCTCTTACGACGTTGATCTTAGCCCTACCCGGGACCGGGATCGGTATTGCCTACCTCCGAGCTTTCAGAGAGCCACTGCCGTTTTTGAACACAGCCCTGATCGGCATTTGGATCGTAATTCCACTCGTACTTGGGGTAAGGAGACTTCCGTACACGGTTAGAGGAACTTTTGCTTCCCTCCTTTTAGTCCACAAATCCGTAGAGGAAGCTGCCGAAAGCGTTGGAGCAACAAAGGCTAAAACCTTTAGGGATATAGTTGCCCCTCTAATTTGGAAGGGAATCCTGGTTGGGGCACTCTATTCTTTCATCCTTGCTCTGCAAGAAGCTTCCGCCACTCTCCTTTTGGTGATTCCCGGGCGGGAGATGATGACTGTGGGAATATTCAATTTCTACATCGGGGGCTCTGTAAATGAGGCGGCTGCGCTCGGGCTTGTCCTGATTATCCTCGGGGCCCTCTGCCTGTGGACGATCAGCAAACTTGCCGGGACTCGTATGGGGGGAGTGTTTGGGTAAAAAGGCAGAAACCAGAAGTCAGAAGCCAGAAGCCAGAAGCCAGAAGCCAAAATATTTCTTCACAGCACGGCTGACTCCTGGATCCTGTATTTTATCTCCTTTCGTTAGGGGTGTTTTCATGAAGAATGAGAAACTCTGGGGAGGCCGGTTCGAAAAGAAACCCTCTCCCCTGGCAACGGCTTTTACTTCGGGGAGGGACGTCCGGGGAGTTGCTCCGGCGGACGAACGGTTGATTCCCTACGACCTTTGGGGAAGCCGGGCCCACGTAGTTATGCTGGCCAGAGCAAAAATTTTGCCCAGACGGGAAGCCAGGGCTCTGGTCAAAGGCCTGAAAGAGATAGAGAATTCATGGCAGAAGGGGAATTTTCCTCTCGACCCATCTAAAGAGGATGTCCACAGCAACGTGGAGAGCTGGCTCATTAAGAAATATGGGTTGGAAGTAGGAGGAAGGCTCCATACGGCCCGCAGCCGCAATGACCAAATTGCCCTGGACATGAGGCTTTACCTGCGGGATTGTGCCCTCGATTTTTTCTCTGAGATTCTCTCCCTCATGGGGGTTCTTTCCGGCATGGCTAAAAAGTACCAGGATATTATTATGCCCGGATACACCCACCACCAGCCAGCTCAGGTGACCACCCTGGGCCACGTCTGTCTCTCTTTTGCCGAAGCCTTGGGTAGAGACGGGCAACGGTTCCAGGACTGGCATGGGCGTTTCAACCAAAACCCTCTCGGGTCCATGACCGGTTACAGCACAAGCTTCCCCATCGATCGCCCTATCACCTCCAAGCTTCTGGGATTCGACGGCCCCTGTGCAAATTCTCTGGACCCGATCCAGAACCGCTGGGAACCGGAAGCGGAGATGGGCTTTGCCATCGCCACCCTGATGAATCATTTGAGCTCCGTGGCCCAAACTATCATCCTTTTCAGTACCGGCGAATTCGGTATGTTCCGGCTGGATGATGCTTATTGCTCGGGAAGTTCGATGATGCCCCAGAAGCGCAATCCTGACCCCCTGGAGGTCATCAAAGCCAAGACTGCGGTGGCTCAGGGGTTTCTCTCCAGCCTGCTTTCTATCGGCCGATCGCTCTTCCTCGGTTACAATCGGGACACTCAATGGACGAAATATTTGATCATGGATTTAATCGATGAGTGTTTTCCAGCCCCGAGGGTGATGTCTGAAATCCTCGCCTCTTTGCAGGTCGACAAGAAGGCTATGGCTGCTGCCTGTCAGAAGGGATTTATACAGGCCCCGGACCTCCTAGAACAGATCGTTCAAGACTGGCAAATACCCTTTCGCCAGGCCAAAGAAATGGTGGAGAGAGCGGTGAAGTATTCCGAAGCCGAAGGGGAGAAACAGGTACTTTTCTCGGCAATAAAACGGGCGTTAAAGGAGGAAGGACTAAATCTGAAAATCGATGAAAAATTGGTAAAAACCGCTCAAAACCCCGAAGTCATCATCGCCCGGCGGAAGGCCAAGGGGGGTACTTCTCCTCATGCCCTGCAGAAAAATGTCCTGAGCCTCAGCTACTCCCTGAAAATTTTTTCCCGATGGTTATCGCAAAAAAGAAAACAACGGTCAGGGGCTAAGGCCCAGCTGGACGAGATGGAACGGAGTATTTAGCCCGCGCAGGCGGGCATCCAGATCCACTCTCTTCTTCCCAGTCCTATTTCCCGTTTTTCTTCACGAACTCCCAGTTCTTGACCAATCCGTTCTCAAAGTAGACAAACGCATCGGGAAAAGGGTTTGCCCCGTACACCCATTGCTCATGAACGCCCACCAGGGTTCTTGTTCTATTGACGTGATTCGGTTTTCCCCAGGAAAGTTCGGCCTGTTCGGGAGTAAAGCCCGCGTTGATGTACCCTTTCAGGATGTCCGTCTGAACCTGAAGAGGCCATTCTTTAGTGGAGAGGACCCCCAATAGATGTCTCATTTCTTCCCGATTCTTGTTGGTCCGGCGAATTCCGCTTTTCCCATTTACCCAGCCGAAAACCTTCTCCGTTACGTTCCCCTTCAGTTCATAGGTGACTTCAAAGAAAGAGACTTTCTGCGGGGTAGAAGCCTTTTTCCCCGTGAACTGGACTTCCTCTCCATTCATTTTTAGGGGTTTGACCGTATTGATCTTGGCCAAATCACCCGGGTAGACCCAGACTAACAATTTGTTCTTCTCCCAAAAAGATTTCTCCTCGGGGGACCAGCCGTATTTTTTCCCCTTCTCCTGAATGAGCCGCTCGCCCACCAGCACTTGGTACCACAGGGCTCCTTGATTATCTTCCCTGGAACCGATGACCTCAAGAATGTCGTGCTTCTTGGCTTTGGCTCGAACTCTGGAAAGCTCCCCAGCCTCCTCACAGATGTCCGTTGGGTTTAATACCAAAAAAACGCCGCTCTCGGTGACTTTTGGGGGTGGGGGGGGAGGTTCCTCTTTTTCCCCTGCTTTATAAGCCTTGATTCTCCGCTCTTCTTCGCCTTTTTTTCGCTGCTCTTCCTCGATCTTTCTGCGGCGGTCGTCCTCTGCCCGGCGGATTTCCTCTTCCACCCGAAGTTTCTGTTCCACAACAATTTTTTTCTTTCTCTCGCCCTCTGCGGCCATCCGGTCGCGTTCCGTCCGGGTCGCCTGCACTTCCTCCTCGAGCTTTTTTCTTTCTTTGATTATCTGGTTCTTGCGTTCTTCCACCCGGGAATGTTCTTCCCGCACGCTTCGCTCCATACAAGCCCAGATACGTTCCCGGTCTTCGGATCGGAGTTTGTTCTCCACAGGGGTTTCGAGGATGGGTTGGGTGCTCACCAAGATGAGATTCTTCTCGGGCTCTTCGAGGAAATTGTAGACCCGGTTCTGGCAGAGGTAGACTAAGCGGAGGGCATATCCTTCATCGTTCAAAAGGACGTAGTCACTTCTCCCTTCCTTCGCCAAGGTCTCCCGTACTGATTCGGGAGGAGCTTCAAATTCCTGTAAGAGGACACCCGTTTGGGGTTTCGGCCCACAGGCCAGGGCAGTCAGAAATCCCATGAGAGAAAGGAGAAAAATGAAAATCTTCCCTGTTTTCATCGGGGGTGTCCTTTCCCGGCCTTTTTTTTGGGTCGGGCAGTCCAGGGCTTGGGACGATGGGTAACCCTCTTGCCTAACTTCAGATTGAGAAATCTTGTCCTTTTTTTCATACTGGATAACAATTCCCTTTGGGTCCGGGAATCTACCTCTTTGCCCGCAAACGCATAACAAGAATGCGAGATGAACCGTCTTGATGGACCGGACCCGAAGGGCAAAGGAGTATACAAGCTATTTTGGGAATGCGGGTAAATTATCCTGCTATCGATTTTAAGGAATGTATCAAAAGGAAAAAGCAAAGTCAATTCTCACCCAGAACTTTGTCACCCAGAACTTGGCCGGCCCGGATGGAAGCGCTGGTCTCTTGGCTGAATCAGGCAGCGGTCTCTCCTTGGACCGGGCTTGACTTCTTGCTCTTTCCCTGCGGTTACCCTTTTTTGCGCCTTTCTTTGCGGCATCGAAGGGATTCGTTCCTGGGGAATCCTGACCCGCCCATTCAGCCGGCGGTCCCCGCTCTTTCATCCGGGCCACAACATAAGGATTTTTCAAAAGCGAGGGGGGGCAGGTCACCCAGAATATCCTGTCACCCAGAATATCCTTGACTTTTGCTCCCCCCAGCGATTAATTAGAAAATGGATTTTATTCCCGTCACATCTGGAAGACATTCCAGCGAAGTGGGTCTGCAAGAGCCGCATCTTGCCGCGCGAAAAGATTCTTGGGGGATTGGTACCATTGTCATGGCTCGTGGGTGATGATCTTAGCGTGGCGAGTGAATTGAAAAAAATTTAAAAACAGCGGACATTGATCGAGATTAAAGACATTGAAAAAGGATATGGGGAGAAAGTCCTCTTCTCGGGTTGCTCCTTGCGCCTGGGGGCGCGGGACCGCCTGGGGCTGGTGGGGCCGAATGGATCGGGGAAAACAACCCTGTTCCGGATGATCGCTGGCGAGGAACCCCCGGATCGAGGGGAGATCGTCATCCGCCGGGGGGTGAGCGTCGGCTACCTCGCCCAGGACCAGATGCCGGTCATAGGGAAACCCGTGCTCGAGGAAGTCCAGGGAGGAATGGCGGTTTTGGCGGCCCTCGAAGACAAAATGCGCCTTCTCGAAGAAGAGATTTCAGAGGAGAAAGATCCTCAGACCTTAGAGGCTCTGGCCAAAGCATACGGCCAGCTGGAGGAACGGTACTCCCGGCAGGGAGGCTACACTCTGGCCTCCCAGGCCAAGGCCATCCTTCTCGGCCTGGGCTTCCGGGAAAAGGATTTCCAGCGCTCCACGGAAGAACTCAGCGGGGGGTGGCTGATGCGTCTGGCCCTGGCCAAGATCCTTCTGGCCAACCCCGATCTGGTGCTCCTGGACGAACCCACCAATCACCTGGACCTGGAATCCCTGATCTGGCTTGAGGGGTTCCTGGGGGAATACCTGGGTGCAGTGGTCGCAGTTTCCCATGACCGAGATTTTCTGAACCGGGTCGTGACGAGAGTTGCCGCGATCGAAGGGAGGAAGATCATCACTTATCCGGGGAACTATGATGATTATGTGAAGGCCAGAGAGAAGCAAGAAGCCATCCAGGAAGCGGCCCTGGAAAATCAGCGCAAGAAAGTTGAGCAGACCGGGAGGTTCATCGAACGATTCCGCTACAAGGCCACCAAAGCCAGACAGGTGCAAAGCCGGGTGAAGCAGCTGGAAAAACTGGAGTGGGTGAAACCCCTTGAAACCCGGAAGACGATTCGCTTTACTTTCCCCCAGCCCCTTCGCAGTGGCAGGATGGTGATAGAACTGAAAGCCGTGCATAAGGCCTATGGGCCTGTGAAGGTTTATTCCGGTGTTGATGTATCGCTTTTTCGGGGAGACAAGGCGGCCCTGGTGGGGCCGAATGGAGCGGGGAAATCGACCCTCCTCAAACTTCTGGCCGGAGTCCTGGAGGCGGATGGGGGAGCGGTCGAACTGGGACACAATGTCTCCAGGGCTTACTTTGCCCAGCACCAACTGGAGCTTCTGGACCCATCCAAAACAGTATGGGAAGAGATCTTCGCCCTGGCCAGGGATGAATCCGTGAGCTTTCTCCGCGGCCTTCTGGGAACTTTTCTTTTCTCCGGGGAGGAAGTCGAGAAAAAAGTATCGGTTCTCAGCGGCGGCGAGAAAAGCCGGCTGGTACTGGCCAAGATGCTGATGCGGCCGGCTAATTTCCTTCTCTTAGACGAGCCCACGAATCATCTGGACATGCCGGCCCGGGCAGTCTTAGAGCATGCCCTGCGGGAATTTAAGGGCACCCTTTGCTTCATCACCCATGATCGCCATCTGATCAACAATGTAGCCAACAAAGTCATTGAGGTGAATGCCGGCTGCCTGCAGACCTACCCCGGAAATTACGACGATTATCTTTATAAAAAGGAAAAAGAGAAGGAGGAAATCCAGGAGAGAGGGATTGAAGGTTCATCTGCCGGGAAAGCAGACCCGAAGGAACGGTCAGCCCGGCGGACCAAAGAACAGAAGAGGTTGGAAGCGGAAGAGCGCAATCGCTTTTACAGGGAAACGCTGGACCTACGGCAGAAGATCCAGGCACTGGAAGTGGACCTGGAGAAGGAGACCCGGGAGGTGGGAACGCTGGAAGTCAAACTGGCAGACCCGGGAGTTTACCAAAAAGGGGAAGATATTGCAGGGCTTTTGAAGTCCCACGCCGCGGCCCGGAAACGGGTAGAGCTTCTGGCCGCCGAATGGGAGACCCTTTCCCAGCGGCTCGAAGAGATTGAACACATGCGGAACTCTCTTTGATAGTAAGAACCTTCCGGGCTCTGCCCCATCCTTCATCCGATTATTGACCATCTCATTAAAAGTAAAATTTCCCCTTCATGCGCTGGCGTGAAGGGAGGGAGATAGATAACTTGTTTGTGCTATTGGCCTTATTCCTATTTTTTCCTGTTGCCTCTCTGGCCCAGAGTCCAGGAAAGCAGGTCCTGCACGAGTCACGATTTATCATGGGGACCTCAGTGGAGATTCATATCGCCCAGGCCGAACCGGGGGAGGTGGGGGAGGCCATGGCGGCAGCCTTCGGCCAAGTCGGGCGAATAGATGCCCTCATGAGCCATTATCGGGAGGACAGTGAGGTCAGGCAGATCACCCGGAATGCCGGGAAAAAAGAAACTCCGGTTTCTCCCGAGACTTTGGAGGTGATTGAACGGGCCCTCCATTTTTCCCGCCTCTCCGGGGGGGCCTTCGACATTACGATCGGTCCTGTTTTCCGGCTGTGGAATTTCCGGGAAGGAAAAGTGCCAGACGAGGGGAGGCTGCGAGAGAATTTGAGCCTCGTCGATTATCGAAAAATCAAAGTGGACCGGGCCCGGTCGACGGTCTTTCTGCAAGACCGGGGGATGGACCTGGACCTGGGGGCTATTGCGAAAGGGTACGCCGTGGACAGAGCGTTCGCCGTGCTGCGGCAAAGGGGATTTGAAAACATCCTGGTCAATGCCGGGGGAGACCTCAGGACCGGGGGTTCGAAAGGAAAGGAGGAGCCGTGGACCGTCGGAATTCAGCACCCCCGCCTTCCCTCGAGTCTGATGGCTGTCCTCCGGCCCCGCCAGGCA
>Ga0315282_10008564_pt1 | contig 16523 bp, 14 predicted proteins | sample YL17G07_20_MG_FD_203693 | JGI IMG/M metagenome (GOLD analysis project Ga0315282, IMG submission 203693) | Sediment microbial communities from Yellowstone Lake, YNP, Wyoming, USA - YL17G07_20 | ecosystem: Environmental > Aquatic > Freshwater > Lake > Sediment | place: USA: Wyoming | collected...
AGGATTTATAAGATGAATGATCGACTTTTCTGTTTAACATTTCTGGTAATTTCGATTCAACGAATTCCTAACTCTCGAAAGTTAAATTATTAGAGGTTGCCTTAAAGTTCCGTTGAAGACGCAATATGTCAAATAGAAATAACGCGGCTGACATTTCTGTCATGCTTTAAACAAAAATGCTCACTCCATTTTCTCCTCCTAAGAAGACGACGGTTCTTTATTTTATTCGATTTGCTGCAATCTAAGCCCCATTAAACTCCAAGACAATTAAGAATCAAAATGTCCACTTGGCATCCTTTTTGATAAATATTTTTAGGATATTCAGCTTTGGGCTTTAAGATTCCTGGCGTAATGGATCATTCTGCTTGGAAAAGGATGTATCGAAACATTTTCGATGAGAAAGACATCTTTCGGACAGTTTATTCCTTCTGACCAGATAAGGGGGCCAAACTATGTTTTGACTTTGATTGCTCTAATCATTGCAATCATTTTCTGCTTCCTTTTATTCCGTAGCATTTGATCCTGAATGGCGCCTCCAAGGTCCATGAAAAACCCAGATGCTATCGTAATCTTGTTGACGCTTCCTGAAATGTTGCTGAAAGGAGGGATTAATAATGAAAGATGGAATCATCGGGGCATTGGAAGATAAAACAGGCAAACTCATCAGGAGACACCTTCTTGTTTCCCTGTTGATTGTGATGGCCGCGCTTCTTCCAAGCCTCTCATTTGCGGTAGAGGCAACACTGACAGAGGATGCATATACTTATTCGGGATCAAGAACCGCCAACACCAGATACGGCACACAACCCATTCTTTCCGTCAGGGGCGCGGCGGGCGGTGCTGCGCTGAAAAGGAGTTTCCTCAAATTTGACCTTTCCGCTCTACCGGCAGGCATCACTGGTGCTGATGTACAAAAGGCGACCTTGAGGCTCTTTGTCTCCAGACTCACAATACCTGGTTCTTTTGACATATTCAAGGTTACAGCCGGCTGGGATGAAACCACTATCACGGATCAGACGGCTCCATCTGTTGAGGGAGGTGTGGCAACGGGAGTCAGAATCGACCAAGGAAAGGTATTCGTCACCGTGGATCTCACAAACCTTGTCATGGACTGGCTAAATGGGGCAATCCCGAATTATGGGATTGCAATTCTTCCGAATACAGAAGGGATCATTGTGGACTTTGACAGCAAGGAAAGCATTACAACGTCGCACGAGCCCCGTTTAGAAATTGTTTTGCGGGGAGTTCAAGGCCCACAGGGGCCACAGGGACCGATTGGCCTTACTGGGGCGCAGGGACCGCAGGGTCTGCAGGGAGTTCAAGGGCCAGAGGGACCTCAAGGCCCGCAAGGCCCCAAAGGAGATAAGGGGGATACTGGCCTACAGGGTCTCGTGGGTCCTCAGGGCTTGCAGGGGCCAGCAGGTCCCCAGGGTCCACAAGGCCCTCCAGGACCAACGCACATACTTTATGGGACTTTGGACCCTGCCGCGCCCGATGGTAACGACGGCGATTTATTCATTAAAATTGACCATGATGGTTGGTCTGTAACCTTCTTCGGCCCAAAGATGAACGGTGAGTGGGGTACTGGTATACAACTGAAGGGGCAATTGCCTGGCCCTAATTTAGTACCTTATAAGCTCACCGTTGCTAAGAACGCATGCACCTATGGTAGTGATGATAGTCCCCTTTTCACGACTGAAACATATTTACTGGGTTTGGTGATTAAGAATACTGGCACATCTCAATCCATGAATCCGGCTCCTGTGACAATCTCTCTTGACGGGGTGACAATAGCTACCAACATCGTAGCCCCTTTGCTTGTTGACCAAACTGCAAGTTGCTGCCTATGCACCAGTATTGGAGCTGGAACTTCAGCGCCACTGAGCGCCGGACCACATATCATCGAGGTTACAGTTGATAGTGGAAAAGGAGATTACAGCACCAATACACTGCAAAAAATCATTACGGTTCAATAACTCTGAAAGAAGGGGAGGCTTTCTTTGGAGTGATTACCCATCGGGAAAAAGCATGATGTGACAATTTCGAATCAAGACTCTCAAATCTTTCCCTTCAGTATGCTCCATTTAGGCTTCGACGGCGCCCTCGAATTCCTGTTGAAAATCTCGGGAGAGTAAGGTATCCTTATTGTAAGGAGGTAAGGAAGTATGCTTGCGAAGCGAACGTCAAAAAATCAAATTACGTTACCGAAAGACATCGTGAAGGCCTTTTCTGATACGGAGTACTTCGATGTCAGCATCGAGGGCAACAGGATACTTTTGATGCCGGTCAAGATTACACCCGTTGGATCGACCCTGGAAGGCGTGAGGGACAAAATGAAGCGGCTCGGAATAACTGAGAAAGATGTGGGTGAGGCCATCCAATGGGCAAGAGGCAAGAAAAAGTAAAACGGGTTGTGCTGGATACCAACGTCTTAGTGTCCGCTTTACTATTCAAGGGCAAACTGACGAGGCTGGTTGAGTTATGGCAGAAGAGGAAAATTATCCCTGTCATCTCGAAAGAGACCTTTGCGGAGTTGACAACGGTACTTCATTACTCAAAATTTTCTCTTTCAAACGGTGAGATAAGGTCCCTCATCGAGCATGAGATCCTGCCCTATTTTGAGGTCATAGAAGTCGTTAGAACCGTTAAGGGCGTGTGCAGAGACCCCGGAGACGACAAGTTCATTTCGTGTGCCCTTTCTGCATCCGTAGATTGCATTGTGAGTGGTGACAAAGATTTTTGTGACCTGGGGCAGTATAGAACCGTCAGGATCATTAGTGCCTCTGATTTCCTAAGGAAGCTCGATTGAAATCCAGAGCTCCTCAAATCTTCCCCTTCACCGCTTCCACGAATTCTGCTGAAAAACAGAAATGATACTTGACAATTAGACGTCTAAATGTTAAGTTTGGTTCCGATGATCGAGCGCCCCTTCTGGATACAACGTATTCGACAGGCATGGGAAAAGCGGCCGATTGTATGGCTATCAGGAGTCCGCCGAGTAGGGAAAACAACCATAGCCAAAATGTTTCCCAAAGCCATTTATCAGAATTGCGATCTGCCGTCGGTGGCACGCCGATTAATCGACCCGGAGCCCTTCTATGACAGCCTTGATAAAGGAGAGATTGTCATCTTTGATGAGATCCACCGTTTGGAGGACCCGAGCCGTTTGTTAAAGATTGCTGCGGATGCCTATCCCCACCTAAGGGTGCTCGCAACAGGGTCCTCCACCCTGTCGGCTACAAAAAAGTTTCGCGATGCCCTGACCGGACGAAAAGAGATGATTTATCTGCCGCCGGTGCTGTGGCGTGAATGCATCGATCAGTTCAATATAAAGGAGCTGGATCGCCGGTTACTGCACGGTGGGCTGCCAGAACCTTTGCTTTCGGAAACGAAGAACGCGGCCTTTTTTTCGGAATGGATGGACAGTTTTTATGCCAGAGACATTCAGGAACTTTTCGGCATCCGGAACCGCACTGGTTTCATGAAATTATTGCATCTGTTGCTGCGTCAAAGCGGGAGCCTCATGGATTATACCCATGTGGGTCGGTTAAGCGATTTAAGCCGGCATACTGTGAAAGCTCATGTGGAAGCCATGAGTATCGCCCATGCGGTTTTCTTACTCCCTCCATTTCATGGGGGAGGGCGGCGTGAAATAACGCAAAGACCCAAGTGCTATTGCTTCGACACAGGTTTGGTCACGTTTGTCAAGGGTTGGGACAGTATTCGGGAGGAGGATCGAGGTCTTTTATGGGAGCACCTTGTACTCGATACCCTGCGCACCGTTGTTGACGATCATCTTTTGTTTTATTGGAGAGACAAGTCCGGACGGGAAGTGGATTTTGTGATCAAAGGCGTCCGGGAACAGTCAGATGCCATTGAATGCAAAATCAATCCCGATCACTTTGACCCTGCTCATCTTGCCCTATTTCGCTCTTTATACCCCGGCGGCAAGAATTACGTATTGAGCCCGAATATTAAGTCTTCTTATGCGCGACGTTACGGGAAGCTAAAAGTGGACTTCATTTCGATTAGACAGATCTACGATCTAAAATGGAAATAGAGACATAGTGAGAGAATAAAGGATCGTGTCTTAACAATCAAACCATCTTTGTGGACATTGAAAATCAGACCCCGATTCCTTTTCGCACAAAACTCCTCGAATCTTCCCCTTCACCGCTTCCACGAATTCTGCTGGTCAGAGCATTTGATGCAAAAAGGTGTCGATTTCTCCCCAAGATTTTTGTTGAAAAATTCAACAAACAGGGTATTCTTGTAATTAGGCAATAGAGGAAATCGATCTTAATCGTCTTCTCAGGGTCGTAATCCTTGGACATGGGACGACAGCAAGATAGACAAATAGAACCACGCGCTTAGCGGCAGGAGGAATTATGAAGAGAGGGCGCTTTCTGAAGCTTTCATTGTTCGCCATTTTGTTTTTCAGCGCGGTCGTTCTGGGAAATTTTGTTTATGCCGCCGCGGAGGCCACGGTTGAAGAGATCTTGGCCAACCAGGATTCCTACGACGGAAAGGAGGTCTCGGTTTCCGGAGCCGTTTCAACTCCGAGGTTTAAAGCATCGAGGCACGGGAAACCCTATATGACTTTTCCGCTCCTTGGTGAATCCGGAGGCCGAATCAATGTTCTCGTTTGGGAGCAGATGAAGCTTAAGAAAGGGGAGAAGGTCAAAGTCACGGGCACCTATCGAAAAGTCATGGAAATGGGAAAATACACTTTTCGCGATATGGTCGAGGCAAGCGAAATCATACGGAGTGAAGAAGGAAACAAATAATAAAAATGAATTTTCGAGGAGAAGGAATGAAACCCACGAAGCGAACCGTATTTAACAAAGAGTCTGAAAAGTTCATTGAGGGAGTCGTTGCTAAATTTGTTGAAGAGAGTCCTGCGAACCGCCGGAAGGTGGATGGAGGGAAATACTGGGAGGCGCCTCTGGTCGGGTTCGCTTCGGGCAATAATCCTCTTTTCAAGCAATATAAAAAGATCATCGGGGATTTTCACTTTACGCCGCAGGAGATTTTCCAATTGACCTTCGGAGGAAGGCCTTCTAAAGAGCTTTCAGTCATCTCCTGGGTCCTTCCAGCCTCTGAAGATATTCGTAAGAGCAATCGCAAAGAGACTAGATATCCTTCCTTGATCTGGGCTCATGCGAGGAACTTCGGTGAGCAGCTCAACGTCAAACTGAGAGATCACGTTGTCTCCGTCTTGAAAAAGAAAGGGTACAAGGCGGTCGCTCCGATGAACTCTCCCTTCTGGAAGTGGCTTCAATCCACTGGAGTGGGGATCGCCTCCAGCTGGTCCGAGCGCCACGTCGCCTATGCCTGCGGTCTCGGGGCTTTCGGGTTGAGCGACGGGCTGATTACGGCAAAAGGTAAAGCCATGCGCGTGGGTAGCGTCGTCACCGATCTGCCGCTCAAGCCTTCTGCAAAGATTTATCCGCATCGCCACGCGAACTGCCTTTACTACTTCGATAAAAGTTGCAAAACCTGCGCATCGCGCTGCCCGGTCGGAGCCATTACGGAAAAGGGTCATGACAAAGATAAGTGTTATGAATACCTCCATTTCGCCGTGTTGAAGGCCAAGAAGGACGAATATGGTGTCCAGATTGCCGGGTGCGGGCTCTGTCAGACCAAAGTCCCGTGCGAATTCGAAATTCCCAAACGGATTCAGAAAGAGCGAAGAAAATAGGGACACCCCATTTTCATGATGAAAGGAGGAGCTATGAAAAGGAGATGGATGACGCTAATAGGCATTCTTTTTATTAGTCTCGCTTTGGTTCCGGGAACAGGCTTGGCGGCTGAGAAGAAGCCGATCAAGCTCGGCGTCGTGTTTATCATGTCCGGTAAGATGGGAGGATACGGGAAGCACGGGACACAAGCCATACAGCTTGCCATGGACGAAATTAATGGGAAGGGCGGTATTTTAGGGAGAAAGGTTGAGGCCATTTTTGCGGATGACGAGCTCAAAGTCGATAAGGGCGTGCAGATCACGAATAAATTTATTAATGAAGACAAGGTAGATTTCATCATCGGGCCCACGTCGAGCGGGGTGGCCCTGGCCATGGCCGATATTGTGGAGAAGCGAAGGAAAATCCTGGTCCTGACGCAGTCGGCAACCAATTCACTGACAGATACCAAGTTCAATCGCTACATGTTCAGCACTTTGAGCAACGCCATGATGCATTCCCGTGCCGGCGCCTATCTCATGGCGAGCAAGCCCTACAAGCGCTGGATGTGCATTGGACCGGGCTATAGTTATGGTTACGAGTCATGGAATTCCTTCAAGGATAAATTGAAGGAGCTGCGGCCGGATGTCGAGATCGTGGGCGAGTTATGGCCAAAGTTGACAGAGCCAGACTACACTTCTTTCATCCAGAAGATTGTCGAAGCCAAGCCGGATGCTGTCTGGTCGCCTCTGTGGGGAATGGACGCTGTGACTTTTATCAAGCAGGCGCTGCCCTTAGGCATTTTTGATAAGATCAAGTTTGCTTTTCCGGATGGGGCAGCCCTTGAGACGCTCGTTCCTCTGGGAAAGAGCATGCCCGAGGGTCTGTTCGTGGCGGCGCGTTACTTTTTCTTAACTCCGGATTCTTATATGAACCGGCAGTTTGTAAAAACTTACCAGGAGAAGTTTAAAGAATATCCTGACTACATGGCTGAGGAGACCTATGCAGGCGTCTATTTTCTAAAAGCCGCCATCGAGAGGGCCGGCACAACGGAGACAGAAAAGGTGATCGCTGCCGTGGAAAAAGAACCTCTTGCATGGGAGACCCCCGAGGGTTGGAAGATCATGAGGAAAGAAGACCATCAGGTGGTTGAGGATGTCGTCTGGGGAGAGACTGCCTACAGCGAGAAGTACGGGTTCGCTATCTTGAAGAATATGCAGTCCATCCAGGCCGAAGAGATTTGCAGGACACCCGCCGAGCTTAAAGAAGTACGCGCCAATTATGAGAAGAGATTGAAGGGACAGAAGAAGTAGACCCCGTTAGAAGGTCTTCGACCTTCCAACAGGATGGCTCACACGGGTCTTCAAACCCCGTATCCGTTCCGAAAGGGATTTCACCTCCATCCCCGCTGCAAGCCCTGCACCGCATGGTGTACAGGGCAAGTAGCGGGCCTTTCTAACGGGGTAGGGATCATCGCTCCCCCGATAAAGGCGAAGGGTGAATGATGAAAAGATGGATCTCCATCATCGGCGCGACCCTCCTGGGTTTTGTTCTGGTTGTGGCCGTAGGGGGGTACATCTGGTTCAATCAGACCATCAAGAAGAGTTTACCCCAGATGTCGGGAGAAATTGTCCTTGAGGGTTTGAAAAATGATGTAGAGATTATCAGGGACACTTATGGGGTGCCACATATCTACGCCAAAAATGAGCCCGATCTCTACTTCGCCCTTGGTTATGCCATGGCTCAGGATCGTCTCTGGCAAATGGAATTCCTCCGTCGGCTGGGTCATGGCCAACTCTCGGAAATATTGGGTGAGGAGCTGGTCAAGGTCGACCGCTTCTTCCGGACGATTGCGGCAGCAGGTGTAAACAGAAAAATCCCTGATGACCTCGCTTTTTTGCCGAAATCGTTTGCAGATGGGGTGAATGCCTTTCTGAAGACTCACTCGGATCGCCTCCCTTTTGAATTTAAACTTCTTCGCTACAAGCCGCAGCCGTGGACCGGCGAAGATTATATCGCCATTCTGAAAGTGGTCAGCTGGGGGTTGAGCAACGGCTGGAAAGTGGACCTGACTGCGGGAAGAATTCTGGAGAAGCTCGGAGCGGAAAAATGGAGAGAGGCCTTTCCGGTCTGGCCGGACCATGCCCCGTTGATCATCCCTGAAGAGTCGAGAGCCCTCCCAGAATTGTCAGCCTCGCTTTTGAAAACAATCCGTTTTGCAGAAAGGCTGACAGGCTTTTCACCCTCAGCTGCCAGCAATAACTGGGTGGTTTCAGGAAAGAAATCTGTTACCGGTAAACCGATTCTCGCGAACGATCCTCACCTCGGGCTGACCAATCCTTCCTTCTGGTGGGAGGCACATATGGTTTGCCCAACCATCAACGTATCGGGGTTCGCTATTCCAGGAGTTCCGGGGATTGCAATCGGCCATAACCTTGATGTCGCCTGGGGAGTCACCAACGTGATGGTCGACGATGTGGACTTTTATGTCGAGAAGATCAATCCTGAGAACCCCCGGCAGTACTGGCTCAAGGACCGCTGGGAGGATATGAAGGTTAGGGAAGAGATCATCCGGGTTAAAGGCCGGGAGCCGGTCAAGGCAGAGATTTTATTGACCCGTCATGGCCCGATCGTTTCGGCTGGGAAGGGTTCCGATGAAAAGGCCATTTCAGCAAGATGGGCATTCACCGAAGGCCTTCAGCCGGGTCAGGCCGCCTATTTGTTGGCAAAGGCTAAAAATATCCAGGAAGTGAAGGAGGCCTTGAAATACTGGGAACTGCCTTCCCAGAATTTTGTCTTTGCTGATGTTGAAGGGAATATAGGGTATTGGTGTTGCGCGACCATTCCCATACGGTCGAAAGGCTTTGGAATACTGCCGATGCCGGGCTGGACAGAAGAGTACGAGTGGAAAGGATATGTTCCTTTTGAAGAGAGGCCCCATCTGATAAACCCGAAAGAGAATTTTATCGCGACGGCCAACAACAAAGTGATCGGCGACGATTACCCGCATTTTGTCAGCCATTACTGGGAGCCCGTGGACCGGATCACGCGCATCCACCAGCTGCTCAAGGCAAAAGAGAGACTGTCCGTGGATGATTTCAAGGCGATGCAGCAGGACGTCTATTCCGTCCTTGCTTCGGAGATGGTGCCGAAGATGATCCAGGTTCTCGAACGCCGGTTCAATGACGAAGAGGGACGGAAAGCGAAAGAGTTCCTGTCGAAGTGGGACTTCGTCATGGATAAGGATAGCGTAGGCGCCTGCTTGTTTGAAGTGACTTTCCGGAAGATGATGGACAATATCTTCAGAGATGAGCTGGGCGAGGAACTCTTCAACGAGTATCTCAGAACCTCCACTTTTCCTCCGAGCGCTCTGAGGATGATGATCAGGAAAGGCTCTTCTCTTTGGTTTGGTAAGAAGAGCCTGGAGGATATCCTTGCAATGAGTATGAAGCAGATGTTCTCAGAATTGAAAGAGGTCATGGGAAGCGATATGAATAAATGGACTTGGGGGAAAATCCATTCACTCACCTTTGAACATGTCCTCGGGAAAAAGAGGCTTCTGGCCCGGATTTTCAACCTCGGACCGTTTCAGGTGGGAGGGAGCCACCTGACCGTCAACATGAGGTATTACTCGTATGAAGAACCCTACCGCGTAAAACATGGAGTTTCCGAGCGCATGATCGTCGATCTTTCAAACATCGGAGCGTCGCTGCACGTTCTCCCGACAGGAGAATCAGGAAATCTCAAGAGTCCCCATCACCAGGATCAGATCGACCTCTACCTCGGCGGCAGATACCATCCGGCATGGACGGATCGTCGTGAAGTTGAAAAAAATGGTGAGGCGACTCTGATTTTGAAACCAAAATGATAGGCAAAGATATTTGAAAGTTCCCCCTTTCCTCCCCGAGGGGAGAGGGGAAGTCGGCCCACAGCAGGCAAAGGGTATCGCATCGATCACGACAATCGAATGAAAGGAGTGGAATAACAATTGTTTAATCTCGCCATCGATGTTTTCCGTGCGATGATCACTGGGGCAATCTTCTTATATCTGAGATCGCTCAGGAGAAAAGAAAACGGACGCTTTCATAAGGGCTGGATCTTTGTCCCGATCGGTTTTGGATTGATCTTTTTTGGGTCCCTTATGGATATCACCGATAATTTCCCATATCTGAATAAGTATGTCCTGGTCGGCAATACCCGATACGAGGAATTTCTGGAAGAGGTGATCGGATACTTTTTCGGATTTGTCTTTGTTGGAATTGGCTTCTGGAAATGGATACCCAGCATTCTCACCCTCAGAAAAGAAGAGAGCGCATTGAAGAAGGAGAAGGAAGAATTACAGCTTAAGATTAAAGAACTCACCGCTGAACTCGATGCAGTTCATCTTCAGCTCCAACAGGCTAAGGATTCCATAAACACATCCCACTTGTCACAATGATTGCTTTTCTTGGGAAACCTTGAAGATGAATCCCCTCGCCCCGCCTTAGCAAAGGGAGGGCGAGGGGTTGAAACGTCTGCTCTAATTTCCCAGGGCTGTCTTAAGGTCCTGATCCGGCGTTGAGATGGGCTGGATATTGAAATTATCAACCAGCACCTTCAATACGTTCGGCGAAACAAAAGCCGGGAGGGATGGCCCGAGCTTAATATTTTTTACACCCAGGGAGAGCAGGGTGAGGAGGATGGCCACTGCCTTCTGTTCGTACCAGGAGAGTATGAACGAGAGGGGCAGCTCGTTGATTCCCACATTAAAAGCCTTCGACAGGGCTAAGGCGATCTGGACCGCCGAGTAGGCGTCGTTGCACTGACCTACGTCCAACAGCCTTGGAATGCCTCCGATTTCTCCCAGATCCTTATCGAAGAAGCGGAACTTGCCGCATGCGAGGGTAAGAACCATGCAGTCCTTCGGAACTTTTTCCACAAACTCCGTATAGTAGTTCCGCCCGGCTTTTGCGCCATCGCATCCTCCCACGAGGAAGAAGTGACGTATGGCCTTCCCTTTCACCGCCTCGATGACCTTGTCTGCAACGCTCATCACAGCGTTTCTCGCAAAGCCGACCATGACAGAACGAGCGTCCCCATCCTGTTGAAAACCCGGCATGGTCAGGGCCTTTTCAATCACCGGCCTGAAGTTTCCGTCCGAAATGTGAGTGATGCCAGGCCATCCCACCGTGCCGCTGGTGAAGATGTTGCCCTTGTAGGAATCCCTTGGTTTCTGGAGACAGTTCGTCGTCATCAAGATGGCTCCTGGAAAGTCCACAAATTCCCGGGTCTGATTCTGCCAGGCCGTTCCAAAATGACCGTAGAAATGCGAATACCTTTTTAAGTTTGGGTAACCGTGGGCTGGAAGCATTTCTCCATGGGTGTAAACGTAGATCCCTTTGCCCTCGGTCTGCTTGAGAAGCTCCTCCAGATCCTTGAGATCGTGTCCGGAGACAAGGATGGCCTTTCCTTTCTTCGCTCCGAGAGAAACCTTTGTAGGAACAGGATGGCCATACGTCCCTGTATTGCCCGCATCAAGAAGTTCCATGGCCCTGAGGTTCATCTCTCCGCACTTGAGAACCAATCCCACCCAATCGTTCAGAGTAAGGTCTTTTCTCAGCGTCGCAGCCAGCCCCTCATGGATAAAGGCATAGACCTTGTCGTCCTTCTGACCGAGGATATGGGCGTGGTCGGCATAAGCGGCGATACCTTTCATTCCAAAAATGAGGATGTGCTGAAGAGAGAGAATATCGGGATCAATGGCTGGATCCGATTTGAATCCCGCTGCCTCTGCCTGCCTGAGGAGTCCTTCTAAGGCAGACTCCGGTTTGAACGTCGCAGGACCCTCTTGGAGATCGACTTTTCCCTTGGCCGCCTTCACCTTCTCCTTGAGGTTTTCTCTCAAAGTCACCGTGCGCTGGATCAATTGAACGAACCGATCCGGATCAAAATTGACATTGGTCAGCGTGGAGAACAGGGCCTTGCACGTAAAATCGTTCACCTCTGTGTCAACCACTCCCTTCTTCCGGCCTTCGACTGCATAAAGAGACAGTCCTTTCAGAGCATAGATGAGAAGATCCTGGAGGCCGGCCACGTCCGATTCTTTGCCGCAAACTCCAACCTTTGTACATCCTTCACCTTTCGCCGTCTGTTCACATTGATAGCAAAACATATCGCTCCTCCTTTTGAAAATAATTTTTGGTCGCCAGCCCGTACACTCTCAAGTATACTATGCTTCGGCAACTTAATTAAGACATTAACAGAGAAAGTTTTGTTTGTGTTTGACTTAGGTCAAAAGTGTGAAAATTTTTCTTTGGTCTGGGGGGAATTCGTCTAAAGCTCGTGAAAATTCAAAGGTCTGGCAGGAATGCCTTCGAAAATCTTACAAGCGGTTGGATTATATTTTTTCGGGTATGTATAACATTCACTATTAATAGCACAATCCTCGCATCGCAGGGGATTCTTTTAGTGCAGGGGCGAGCTGCGGTTGCCGCCATAAGATTTTCTCCGACATCCCCGCCAGACCTTTGGCGACTCCGGCGGGCGCGAGACCTTACCTCTTTGTGATTATTGGTTTGAGCACTCAAGCCATTTGTGTTAATTTGAAATGAGGGACGAGATCATCCCGCCCACAAGGAAAGGTGATCAAAAAATCATTTAAAACGATTCGGGAAAGGTGGGGGTCAAAATGATGCTTAAAAACAGAATTCAAAGGGTGGGTTTGGCGATCTTATTTTCTTCTCTGATACTGTCCGGCTGCGACAAACTTTTTTCTACTTCCATCGGCAAGATCCTGGCGGACCCGAGGGCTTATGCTGGAAAGACAGTAACCGTGTCCGGAGAAGTGACACAAATTTTCAGTCTTATCTTCGTCAAATACTTTAGGATGAGAGACGAGACAGGTGAGATCGTCATCATAACGGACAAGCCTCTGCCCAAAGTTGGCACGAAGATCAGAGTGAAGGGAACTGTCCAGGAGGCTTTTTCAATAGGCGACCAGCAGTTGATCGTTATTGTCGAAAAAAGTAAGCCTCGGGGAGAGGCTACCGATAAAAAAACCTAAGGGTCCCGTTTAGCCGAAGGGGTAGAAATAAAAGAGATGAGTGCAAGTCGTAATGGATTAAAAGGGAGGCCCTTATCCATAAGGGTCAATAAGAAATTGATCATTGCGCATCGCGGTGTCCCGAGCGATGGCAGAGAGAATACGATCGAATCCTTCGATAAAGCGATCGCTCTGAGCGCCGATATGATTGAGTTCGATGTGAGGAAGACGAAGGATGAAGTTCTCATCGTCTATCATGACGAGTTCATTCAAGGCAACCCGGTAATAGAATCCACCTTTGAAGCCATTGGCCAAATCGCCAAAAACCAAGGATTTCATATTCCTACGGTCGAGGAGGTTTTGAGATTTACCAGGGGGAAGATAAAACTCGACGTGGAATTAAAAGAAGAAGGTTATGAAGAAGAGATCGTTGAACTGATATCCAGGTATTTTGAGGAAGATCAGTTCGTAATCACTTCATTCAATGACGCCTCTTTAAAGACCATCAAAGACAATTTTCCCCGAATTAAGGTGGGCTTGCTGTTAGGGAAATTCGAAGCCTCCCTGAGGACGAGAGTCTCAGAATTCTTTCCGATGAAAAGATGTGAAAACGCCAGAGCGGATTTCCTGGGGGCCCATGTAAAACTGTTGAGGTTTGGTTTCTTAGAAAGAGCCCGAAGGAAGAATAAACCTGTTATCGTCTGGACAGTGAACGACGAAGAGACGATTTGGGAATTGCTTCACGACGGAAGAGTTTACGCCATCGTGACGGATAAACCGGATCTGGCAGTTTCTTTGCAGGAGAAATTATTTGTGGAAAGTCAAGGGAGGATCGCTTGATTGTTGCCGGCGCTTTCGTCAGGCCTGTGCGTTGAGACTTATCAACGACAAGCTTCGGGAGCGCACTTGATTAAGTTCTAATCCCCGCGTTTTCCCTGAAACAGCCGTTTCTAAGCAAACATGGATAAGGTTGTTGCGATAGGGGAAGGAGGCTTCGTCGCCTCCGAATCAACCTCTGCCATGGGCTTCTTAAATCTTTCTTTGAATTCGCTCCATTTAAAATGAGCGATCAATTTCCCCTTACTGAAGAGAACAAAAATATCCACCTTTTCATAAATCCAGACGGTAATGGGATTGTTCTCAGAGGAATCACTGTTCAAAGGGAGGAAGTCCAGGCTAAAGAATCTTTGAAGGTTTTCCAGAGGGATATGGATCTCTGGTGCTCCCCAATGACGAACGAATATCTCCTGGTTCATCCCGGCGAGCTTGAGGTGGATTTGACCCGTCGGATATTTGGGTCGAGGCTTACAGAGATTTGAGATAAGCGATAAGACCGGAATCGCCATATTAAAAGCATTTCTGCTTCGGCAGCCCGGCTGTCCAAGTGAATCCACCCAAAACCACCCTTAGCTTCCGCCTAAAGGTTAGAAAACCCGTTTCCGGTTTCTTCTTGGACCCATGCCTGCACGCCGTAGTGCCTACCAAAGATTAGAATTGTAGGTTCCGGCATCCAAGCACTCCTGCATGCGAAAAATGTTTCGGCACGCAGGCGTGGCTTTCCCCGCCTCCCCCATCATTGGAGCAGCGGGCCCCCCACCGGTTACGGCGGGTAGGCGCCCTCCGATCACTCGGAGTTTGGCTTTATCGGCAATTCCTCCAGCAGAAGTTCCAGCAAATTTGATGCCAAGCAGGGATTTATTTAACTACTTGATTTATAAGGCAGACACCAAAAATGAGGTTTTCTGAAGACTAAATTATAGACAATTTTGGTCACCTGAGCTGACATCTAGTCACAATCATTTCCCTAACTTCTTGCCGCAGTCAGGGCAAAATTTTGCAGTCAAGGATATCTCAGCGGAGCACGCCGGGCATTTCCCTTTTGTAGCTAATTGAACACCGCACTCGGGACAGAATTTAGCTCCTTTGGTCTCAGCACCACACTGAGGGCAAACAAGCTGACGGTCCCGTTTCACGTCCAAGCGTTTCCCGCGCTGGATGCCTTCTAATGCAGCTTTCTCCCCAGCACCAAAAACCTCTCCCTGTGCGCGGGCGGCTTCAATCTCCACCTCCGCACTGGGCGCGCAATTCAAACAGAGTCCTTTGTCTTTATTCCAGCAGGTATCGCACACATATTGAAAGCAACGCGCACAGCGATGAAAATGTCTCTTCGCCTGCTCCACGGCTTGTTTGAAGGTTTCGTCATGAGCTTTTCCCCAACCGGACTGTGCCAATCCTTCCAGTGCCTCGGAAGCACCGCCAATGGCGCCTCCGAAAATTCCTGCGGCCTTGCCGAGCCACCCAGAAGCCTGTCCGCTTCTGAAAGGAACAAAATCGGTACGCCAGGTATCGTTGCAACGCTCACAAAAAAACTCGAACTGAAAACCTGCGTTCACCCCAGAGTGCTGGGACAAATCGTTGTAATTATCGCTGAACTTGATCTCCGGCATAATGTTCCGCTCCCGAAAGAAATTTGCAAAATCTTAACACAATGAAAATAGAGATACAATATATTTTGCGCCTCCAGTTTTCCCTTTGTGTCGATGACTTTTCGAAAATCTTCTTTTTTCCACGAAAGAGAAAAACGGGGCAGGGTAACCTTTTCATATTCATCCGCCTACGCAGGAGATTACGGCCTTGGCCGTGGAGGAATGCGTAACCGTGGACGCGAATTCTGTCAGGGATTGATCTAGTAGCTTCGGCGGATTTCGCCCACCAGCGGACGACCGACCGAAGCCTTGGCGCTTGCGGGCCGAAGCGCAACAGCGCCCAGCTGCGTAGGAGGGTATTTCAATGGAGGGACCACGGGCTTGCCCGTGGGGCTCCATTGACAAAGAAAACGAAAAGTTGTTAACCTTGGTCCAGGCCTTTCATCAGGGTTGAAGGAAAGATTTTTAATAAGGAGTTACCCTCTTGTTGCATCTGAAAGAAGTGAGGTTGCTGCCCGAGCAATACCCGAGCAGGGATCAATACCCTTTCAACATTGATGTGCTTCAGAAGACGCGAGGCATCCAATTTTTTTCGCCCGTCACCTTTTTGGTCGGGGAAAATGGATCGGGCAAAACAACCCTTTTAGAAGCTTTGGCTCGAAGGTGTCACATCCACATCTGGAGTGGAATTGAAAGAAGCCGTTCCGTCATCAATCTTTATGAGGAAACATTTTTTCTATATCTTGAAGTCGAATGGACGGATGGCATTGTTCCGGGCTCCTTTTTTTCGTCACAGATTTTTCGTAATTTTGCTCAGCTGGTTGATGAATGGGAAGCAGACAATCCCGGTCAGATCGATTATTTTGGAGGGAAGTCTCTGGTCGCCCAATCCCACGGACAATCCATCATGTCTTTCTTCAAATCTCGATATAAGATCAAGGGCCTCTATCTTTTGGATGAACCTGAGACAGCCCTTTCGCCCAAGAGCCAGGTGGAGCTCCTGAAACTCCTCCAGGAGATGAGCGCTCTCGGACATGCACAATTCATCATCGCCACCCACTCTCCGATCCTCATGGCCTGCCCCGGATCCATGATTTACAGCTTTGATACCGCTCCAGTGAAAACCATCCGTTATGAAGATACAGAACACTACAAGGTTTATAAAAACTTCATGGAGAATCCGGACAAGTACCTCAAACGAGATTAAACAACCCGTTAAGAATTTGGATGAATGAATCTTTTTGCAAGACCTTGCCACTGAGAATTCAATATCGCTCGCTCCTTAAATATTTGATCCACCTACGCAGAAGACCACGGGTTCTACCCGTGGATGAATGCGTAAAAAGATAGTTAAATGATTCATGTGCTCAAAGCTTGATGCTTCGGTGGATTTCGCCA
>Ga0315282_10008565_pt1 | contig 16520 bp, 10 predicted proteins | sample YL17G07_20_MG_FD_203693 | JGI IMG/M metagenome (GOLD analysis project Ga0315282, IMG submission 203693) | Sediment microbial communities from Yellowstone Lake, YNP, Wyoming, USA - YL17G07_20 | ecosystem: Environmental > Aquatic > Freshwater > Lake > Sediment | place: USA: Wyoming | collected...
GAAACCGGAAAATCGAAACTCGGGCAATCATGTCGGATCGGGGACTTCACAAACGGGTGTCTGCGCCCGCCTCGGCGGAGAGTTGCGGCATTTCCAGATGTTTTGTTGCTGGAGACAGGGGGGCGTTCCCGCTATCGTGTGTGGGGTGAAAGGATATTGAAAGGCCGCAGGTCTGAAAGCGAGACCTGCGCTACACGGGCTCGGGTTTCCTTGGAGTCACGATTTCGCGAAAGCTCCGCCTCATGATTGTGCCATCTTTCATCCCGACGTTATATAATCCCTCGTTTGAGTCGCGTCCAAGCAATCTTCCTGGAAGGGAATAAGGAGGAATTACTCAGCAAGACTCCTCGGACGGGTTTGCGCGTCACCGGGTGAAGACCAGATCGTTGAAGCTTCGTTGTGGAGGACGAATCCCTTGGATGGTCACACTGTCGCACGGAAACAATCGCTCAGTCAGGCCGAACTCGACCAGCTTTGCATCAATACCATCCGTTTTCTTTCCATCGATGGCGTTCAGAAAGCCAATTCCGGGCATCCCGGAATGCCCATGGGCGCTGCGCCCATGGCCTATGTGCTCTGGACGCGCTTCTTGAAACACCATCCCCGGAAGCCCCGCTGGCCCAACCGCGACCGCTTCGTCTTATCGGCTGGCCACGGTTCGATGCTTCTATACAGCCTGCTACACCTCGCCGGGTATGACCTGTCGCTCGATGACCTCCAGCAATTCCGGCAATGGGGCAGCAAGACGCCCGGCCATCCTGAATACCTACTCGCGGCGGGGATTGAAAGTACGACAGGACCTCTGGGGCAGGGGTTTGGTATGGGCGTGGGCATGGCCATCGCGCAGAAATACCTCGCGGCGCATTTCAACCGGCCCGGACACGAACTCGTGGATTACAAGATCTACGCCCTGGTGAGTGACGGCGATTTGATGGAAGGTGTGGCCTCGGAGGCCGCCTCTCTTGCCGGACATCTCGGCCTCGACAATCTCATCTACCTTTACGACGACAACCGCATTTCGATTGAAGGCTCCACGGATCTGGCTTTCACCGAGGACCGCGGCAAGCGTTTTGAAGCTTACGGTTGGTTCGTGCAGAGCCTCCCGGACGGCAACGACCTGGTAGCGGTCGAACAGGCCCTGCGCTCCGCCCAAGCGGAAAAAGCGCGGCCCTCACTCATCATGGCGCGGACTCACATTGGCTTTGGTAGCCCCAACAAGCAGGACACCGCCGAGGTGCACGGCGCTCCGCTCGGGGAAGAGGAAGTCAAGTTGACCAAGCAGAACCTGGGCTGGCCGCTCGAACCGAAGTTCTACATCCCCGAGGAAGCGCTCGGGCATTTCCGCAAGGCCCTCGAGCGCGGCGCGCAGGCCGAGGCGCAATGGCAAGCAGTACTCGCGGCCTACCGGCGGGCCTTCCCCGAGCTCGCCGCGGAATGGGATCGCTACGTCAATGGCGAACTGCCCGAGGGTTGGAAGGACAAGCTTCCCACCTTCAGTTCCGCCGACAAGCCCCTGGCCACGCGTCAGGCATCCGGGAAAGTCTTGAACGCCATCGCCCTGCTTCTCCCTACGCTCCTCGGCGGCTCGGCCGACCTGGCGCCATCCACCAACACCCTGATCAAAGACGCGGGAGATTTCAGCAAAGGCAACTACGGCGCGCGCAACTTCCACTTCGGGGTGCGCGAGCACGGCATGGGTTCCATCCTCAACGGCATGGCCTTGAGCGGTCTGATCCCCTATGGCGCAACCTTCTTCGTTTTCTCGGATTACCTGCGCCCAGCCTTGCGCCTGGCGGCGCTGATGGAAGTGCATTCCATTTTTGTCTTCACGCACGACAGCATTTTTCTCGGCGAGGATGGGCCGACTCACCAGCCCATTGAACAACTGCCCGCCCTTCGCGCCATCCCCAACCTGAGCGTGATTCGCCCCGCCGACGCGAACGAGACCACGGTGGCATGGCGTGTGGCCATCGAGCATCGTGGTGGCCCTGTGGCGCTGTGTCTGACCCGCCAGACCCTGCCGATCATCGACCGCGCAAAGTACGGGCCGGCCGAAGGCTTGGCGCGCGGGGCTTACGTGCTGGCGGACTGCAAAGGGAAAGCTCCGGAAATCATTTTGATTGCCTCCGGCTCGGAAGTAGCTTCAGTGCTGGAAGCTTACGAGAAGCTCTCGGCAGAAGGTGTTGCGGCGCGTCTCGTGAGCATGCCTTGCTGGGACCTGTTCGAAAAGCAACCGCAAGCCTACCGGGACGAAGTGCTGCCACCCGGCGTCACAGCGCGGCTGGGCGTTGAGGCGGCGTCGCCTTTCGGCTGGGAGCGCTACGTCGGGCAGAAAGGCGCCGTGATCGGCATAAATCGCTTTGGGGCGTCGGCGCCCTACAAGGTGCTGGCGGAGAAATTCGGGTTCACGGCGGCGAACATTATGAAGTGCGCCCACGAACTGTTGGGCCACTAATGGGTTCGAGAAGGATTTTAGTCCAGGTGTGACGGCGTCAGGTAGTCCGCTGCCGTTGTCGCCTTGGTGGCGAACTCTGGCGCGACCGCAGCGGGTGGTTACTGTCCCTCGTGCCACGCGACGTTTCATGCGGGCTTTGGGAAATGGGAGGCAAGCCATGGGTCTGAATCCTCTCAAAGAACTGAACAAGTGTGGCCAAAGCGTCTGGCACGACTATATCCGGCGCGCTGAAATCCTCTCCGGCGACCTCCAGCGGCGGATTGATGAAGATGGCGTGAGCGGCGTCACTTCCAACCCCAGCACCTTTGAAAAAACGATCGCCGGAAGCAAAGACTACGACGCGGCCATGAGCGGTCTTGCCAAGGCCGGAAAGGAGGCCCCGGAGATCTTCGAAAGCCTCGCCGTCGAGGATATCCAGAGCGCCGCCGACCTTTTTCGACCCCTTTATGATTCCAGCGGCGGCCGTGACGGCTTCGTGAGCCTGGAAGTCTCGCCGACTCTCGCGCGCGACTCGGCCGGAACCGTGGCGGAGGCTCGCCGCCTTCATCAGGAAGTCAACCGGCCCAACTTCCTGGTGAAAGTTCCCGCCACGCTGGAAGGATTGCCCGCCATCGAGCAACTGCTGGGAGAGGGCATCAACATCAATATCACCCTGCTCTTCGCCGTGGACCGCTACGAACAGGTAGCCAACGCTTACCTGGCGGCGCTCGAAAAGCGGGCGCGGGAGGGCAAGCCGATCGACCGAGTGGCCTCGGTGGCGAGCGTGTTCGTGAGCCGCATCGACACGCTGGCGGACCAGCAACTGGAAGCCCGACTGCGAGACGCGAAGACGCTGGCGGAACACCACAAAATCGCGGGCTTGCTGGGCAAGGTTGCCATTTCCAGCGCCAAAGTGATCTACCAGAAGTTCAAAGAAATCTTTTCCAGCCCGAGATTCCAGGCCCTGGCTCAAAAGGGCGCGCGGGTTCAGCGGCCCCTTTGGGCCTCGACCGGCGCCAAGAACCCCGGGTACAGCGACGTCCTTTACGTTGAAACCCTGATCGGCCCGGACACCATCAACACCATGCCCACCGCCACCCTGGCGGCATTTCGCGACCACGGCAAAGCGCGCGCTACGCTGGAAGAAGGTTTGGAGGAGGCCCGCCATGTTCTGGCCCAACTGGCGGAGGTCGGAATCGATCTTGGTGCGATCACCACGAAGCTGGAGGACCAGGGCGTAGAAGCCTTCGCCCGCGACCATCAGAAGCTCCTGGAGGTCATTGCCGAAAAGCAGAAGAAAGTTCTGGCGGCGGCTGTGCCCAAACCTTCCGTGCCGGCGGTAGGTGGGTTGCACCTCAAGGTGGACGCGGCGCTGGAAAGGCTCGCGGAGGAGAAGTTCTCGCGCCGTCTCTGGGATCGCGATCCCTCCTTGTGGAAGGCGGACGCCACGCACCAGAAGATTATCCGCAACGCGCTCGGCTGGCTCTCGGTCTCCCACTCCATGCTCGAGCACCTGGACGCCGTCCTGAGTTTTGTCCAGGAAGCCAAGCGCGCGGGTTTCAAGGATGCTGTCTTGTTGGGCATGGGGGGGAGCAGCCTTTGCCCGGACGTCTGCCGCGCTACCTTCGGGACCGCTCCCGGTTACTTGGACCTGCATGTTCTGGACTCCACGGTGCCAGCCAACATCTCCCAGGTCGAGAAAGCAATTGATGTGGGCACGACGCTCTTTCTCGTCTCCAGCAAATCCGGTGGCACGACGGAGACACTGAGCTTTTACAAGTATTTCTACGATCGCGTTGGCAGCCTGAAGGGCGAGGAGGCAGGAGAGAATTTCGTCGCCATCACCGACCCGGGAACCGCGCTCGAGAAGTTGGCGCTGGAGAAGAAGTTCCGGCGAGTGTTCCATGGGCACGTGGACATCGGCGGGCGTTATTCCGCTCTATCGAACTTCGGCATGGCGCCGGCGGCGCTGGCGGGAGTGGACGTCCGGGCATTGCTGGACCGTGCTGAGCGCATGATGCATGCTTGCGGGGTGGCGGTGCCCGCCCAGGACAACCCCGGCATCATCCTGGGGGCGAGCCTGGCGGAAGCGGCGCGCATGGGTCGGGACAAAATCACTTTCCTCATCTCCTCGGGGATAGGGACTTTCGCCGATTGGGTGGAACAGCTCATCGCCGAGAGCACCGGCAAGGAAGGGAAGGGGCTGGTCCCCGTGGCGAGAGAACCCCTGGGGGACCCCGCGGTTTACGGGAACGACCGGCTCTTTGTTTATCTCAAACCGGGCAAGGCGTCGGACTCGCGCCTGGAGAGCAAGGTGCAAGGGCTGGAAAAGGCGGGCCACCCTGTCATCAGGTTCGGCCTTCAGGACAAGCTCGATCTGGGCCAGGAGTTCTTCCGCTGGGAAGTCGCCACCGCGACGGCCAGCGCCCTGATGGGGATCGACGCTTTCGATCAGCCGAACGTCCAGGAAAGCAAGGACAACACCAACCGGCTGCTGGCCCAGTTCTGTTCCGAGGGCAAGCTCCCCGAGGATGTTGCGGTGGTTGAGTCCGAAGGGCTGAAGCTCTACTGTGATGCCGCGACGCGCGCGGCGCTGGAGAAGATCCGGCAGCAACAAGGGAAGCCCGCTAACTCGCCGGAAGCTTATCTTGCGGCTTTTTTGAGCCAGGCGCGCGCCAGTGACTACCTCGCGTTGATGGCGTACCTGGAGCGCACGGACGAAGGCGAAGTGCTCTTGCAGTCTATTCGCACCCTCCTCCGCAATACGCTGCGCCTGGCCACCACCCTCGGGTACGGTCCCAGGTTCCTCCACTCGACAGGGCAATTGCATAAGGGCGGACCCAACAAGGGCCTCTTTATCCAGATCACCGCTGACGACGCCGCAGACTTGCCGATCCCCGGCGAAGCTTACAGCTTTTCTGTGTTAAAGCAGGCTCAGGCGCTGGGAGACCTGGGCTCCTTGCAGAGCAAAGGCCGGCGGGTGCTGCGCTTCCACATAGGGAAAGATATCCGGAAGGGGTTGGGGGTCCTGCTGAAGGTGGCGGAACGCGCGGTACAGTGAGTTCCAGGGCCACGTTCCCGGTGGGGTTAGGGCAAATCGAAATCCTGGCCAAGGAACCGTGCGTGGCGCAGGCTGGAGTTGCAGGGCAGATGTCTGAAACCAACGTGTTGCCAAACCCGCTGAGAGAAGGGATGCGGCTGCGCCGGACTCCCGAACCATGCTCCATGGTCATCTTCGGAGCTTCCGGCGACTTGACGGAGCGGAAGCTGATCCCGGCTCTCTATTACTTGACCCGCGAGCACATGCTTCCGGCGGGGTTTTCCGTCATTGGCTGCGCGCGAACTCGTTCCAACCACGAAGGATTTCGTGAAGAAATGAGCCAGGCAGTGAAGAAGTACCTGAACCTGCCGGGCGAAAGCGCTGCCTTTGTGGACAGCTTCGGGAAAGGGATTTTCTATATCAGCGACGATTTCGGAGACCCGAAGGCCTACGACCAGTTGCAGGCTTTGCTCGAGCGGCTGGACCAGGAGCGGGGAACCGGCGGCAACCGGCTCTTTTATCTCGCCACGCCTCCCAGCTTCTTCCCCGTGATTGTGCGACACCTGGGCGCCACGGGACTCGCCAGGCCAAAGGTCCCGGGGGAAACCTGGACGCGCATCATCATCGAAAAACCTTTTGGGCGCGACCTGGCGAGCGCGCGTGAATTGAACCGCATCGTTACAAGCGTTTTCAAGGAAGAACAGGTTTACCGCATCGACCACTACCTGGGCAAAGAAACGGTACAGAACTTGTTGGTGTTTCGCTATGCCAACGGGATTTTTGAGCCTTTCTGGAACCGGCGATACATTGACCACGTGCAGCTGGCGGTGGCGGAAGAGCTGGGCGTGGAAAACCGAGGTTCCTATTACGAGGAGGCCGGCCTGCTCCGGGATATGATCCAGAATCACGTCCTGCAATTGCTCAGCCTAGTGGCCATGGAACCTCCCGCCACCTTTGAAGCCACCGCCGTGCGCGATGAGAAGGCGAAGGTTCTGAGGTCGATCCGGCCGATTCCTCTTGACCGCCTGGAGGAGTTCGCCGTGCGTGGCCAGTACACGGAAGGCGGGGTGGGAGGCCAGAAGGTGCCGGCCTATCGGGCGGAGCCGCGCGTTTCTCCCACCTCCAGCACCGAGACTTTCGCGGCCCTCAAGCTCTTCATCGACAACTGGCGCTGGGCGGACGTGCCCTTTTACTTGCGCTCCGGCAAGCGGCTGCCCAAGCGCGTCTCCGAGATCTCCATCCAGTTCCGGCGGGTCCCCCACCTGCTTTTCCGGGGCGCGGGAGCGGAGGGCATCGAGCCGAATGTCCTCTCCCTGCGCATCCAACCCAACGAGGGGATTTCCTTGAAGTTCTGCGCCAAGCTGCCGGGCGCCGGCATGCAAATCCGTCCCGTGAGGATGGACTTCCGCTACGGCGAGTCCTTCGGCGCTGTGCCGCCCACCGCCTATGAAACCTTGCTCCTCGATTGTATGCTGGGAGATGCCACGCTCTTCAACCGCGACGATGCGGTGGAACTTTCCTGGGAGCTGGTGGAGCCGACTCTCCAGGGGTGGAAGCAGCAGGGCGCCAGGGGCCTGGCTTTCTACCCGGCGGGAAGTTGGGGGCCGACGGAAGCCGATGCGTTTATCGAACGCGATGGACGGCACTGGCAGCGGTTATAGAAAGCAGAAGCTAGAAGTCAGAATTCAGGAGACCGAAGAGGACGAGGAAGAAGGCAGTGGCGGAAACGCTCCAACCGATTCTCCTGGGCGAGCCGCGCCCGGTCAACGTCGCGGAGATCGAGGCAGACCTTTCCGCTTTGTGGCGGTCGGCGGCGGACGATCCCGCGCTCCAGAACGCCGTGACTCGCGCCTGCACCCTCACTTTGCTCATTTATGTGGAGAGCGAGGATGCCGGGCGCGAGGTGAACGACCTCATTGCCGAGGTGACCAGGCAGAATCCTTGCCGCGCCATTGTCCTGATCGCTGAGCCGGAGGCAGCGCCGGCAGGCTTGGCGGCTTGGATCTCCGCCCGCTGCCACCTGCCCGCGGCCGGTGAAAAACAGGTGTGTAGCGAGCAAGTCACCATTCGGGCTCGCGGTGAAGCCGCGGGCGACCTCAGCGGCGCCGTCCTTCCCTTGACGGTCTCGGGACTGCCGATCTGTCTCTGGTGGAGAGCCGGCCGATTTGCCCCGCCTGCCTTCTTGGAGCAGCTCTTGCGTGTTACCAACCATGTGATGGTTGATTCCGCGCGTTTCCCCAGTCCCGAAACGGACCTGCGGGACCTTGCCCGCTGGGTGCAGAAGTCTTCGGAGCCTGTGACAGTCACCGACCTGAACTGGGCCCGCATTACACCCTGGCGCGAACTGCTGGCCCAGTGTTTTGATGCAGCGGAGAGGCGGCCATATCTCGACCGTCTGACCAAGGTTCGAATCGAGTATGAACGCGAGTCCCCGAGGGTCCTCACCCAGCGCTCGCAAGGGTTACTACTCGCGGGCTGGCTGGCGTCCCGCCTGGGGTGGAGGTTTGTGGAAGCACAGACGCAGGAAGAAGGCGGGCCGGCCGCATTCCTCTTCCGCTGCGGGGAGCGCGCGGTCAGGATTGAACGAGTGGCGAGGCGGTTCGAGGGCGGAGGATGCGGCGTGTGTTTCTCCATAGAATTGCAGGCGGAAGGTGCTTCTCCGGCCAGGTTCTCCTTCGCGCGGGGGCTGGATGGGAAGGTTGTCCGAACGCTGGCGGAGGTTCCCGGCCTCGCGCCGATCGGACGGACCGTGCGCCTGGAGGTCCTCAACGAGGTCGAAATCCTGAACGAGGAACTCAAGCTGGCGAGCCCTGACCGCATATACGAGGAGACCCTGAGGATGGTGGCGTGCATGACTGCGAGCGCCCGTTAGTGGTCCGGCTCGCCTCGCTCCGCGCGGCACAAACGACCATGCAAAAACCCACGGTTAAAGTCTTTTCAACCTTGGAGGAATTGAGCTGGGCGGCGGCGGCGCGCTTTGAAGAGTTCGCCCGCATCCATACCGTCAAGAAAAAGGTGTTCTCCGTTGCCCTTTCGGGAGGCTTAACGCCCAAACTCCTCTACCAAATCCTCGCCAGCCAGACCTTCGCAGGCCGAATTCGCTGGGAGCGCGTGCACCTGTTTCAGGTGGACGAGCGTTGTGTGCCTCCCGATCACCCCCAGAGTAACTACGGCATGATTCGTGAAACCCTGCTGAGCCGGGTCCCGATTCCGGATGCGAATGTTCATCGCATGGCCGCCGAGCAGGAGGATCGTGAAGAAGCCTGCCGGCAATATGCCGCAGAACTTGCCCGGGTGCTCAAGCCCGCGCAAGGCGAACTGCCCCGCTTGAATATGGTGTTGCTGGGAATGGGTCCCGACGGCCATACCGCTTCGCTCTTCCCGGGTTCCGAGGCGCTCGACGAACAAGTGTTGTGGGTTCGTCCGAATTACCTGGAGAAGCTGAAGATGCATCGACTGACGCTTACGCTGCCGGTCTTGAATGCCGCCGCCGAAGTGGCCTTCCTGATTGCCGGCGCCGACAAGGCCCAAACCTTGCGACAGGTGCTGGAAGGGGCTCCCGGGCAACTCCCCGCGCAAAAGGTCCAGCCGGTCAAGGGCAACGTGACCTGGTTCGTGGACGAGGCTGCCGGGCGGCTTCTCAGGCCGGAAACGAGGGGGTGACACCTGATCAAAATTGCGCCGTCCATACTTTCTGCGGATTTTACCCGCCTGGGTGAGCAGGTCCGCGCCGTCGAGGCCGCCGGAGCTGATCGTGTCCAGGTTGATGTGATGGATGGGCGCTTTGTCCCGAACATCACCTTTGGGGCCTTGGCGGTCGAGAGCCTGCGGCCGCTGACGCGCCTGGTAATTGAAGCGCATCTCATGGTCGAGCCTCCGGAGGATTTCATTGAGGCGTTTGCCCGCGCCGGGGCGGACACCATCATTGTCCATCAGGAAGCCACCCCGCACCTCCATCGCGCCATCCAGCAGATTCACTCCTTGGGCAAGAAAGCGGGCGTGGCCATTAATCCCTCCACGCCGGCCATCACCATTTCTGAAGTGCTCGGCAGCGTGCAACTGGTGCTGGTGATGACGGTGAACCCCGGTTTTGGTGGCCAGGAGTTCATTCCCGAAACCCTGGACAAGATCCGCCAGGTGAGAAACGCTATCCAGCAGCGCAGCCTCGCCTGTGAAGTCGAAGTGGACGGCGGCATCAACCTCGACACAACTCCTCTTGTCGTGGCGGCGGGAGCGGATGTTCTGGTTGCGGGTTCGGCCGTCTTCGGAGAGAAAGATGGCGTCGCCGCGGCTATCCGGCGGCTGCTGGCAGCGGGCGCGTGCGCACAGTAGCGCGCTCGCGCAGCGGTCGGCGCCTGCCCGCCTGGGCTTCTCTTCAGCCCGCCTTGCGCGGGCGGGACGGCTGGACAGGTTGCCATCCAGCGGCTGTTGGCGGCAACCGCATCCGCAGCCCGGCAAAGCTGGCCCTCACCGTTCAGCGGTCGGTCCTCAGCTCCATGACAAGCGGCTGCCTGCTGATGGCTGATTGCTGAAGACTGTCATCTGACTACTGACTACTCGCATCCCTCCTCCAATCCCAAATCGAAAATCGCAAATCCAGAATGCCGCTTCGCCTCTGTTGCCTTTTATTCCCGTATCGCCTATAAAGTCCGGGGCGAAGCTTGGTCCTGAACACGCGGAGTGTGTCGCTGGCAGGAGGTGTCCGTGGCGAGGAAACAGAAGACAGGGAAGTACGAGAGGCGGGAATTCCTGAAAAAGGTGGCGGTCGGAGGAGCCCTGGCATCGACTGTGGAAGGGTTGGGCGCAGCGGAGAAAGCCCTCAAGCCCCCACGCGGGAAGGTCGGTGCTCGATCCGGCGCGGCGGAGGCGGCGACCTCCGTAGGTTCCATTGCTTACCCCCGGACATTCGCTGGGCGGAACTTAAAGATGATCGCCTTTCCCCTGGGTGGGATCGGCACAGGAACCATTTCTCTCGGCGGCCGAGGTCAGTTGCGTGACTTCGAGATCTTCAATCAGCCCGACAAGGGGAACACGCCAGATTACTGTTTTCCCGCCATCTGGGCGCAGTTGGAGGGTGAGAAGTCTGTGGCGCGGGTGCTCGAGGCGCGCCTCGAACCCCCTTATGAAGGGGAGTCGGGCCTGGGCTCGAACAACGTGCCGGGATTGCCCCGCCTCCCAAGCGCCACTTTCACCGGCGCCTACCCGTTCGCGCGCATCGTTTTCCAGGATGAGCGATTGCCCGTGCGCGTGCGGCTGGAGGCTTTCAACCCTCTGGTGCCTTTGGACGTGGAGGCTTCGGGGCTGCCGGCCGCCATTCTGCGCTATTCGCTGCAAAACCCCGCGGCGACGCCCGTCAAGGTGGGAGTAGCCCTGAGCCTGCAAAATCCGGTTGGCAAAGAAGGGAAGCAGGCGGTTTTTCGCGAGGCCGAAGGGGTGGCGGGCCTGTTCATGGACAATCCCATGCTGGCCGCCACGGACCCGCGGAAGGGATCAATGCTGCTGGGTGTGCTGGGCGCGCCCGCCAGTAGTATCTCTTACTTGCGCGGTTGGAAGCGGGCACAGTGGTGGGATGGCGCCCTGACGTTTTGGGATGATTTCACCGCCGACGGCGCCTTGAGCAGCGATGCCCCCGCCCTCAACCCGGTGGGGTCGATTGCGGTGACGCAATCGATACCAGCGGGCGGCGAGGCTTCCGTGACTTTCCTGCTGGCCTGGCATTTTCCCAACCGCACCCCCGAGCGCTGCGGTTGGGCGGCGCCCGAAGGGGAAGAAAAAACCCTGGTCGGCAACTATTACAGCCAACGTTTCGCAGACGCCTGGGAGGTGGCGCAGCACGTGGCGCGTGAGCTCACGTCGCTGGAGGCGCGAACGCGCCGCTTTGCCGCCACGGTGGAATCCTCGACCCTGCCGCCCGCCGCTCTGGACGCAGCGCTCAGCAACCTTTCCACGCTGCGCACCAACACCGCCTTTCGCACCGCCGACGGCGAATTCCACGGCTTCGAGGGCTGCAACGACCACAGCGGCTGCTGCCACGGCTCCTGCACGCACGTTTGGAACTACGAGCAGGCAACGGCCTTCGTGTTTCCTTCTTTGGCGCGCTCCATCCGAGAATCAGAGTTCCTGCGCAATACCGACGAGAGCGGGCTCATGGGCTTTCGCTCTTATCTTCCCGACGGCAAGAAAATCTGGGACCGGGCCGCTGCGGACGGCCAAATGGGCTGCCTGATGAAGCTTTATCGCGACTGGCAACTTTCCGGCGACACCGAATGGTTGAAACGCCTTTGGCCGCAGGCCAAGCGCGCCCTGGAGTTTGCCTGGATCAAAAACGGTTGGGATGGAGACCGCGACGGCGTGGCGGAAGGCGTCCAGCACAACACCTACGACGTGGAGTTCTACGGTCCCAACCCGCTCTGTGGCGTCTGGTATCTGGGGGCGCTGCGCGCCGGAGAGGAAATGGCGCGGGCCCTGGGCGATGGCGACTCTGCGCAGGAATATCGCCGGCTTTTCGAGAATGGGAGAAAGTGGTTCGACGCGAATCTCTTTAACGGCGAGTATTACATCCAGAAGGTGATGGGGCGCGCCGATGAAGAGGTCGCTCCGGGACTGAGAGTCGGGATGGGCAGTGCCAACCCCGGCGCGCCCGACTACCAGATGGGCGAAGCCTGCCTCCTCGACCAGTTGCTGGGCCAATACATGGCGCGCGTGGCGGGGCTGGGCGATCTGCTCGAACCCGAGCACGTGCGAAAGGCGTTGCAATCCATCTTCCGTTACAACTACCGGCCCAACTTGAGTGAACACGAAGCCGTCCAGCGCACCTACGCGCTGAACGACGATGGTGGCGTGCTGGTGGCTACCTACCCCTTCGGCAAGCGGCCCGAGATCCCATTTCCCTATTTCGCGGAAGTGTGGACCGGCCTCGAATACCAGTTCGCGGCGCACCTGATTTTCGAAGGCCTGCACGAGGAAGCGTTGACGGTGGTGGAAACCGCTCGCCGGCGCCACGATGGCGAGCGACGTAATCCCTGGAATGAGCCGGAATGTGGGCATCACTACGCCCGCGCCATGTCCAGTTGGGCTCTCCTGGTCGCCCTGAATGGGTTCCACTACTCCGGCGTCGAACGCAAGCTGACCCTATCGCCCTACACCCGCGGCCCCAGCTTTTGTTCCTTCTGGACGATTCCCTCCGGCTGGGGGAGCTTTTCGCAAACGCTCGCACCGGCTGACCAGCGCGTGGAAATTCAAGCGCTCGAAGGCTCGATAGCGGTGGCGAGCCTGGTGCTGGGGGGGAACGGGAAAGCAACCTTCAGGAAAGTCTCCGCCAAGCTCGGGAGTGAAACCCTCGCCACCACCCTGCGCGAGGAAGGCACACGACGAGTCATCACTTTCGACCGCGAAGTGCGCATCCTGCCTGAGCAGCCGCTGGTCGTCAGCCTGAAGGCGTGAGTTCGCGGCACCGGGCCAACCAGATCTGCTCGGCGCTGTGGCAACCCTCAGTGCCGGCACGCCTGGGCTTATTTCGATCCTGGCTTACGCGGGCGGGAGCGTCCTGGCTTGCGGGATCACGAACCGCCAAATGTACCCGCTCTGGCGGGCGGTGTCCCGATGCTTCCAGCGGCGCAGCCGAGCCATCCCTTTTATTCCCCTCGCGGCATGGTGTATAGTTCGCCGCATGCTCCACGCAAGATGCGACGCGCAGCTTCCCGCGCCCGTGGTCCAAGTGGAGAAACAACCAGCAAGTCCGCAACACTCGCCCTCTTGAAGGAGGTCATCGTGGAAAGCCCCAAGATTACTCGCCGAGATTTCAATAAATCTGCTGCCATGACGGTGGCGAGCCTCGCGCTATCGGCTGGCCCGGCGGTTCGAAACGTTCGTGGCGCCAATGACCGCATCGGCATCGGAGTGATCGGCGCCGGCGGAATGGGTCAGTACAACATGAAGGACTTTATAGGGAGCGGCCAGGTCGACATCGTCGCCATCGCCGATCCTTACGAGCCGAACCTCGAGGCAGCCATGGGTCTGACTTTGGGTAAGGCCAAAGGATACAAGGACTTCCGTCGGGTCCTCGAGCACAAGGATGTAGATGCCGTCATTAACTCAACCCCGGACCACTGGCATGCCATCCCCATGATCATGGCCTGCGAGGCTGGCAAGGACGTTTACCAGGAGAAGCCCCTTTCTCACACTCTCTACGAAGGGCGAAAGATGGTGGAGGCCGCGGCCAAACACAGTCGCGTGGTGCAAGTCGGAACTCAACAGCGCTCGGGCCAGCACTTCCAGAAAGCCGTCGAACTGGTTCGCAGCGGGAAGATCGGGAAAGTGACTTACGTCGAGACCTGGATCTACGGCAACTCCTGGCCTGAGGGGATGCTGAATCCTCCCGACAGCGATCCTCCCCCTTGGCTCGACTGGGACTTGTGGCTGGGTCCCGCGCCTTACCACGCTTACAATCGCAATCGCTGCATTGGTACCTTTCGCTGGTTCTGGGATTATTCAGGAGGAATCCTGACGGACTGGGGCACCCATCTGATCGATGCTGTGCATTGGGCGATGGGGGTGGACGCTCCCGAGACCATCTCAGCGTCAGGCGGCATCTACGTGATAAAGGACAACCGAGAGACCCCTGATACGCTCGAAGTGCTCTACGAATATCCCGCTTCGCGGGTGAGCGGCAAGGCTTTTACTGTCAGGTTCAGCAACCGCGTCGCCAACGGACGTGGGCCCGACGGCCATCGGTACGGCATTCAGTTCTACGGCACCGAGGGCACGCTGTTTGTGGATCGCGGTGGCTTCACCCTCTGGCCGGAAGAGGAACGCAAGGACCCCTGGGGCCTGGAGGCCGTCGCCGCTGCGAGCGTGATCACGAGTGGCGGCTCGCGCCAGCACTATCCGCATGTGCTCAACTTCCTGGACTGCGTGCGCTCCCGCCAGAAGCCCAATTCCGACGTCGAAACCATGCACCGCTCGACCAGCGCAGGGCTCTTAGGGGTCATTGCATACAGATTGGGACGGAAATTGACCTGGGACGCCCAGCAGGAACAATTCCCCGGCGACGCTGAGGCCAACAAGCTCCTGACCAAGGAGTACCGCCAGCCCTGGAAAGTCGCCTGACCTCTCCAAGGGTCTCGTGGTCGTCATGATCTGGGGCGGCGAGGGCTCGCTGCTCCGGGTTTTGACTTCGAAGTCGCTGCTCGAATATAGTCCCATGCGGCGCGCGCCCCAAGTGCGCGCGCGAGTCGCTGGAGTCTTCGAAAGGTCGTCATGCGAATTGCAGTGTTTGGGCTCGGGTATGTGGGTTGTGTGACGGGAGCTTGCCTCGCCCGGATGGGCCATAACGTCTGGGGCGTGGATATCTCTCCGCTCAAAGTCCGCATGATCAACGACGGCCATTCACCGGTCCGGGAGAAAGGACTGGAGCGCCTTGTTTCCCGAGCCGTCGAGGGCGGCAGGCTTTGCGCCACCCTGAGCCCTGAGGAGGCGGTCCGGGGCGCGGACGTTTCGATGATTTGCGTGGGCACACCCTCGCGAGCGGATGGGGGGGCGGACTTAACTCATGTGCTTCAGGCGGCGGGCGAGATCGGCAGCGCCCTTCGCCGAGTTCGACGTTTCCACACGGTCGTGCTGCGCAGCACGGTGCCTCCGGGAACCACGGAGAAGGTCCTGATTCCAACCCTCGAACAGAGCTCCCGTAGGAAGGCGGGTGACGACTTTGGTGTCTGCTTCCAGCCCGAATTCTTACGGGAGGGTTCCTCTGTCTCCGATTTCTTCCATCCGCCCAAAACGGTGATTGGGAATGGCGACCCGCGCAGCGTGAAGCGGCTGATGGAGTTGTGGCGGACCATCAAGGCCCCCCTTTTCGTAACCTCTTGGAGGGTGGCGGAAATGGTGAAGTATGCCGACAATGCTTTTCACGCGCTTAAGATCGGGTTCGCCAACGAGCTGGGCGCGATTGCCAAGGGTCTCGGCATCGACAGCCACGAGGTCATGCAGATCTTCATCCGGGACAGGAAACTGAACATCTCATCCCTTTATTTGAAGCCGGGATTCGCCTTCGGGGGTCCCTGTTTGCCCAAGGACCTGCGGGCGCTCTGTTCCATCGGCCGGGACGCCGGGGTGGACGTTCCTCTTCTGGCGAGCGTCCTTAAGAGTAATTCTCGGCATCTGCGCCGCGCGACCGAACTGATTCTTGCGACGGGAAAGAGAAAGATTGGTGTCCTGGGACTGGTCTTCAAGCGCGATACGGATGATTTGCGCGAGAGTCCGGCGTGCGCGCTGGTAAAAAAGCTGCTTCAGGCGAAAAGGGAAGTGAAAGTCTACGACCCGCGAGTGCGGCTCGAAAGACTGCTCGGCGCGAACCTGGCCTTTGTGAGGAGGGAACTGCCCAGCCTTCCCAGGATCCTCGCCCACTCGCTGCCTGAAGTTATTGGGGCCAGTGAAGTCGTCGTGGTCACGGGGAGCCATCCAGAGTTCGAGGGAGGTGTGCAAGGAATGAGAAAAGGGCAAATCCTTATCGACCTGATTCGCCTGCCCTCTCGCCGGATTCCAGCACGCGTCCACCCCGTTGGCCTTTGTTGGTGATGACTGCCGGTGGCCTGTCCCAGGACCGCGATGAGCTTCTTGGGGCGGCCGCCGCGGAAACGCGGGTTTTGAAAAAAAGACTTGACAAGGCGCAAGGATGAGTTTATAAATTCGCTGATAATTAGGGGAGCTTATTTTGAGGCCTGGGTTGCGGGAGATCTGAGGGCGCCGCGCCCAGAGGAGGAGAGTCTCTCATGTCGAACAAAGATCTCAAGTTGCGGATTTCTCTCATTGTACTCCTTGTAGGGATCGCGTGGGTGCCGGTATTTGCCGGTTCCGCGGTGATTGGCTCCGTGGCCGGAAGCATCAACGCCACGGTGGGCGGGCAGACGCTCATGCCCAATACCGCCATCTTCAGCGGTGATAGTTTGCAGGTGAAGGAAGGCGTGGCGGTGGTGGCGGTGGGCAACGGCAGCCGGATGGTGTTTGGCCGGGAGACCTCGGCCTCGTTTCTGCGGGATGCGAGCGAGG
>Ga0315282_10008566_pt1 | contig 16519 bp, 17 predicted proteins | sample YL17G07_20_MG_FD_203693 | JGI IMG/M metagenome (GOLD analysis project Ga0315282, IMG submission 203693) | Sediment microbial communities from Yellowstone Lake, YNP, Wyoming, USA - YL17G07_20 | ecosystem: Environmental > Aquatic > Freshwater > Lake > Sediment | place: USA: Wyoming | collected...
TGTAAGGCCGGAGCAGGTAGGAAGGATGGTAGGTGACCATGACCGGAATGTCGCCCCATTGGAACCAGTTGCCGCGCAGCCTGGTGACTCCCTCCTTGCGGCCCAGCAAGGCTTTGGCGGCGGTGGCACCGAGGGCGCAAATGGCCTTGGGACGAATGGCGGCGAGCTGGCGGAACAGAAACTGGCCGCAGGTTTGAGTCTCGTCCGGCTCGGGGGTGCGGTTTTCAGGGGGCCGGCACTTGACGACATTGCAGATGTAGACATCCTTGCGCTCGATCGGAATGCCTTCGCGGCGGGCGGTGCCGTCGATCATCTGGGTGAGAAGCTGGCCGGCCCGTCCGACGAAGGGAAAGCCCTGGGCATCTTCGTCGGCCCCCGGGCCTTCTCCCACGAAGACCAGCCTGGCGTGGGGATTGCCGACGCCAAAGACGATCTTGCTGCGGCCGGCGTGGAGGCGGCAGCGGCGGCAGTCCCCCAGGTCTTCCTGGACCTTATCCAGGGATTCCTGTGGGGCAGGCTCGGGGCCTGCCGAGCGCCGGTAGAGAGTCCGGATCCCCAGATCCTGGTAGTAGCTCAGGTACTGGCGAAGCAGTTGGGTGTTCATTGCGCGGCGAGGAGTGCGAGCCGCAGTTTCAGCAACTCGTCGAAAATCCGGTCGGCCAAGTGGCGCTTGGAGGCCCGCGGAAGGACCACCGTTTCGCCCGTGCGCATCACCAGCGTGAGCTCATTCTGGTCGGATTCAAATCCGATCCCCTCGACATCCACGCGGTTGCCCACCAGCATGTCGCAGTTCTTGGACGCGAGCTTGCGACGGGCCTCGGCGAGGAGATCCTGGGTTTCGGCAGCGAAACCAACCAGCAGCCGGTCTCCCTTACGGGCGCCGATTTCGGCCAGGATGTCTGGGGTGGGATCCAGCTCGAGGGCCAGCCTGGCGGCGGTCTTTTTGATCTTCTGGAGGGGCGGTTGGGCGAGATAATAGTCCGCCACCGCGGCAGCTTTCAGGATGATCGTGGAGGGAGGGAGGCGCTCGAGAACCGCGGCCCGCATCTGGTCGGCCGTCCGCACGCGCACCAGGGTGACTCCGGAGGGCGCGGGCAGGCTGACCGGGCCGGAGACCAGGATGACCCGCGCGCCGCGCGCGGCGGCCGCTTCGGCCAGGGCGTAGCCCATCTTGCCGCTGGAGCGGTTGGAGAGGAAGCGCACCGGGTCCAGGGGCTCCTGGGTGGGCCCGGCGGTGACCAGGACGGTCTCTCCTTCCAGGTCGCGCGGGCGGTCCAGCAGCGCGAAGACCGCGTCCGCGATGCGCTCGGGAGGGGCCAGGCGTCCGGGACCGGTCATGCCGCAGGCCAGCGGACCTTCCTCCGGATCCACGATGGTATGTCCCCGCTCTCGCAAGGTTTCGAGGTTGCGCCGGGTGGCAGGATGATGCCACATATTGGTGTTCATGGCGGGGGCCAGAACCACCGGGCCAGTGAAGGCCAGGTACAGGGTGGTGAGGAAGTCATCGGCCAGGCCGAGGGCGAATTTCGCCAGCAGGTCCGCGGTGGCCGGGGCCACCACAAGCAGTTGGTATTCTTGGGCCACGGCGATGTGCTGGACGGCGCTGGCCAGGGCGCCCTCGGCGGTCTGGGTGGGGAACAGGTCGGTGATGACCTGGCGTCCGGTGAGGGCCGCAAAGGTGAGCGGGCGGACAAACTCCTGCGCGGCCCTGGTCATGACCACCTGGACGCTGGAGCCGCGCTCGATGAGCGCGCGGGCCAGTTCCGCGGCCTTGTAGGCGGCGATCCCCCCGCTGACCCCGAGCACTACCGAGTGGGACATACCTCAGCTTGTCCTGTCTTAGATGCTCTCCAGCGGCGGGGGCGGCGGCGGGGTGGTGTCCTCGTACTTCACCAGCCCACGGCGGACTTCCTCCATGGCGGTGACGGTGGGTTTCTTGGAGGTGGTGGGAAGGAACGGGCGAGCGCCGCCCTGGAGCTGGCGGGCGCGCTTGGCGGCGACGATGATGAAGCGATAGGTGCTTTGCTCCGGATCGTCCGGAATGGTGGCGACACTGTTGTTTCTTGGGGCGCTATCGGGCATCAGTTCAAACCTCCGCACAGGCAGGAATGTCTGTGCTACTCGCGGGTTTCGAAGCTCTCCAGAATGGGCCGGATGTGCTCCTCCATCCTGGTGCGGCGGACCCGCTCGGCCTGGAGGATGGCGGCCAGGGTCTCAACCGCGGCCTCCACCCCCCGGTTGATCAGCACGTAGTCATAGGCGCTGTAGTTTTCGATTTCCTGCGCCGCTTCGCGCAGCCGGCGCTGGATCACTTCCTCGGAATCCTCCGAACGCGCGCGCAATCTCTGTTCAAGAATGTGGCGGGAAGGCGCCAGGATAAAAACGCTTACGGCATCCGGGATCTTACTCTTTAATTGTCGCGCACCTTGAACGTCGATGTCGAGTACCAGATCGCGGCCTTCCGCCCGGGCCTGCTCCAGGATGCCGCGGTGCGTGCCGTAGTAGTTGCCGAAGACCTGGGCGTGTTCGAGGAACTCGCCGCGGGCGATGCGGGCGTCGAAGTCCTGGCGCGAGATGTAGTGGTAGTGCTCGCCGGGGCGTTCCTGGCCTCTGGGGCTGCGGGTGGTGTAGGAGATCGAAAACAGCAGTTCCGGGTGCTGCTGGAGCAGCCGGCCGACCAGGGTGGATTTGCCGGAGCCGGAGGGGGCCGAGACGATGACAACCAAGCTCATTCCAGATTCAGCACCTGTTCGCGTATCTTCTCGATCTCGGCCTTGGCCTGGAGCGCCAGATCGGTAATGGCCAGCCCGAGTTCCGGCAGACCGGCGGCTTTCGAGAGGATGGTGTTGGTCTCCCGCTGCATCTCCTGCAACAGGAAATCGAGTTTCTTGCCCACCTCGCCGCCCGCGTTGAGGGTTTCCTCCAACTGGGCCGAGTGGGCCTTCAGACGGCTGGCTTCCTCGCTGACGTCGCTGCGGTCGGTGAGGAAGGCGGCTTCCTGGGCCAGCCGCTGCGGGTCCGGGGCCAGGCCGCTGAGCAGTTCTGCCAAGCGCTCGGTGAGGCGGGTCTGGAAGGCGGGCAGGGCGCGCACGCGGAGGGCTTCGATGCCCGCCACACATTCCCGGACCAGGGCGTTGCGGGAGCGCAGCTCGGCGGCGATCTCGGCGCCCTCGCGGTCGCGGAACTGGTTGAGCGCGCCCAGGCCCTCTTCGAGGACCTCCAGCAGCGCGGCCTCCAGTTGCGGGCCGGGCTCCGCCTCGGCGGCCTGAAACATGCCGGGAACGCGGAGCGCGGAATTGAGGTCCGGCTGGCAGTGCAGGCCGTGGACCGCGGCGGTGCGGCGAAAGGCGCTCAGGTACGCTTCCAGCAGGGCGCGGTTGACAACCACCGGGGCCAGCTCCTGGGCGTTCGAGAGTTTGACCTGGATCTGGAGGTGCCCGCGCGTGACCGAGCGCTTGACCGCGGCGCGCAGCGAATTCTCAAAGGCCTCCAGTTCCTGCGGCAGATGGAGATGCACGTCCAGACCGCGGTGGTTGACGCTCTTGATGGTGAGGACCATCTCGGCCTGGTTGAGCAACTTGCGGACCCGGGCGAAGCCGGTCATGCTGCGGAGGCTCATAGATTCACCAGCTCGTCGCCGTGCAGGAACTGGAGCTCGTGGAGCCGCTGGTAGACGCCGCCGCGATTCACCAGTTCCTCGTGGGCGCCGATCTCGGCAATCCGCCCCTGGTCCAGCACCACGATCTGGCCGGCCCGGCGCACGGTCGAGAGCCGGTGCGCGATGACGATCACGGTGCGCTCCGCAATCAAGTTGGCCAGGGCCCGCTGCACCAGCATCTCCGACTCGGTGTCCAGGTGGGAGGTGGCTTCGTCCAGGATGAGAATGGGCGCATTCTTGAGCAGGGCGCGGGCAATGGCGATGCGCTGGCGCTGGCCGCCGCTCAACTTGACTCCGCGTTCGCCGATCACGGTATCGTAGCTCTGGGGAAGCTGGAGGATGAATTCCTCGGCCATGGCGTTGCGGGCGGCGCTTCGGATGGTCTCGAAATCGGCGTACGGCTTGCCGTAGCGGATATTGTTTGCCACGGTGTCGTTGAACAGGAAAGTGTCCTGAGCCACAATGCCGATCTTCTCGCGCAGGGAGGCCAGTTCGAGGTCTCGCACGTCGGCGCCGTCCACACAGACGGCCCCGCTCGAAACGTCATAGAACCGCGGCAACAGGTTCACCAGGGTGGTCTTGCCCGCTCCGCTGGGCCCCACCAGGGCCACCACTTCGCCGGCCTTCACCTCCAGGGAGATGGAGCACAGCAGAAAGCCGTTGGGCGAGCCGGGATAGCGGAAAGTGACGTTGTCGTAGGTGATGGACTTCTGAAAACCGGGCAGGCGCTGCGCCCCGGGCTTGTCCCGGATCTCTTCGCCCCGGTCCAGGTACTCGAAGACCTTCTGGGAAGCCCCCACCGCCTGCTGGAATATGTTGTGGATGCCGGTCAGCCGCTTGACCGGCTCGTAGAGCATCAGCAGGGCGAAGACGAAGCTGATGAAGGCCCCCTCCGACATGGTCCCGGCTTTGATCTGGCCACGCCCGTAAGTCAGCAGAGCCACGATGGTCAGGGCCCCGAAGAACTCGATGAGCGGGGAGGCCAGGGCCTGCTGGACCACGTAGCGCAGGTTGCTGGCGCGGAGGTGGCGCGCGGCCACTCGAAACCGCCGCGATTCATAGCCCTCCGTGCCGAACGATTTCACCACCTGGTGGCCGCTGAGGGTCTCCTGCAAGATCTGGTTCAGCTCGGCCGTCTCGTCCTGCGCCCGGCGGGTGGTGTGGCGAATGCGCCGGCCGATGCGCACGGTAGGCAACAACACGAAGGGCAGCACGGTCAGGCTGATGATGGCCAGGCGCCAGTCCATCGAGAGCAGCACGCACAGCAGCCCGATCACGGAGAAGGATTGCCGCAGCCAGTCCGCCAGCATGTGCGAGGTAGCCACCTGGATCTTCTCGATGTCGTTCATGATGGAGGACATCAGCCGGCCGGTCGAGTGGATCTCGAAGAACTGCGCACCCTGGCGGAGCACCTTGTTGAAAACCCGCTGGCGCAAGTCCGTGATGGCCGAGAAGCCCACGTAGTTGACCAGGTAGTTGCCGCAGAAATCGCTCAGGCCCTTGACCACGAAAATGCCCACGATCCAGAAGGCGATCATGGTCCAGACGTTGTGGATCCAGGGCGGCGTGACTTGGTCCAGGTAGACCTCCGAGCCGGAGACGGGGACCTTGAACAGCAGCACCGGCACGTCCGCCGAGGTGGGCTTCAGGACCCGGTCGAACACCGGGCGCAGCAGCAGCGCGATGGTGGCGTGGGCGGCGCCCGCGCAGGCCATCAGGAGGACCGAGGCAAGGAGCGCCAGCCAGTACGGGCGCGCGAAGCGCAGGATGCGGAACAGCCCCTTCACGCCGCCACCCCCAGGCGCTCGACGGCCCCGAGCACCTCGCGCAGCTCGACTCGCTGGATGGATTCGCGCGCCACGATCACTTCGGCAGGCGCCTTCCAGGGCCCCCAGATCTCCGGATCGGAGGCCCCGAAGATGACCACCGAAGGGACTTGGAGCGCCGCGGCCATGTGCGCCGGTCCCGAATCGTTCCCGATGAACAGGGCGGCCCGGCTGAGCAGAGACTTGACCTCGGAGAGTGGCGCGCCGGCCAGCGTGCGGAACTCTCTGAACGGGCTCAAATCGTCCCCCTTCCCCGCGATGAAAATGGTCTCGAGCTTGAGTTGGCGGGCCAGCGCCAAGAACTTCCGGGCCGGCCAGGTCTTGTCGGGCGTCGAAGCCACCGGGTGCATCACGGCGTAGTCCCGGGCTCGTGCAGGACCGCCGCCGGAGAAGAGCCTGGCGCGCGGAATCTCTCCGGGCTCCGCCCCTAAGTAGAACACGGCGGAAGCCAGGTGTTCCGCGGTGTGTACCTTTCTTTGCACCCCCAGGATCTCCTGGGCCCTGGGAATCCGCACATTGTGCAGGAAAGAGAAACGAAAATGCGCAAAACCCGCGCGGAAGGAGGCGCGGGAGAGCGCGGTAAGCCGCAGGCTCCGGATTCCGCCGTGCAGGTTCAGGCAGAGCTGCGGGCGCCAGTGCGCCAAGCGACGCACTCTGGGCGGCAGCAGTGCGTTGACGTCCGGGTTACCCTCGAAGACTGCCACAAAAGGCTCTTCCACGACCACCCCGACTTGCAGGTCGGGCCGGCTCTTCTTCAGGATCTCGAGGGCCGGCGTGGTCAGCACACAGTCGCCCAGTGAACGGAGGCGGACCACCGCCACGCGCGCACCCAGGGGAAGCTGTTGCAGTATCTCTGCCATTCCGAGGCGGACCTACTCCTCGATGGTGGCCTCGTCGATCAGCATCACCGGGATATCATCGCGGATCGGATAGACCCGCTTGCACTCGACGCACTTCAAGCCGCTCTGGTCTGGCTTGAGCTCCACCGTCGCCTTGCACAGAGGGCACACCAGGATTTCAAGAAGATCCTTGCTAATGGCCATAACTGGCCTTACAGTGTAGCAGTTTTGGCAGGACCTGAGCAGTCGCTGTAGAGGGTACTGCTGTTGGGGATACCCACGAGAGTTGGGTTCGTTGGGCTGGGGATCGGGTTGGTTTTGGCTCCCAAACTGGGGTTTCGGCAGCTCGTAGAGGGGGTTGAAGCCAGTAGTCTGGTTCTGGTAGAAGCAGGGCTCTGTGGCCGGGAAGGCGGCGCGGGCGTGGGGTTTGCGTGTGAGTGCGTTGCTCCGATTGGCGTCGGTTGGGTTTTGTGTGGCCATAAAAAGTCAAATTTGTACGAGCGAAGCCAAATCGGGGCGCCTGCGGCGCCAGCATCGACGAAAAGCGGTCGATGCTGAGGAGTCAAGAGCCAGGAGTCAGAATTCAGGAGTCTGGACTCCGTTAACAGAGTAGCAGAGGGAAATGAGATGAGAGGGGAGGGTTTGGGGGAAGGTGTTGAAAACGCAGAGGAAAGATTATAGGGAGATTGTGTCATTGTTCTGGCAAGGAGGAAGAGGGCACGCGAAGATAGACCTTTCCCGGACGCCACCTGCTATGTCACAATCGCAGCATGCAACCTGTGACTGGCAGTTGGATGTCTCGCCGCGCCTGGGTAGCCGGGGCAGCGGCCTCGGGGCTTTCGGCCCAAAGCGTTCCGGGGACGGTGCGCCTTCCCAAGAAGATCCGGGTGGGACTGCTGGGGGTGGTGGGACACCCGGGCGAAATCCTGAACCCGCTCGGCCGGCTCCCGGATGTCGAGGTGGTGGCCGTCGCCGATCCCGAAGCAAAGGCTGCCGCGCAATTGGCCCGCAATCCCAGACTGAGCGGGATCAGGCAGTACACGGATTACCGCCAGATGCTGGACCGGGAGAAGCTGGACGTAGTGGGCATCTGCAATCCCAACGGGGAGCGCGCGGCGGCGATTCTGGCCTGCGTCGAGCGCAAGCTGCACGTGGTTGCGGAGAAGCCGCTGGCCATTGAGATAAAGGACCTGACGCGGGTGAAGCAGGCCGTGGCGCGGCAGGGCGTGCGCCTGTCGATGCTGCTGCCCATGCGCTTCTCCCCACCGTACCTGGCGCTGAAGCAGGTGGTGGATTCGGGCGCCATCGGGGAAGTAGCGCAGATCGGGGCCCAGAAGTCCTACAAGCTGGGGGAGCGGCCGGTCTGGTATTTGCGCCGCTCGACCTACGGGGGAACCATTCCCTGGATCGGCATTCACATGGTGGACCTGATGCGCTGGTCCAGCGGGCGGGAATTCACGGAGGTGGCCTCTTTCCAGACCCATATCGCCTTCCCCGAACTGGGGGAAATGGAGAACGTTACGGCGTCGCTTTTCCGGCTGGACAACGGGGGAGCGGCCACCCTGCGGATGGACTACCTGCGTCCGGAAACCGCGCCCACGCACGGGGACGACCGGCTGCGCCTGGCCGGGACCCAGGGGGTTGTCGAGTACCAGGGCGCCACCGGGGTCACCGTCATGACCGGCAAGGAAAAGCCGCAGGTCATGCAGAAGTTGCCCGCCGGGCAGTCGCTGTTCGTGGATTTCCTGGAATCGGTGTACAACGGCAAGCCGACGGCCCTGAAGCTGGAAGATATCTTCCGGGTGAACGAGATCGTCTTGCTGGCCCGGGAGGCGGCTGACCGCCACCAGATCTTGAAGCTTACTTAGGGCGGGCTACCAGCAACTTCCGCGATGCCGCCATCTCCTGATCCGTGAGCCGGTGATCGAGCACGCGTTTCTTTTCCAGTTCCCGGTGCAGCCTGATCAACGCCTCGTCCCACCGGCACTCTGTCAGCCTCAGTTGGCGGTCCAGCGTGTAGCTTCCCTCACACGCATCGGAACGGACGGCTCAGGCAACTTCTGCGGCGTGCACAGCAACGCGGTCGGTGTGCGCCTCTACTTTGACGCAACCAGCCGCCCAGCACGGTTCAGCGCCACATTCTGACCAGCCGTCCCTCGCACAAGTTCCCCAAGAGAAAAAAAGCCCCCGCCTCTCGGGGGCTTTTTGTTTCCAGTCTCCTACACCCTCGCGCGTGCGCCGCCGCAACGGCGCCCACCCCGCCTACGGACGCACTTCCTCGGGAAGCCCATTCAGTACCGCCTCATAGACCTGGCTGGCCGTACCCAGCGCCACTTCAGCCTCCTGCGCCGTCGGCTCCTCCGGCAGCCCCGCGTACCGGAACTTCCAGGCATATTCCGTAAGCGGAGCCGCACACCGCAGCAGTGCCTCCAGGCTCGGGTCCAGCTCGCTCGATGCCTCCCCAAGCTCCACCAGGTTGTGTGTCTTTCGAAATGCCCGGCCGTGCCAAGTCAGGAAGGCCTTGAGTGCCTTCTCGACCGCTTACTGAGCGTGGAAGGCGATGTCCTCCACGAACAGTGGGTCGGCCTGCAATTCGTAGGCTGCGGCTCCCAGGTCCCGCGCCGCCTTGGACAGCCACGCCTTGGTCTCGGCCACCAGAGATGCCTCACGCGGCATGCAGCAGCCTCCCCTGCCGCATGATTGTCGCAGGCAGCGACGCCACCACTCCCAGCCTGCTCTCAAACTCCGTCACCGTCCACACCAGCACATCCGCGGCCGCTCCGGTCCCCCAGAGCACCTGGTAAGCCAGCCGGCTTCGCCGTTGCTCCGCTGGCGCATCATCCGCGACAACCAACATCAGGTCATAGTCGCTGTCCGGACCCGCGTCGCCGCGTGCCTTCGACCCGAACAGATAGACCCGCTCCGGCGCGTACGCCTCGACCAGCCGCCGCACCACCTCAGCCAGCACCGGATCTCGCCTCAGGACCTCCCCGCCGGCCATCTTCTCCAACTGGTAGTCACCCGCCATGCTTCACGCGAAGCCCAACGCACTTCAACCAGTTTCAGTCTACACGCCCTGCCGGGTCTGGGTGTGGGGTTGCTGGGCATCGTGGGACAGCCGGGCGGAACGCTGAAGAAGGTGTTGGACTCGGGCGCGATTGGGGAAGTGGCGCAAAAATGACCGGCAAGGAAAGGCCGCAGGTCATTCGGGAGGCGCCCGTCGGCGGGTGAGGCCGGCCGCCAGGCCGATCACCACGCAACCCAGTTTATAAGTCGTTTCTTTCCGCGAGTTAGCGTGTGGGCCACACTTGGGACTCCAGGAGCCCGCCGTAAGCTCAAGACGCAGGTTGGGAATTCGTCCCAACCCGGGAGAAAACCATGGAGCCCGAGCCGATCATTATCATTTTCCCCCCTCCACCGTGGCTCTGAGAAGTTGACAACCGAAAGGTTGATTCGGTGCGCGCCACAGGCGCACGATAAACACTTGGAAAACTGAGAATAACTGCCATTTCGCGGCAAAATCCTGGCATGATTCCGTGGTGGTACTCCGGAATGGAGTACCACCCGGAACGCCAGCCCTCCGGTTCCACTCCTCCAAGCTTGGCAAGGGCTCCGCCCTTGATATCCCTGACGGGATATAGAAGTCAGGAGTCAGCATGGGGGGCGCCTTCGGCGTGGTCCATAGGACCAGAAACTTGACGCGGCAGCCCGTGCCCCTGTGTCACAGTAGGGAAGATCAGGCGCGGCCAGCTATGGTCGGATATTGGTTGGTGCCTTTGTGCCCGTGAGTCAGCATGACTTCGGTTGCGGCGGTCCATTGCTTGGTGGCGGGCTGTCCTTGCAAAAGGCCAGGCTCGACCCCGTTGGAGAGATCGTGTTTTGATCGCGAACCGAGCCGAGCCTGGTCAACTCAAAACTAAGGAGAGTATGACATGGCCAAGCGAGAAAAGTCCACCTTCGAGCGGTTGACCAGCGGACGATTGAATCGCAAGCAGCGGCGGGAACTGCAGCGGCGCTTGTACTCGGACGATCCGGGGTTGGAGGTCGTCCACCGGAACGCGGCCGGGATCGATGTGGGCAACGCAAGTCATTATGTGGCAGTGCCCCCGGGGCGGGATCCGGAACCGGTACGGGAGTTTGGATCCTGGACGGCAGACTTGGAGAAGATGGCCGATTGGCTGCAATCGTGTGGGATCGAGACGGTGGCCATGCAGTCCACCGGGGTGTACTGGATGGCGCTGTATGATGTGTTGGAGAAGCGGGGCTTGGGCGTGTTTTTGGTGAATGCGCGGCACACCAAGAACCTGCCGGGTCGGAAGTCGGATGTGCAGGAGAGCCAGTGGCTGATGAAGCTGCACACCTACGGGCTGTTGCGGGACAGCTTCCGGCTGCCGGAGGAGATCCGGGCGGTGCGCACGGTGTGGCGATTACACGACCAGCACGTGAAAGAAGCGGGGCGTTGCGTGCAGCACATGCAGAAAGCGCTGACCAAGATGAACGTGCAGTTGGCCAACGTGATCAGCGATGTGAGCGGGGCGACAGGGCAGGCCATCATTGGCGCGATTCTGGGCGGGGAGCGGGACCCCTATGCACTGGCCGCGCTACGCGACCGGCGTATTCAAGCCAGCGAAGAGGAGATCGCGCGCAGCCTGGAGGGGAACTGGCAGCCGGACGTGCTGTTCGAGTTGCAGCAGGCGGTGGAGGCCTACGGGTTTTTCCAGAAGCAAATGGCCGCCTGCGACCAGCAGTTGGAGAAGTATCTGGCGGCGCTGCCCACACGGACCATGGCGCAAAAGGCGGAAGGGGAAGCGGGGGCGATGGCCGAGGATGCTCCGGTGTGGAAGAAGAAAACCGGGAAGGGCAAGGGGAATGCGCCGCAGTTCGATCTACGGGCGGAACTGGAGCGGATCTGTGGAGTCGATCTGACGACCATCGATGGGATCGATGTGATGACGGCGCAGACCATCCTGGCGGAGTTAGGGACGGACATGAGCGGGTGGAAGACGGAGGCGCACTTTGTCTCCTGGATGGGGCTGACGCCCAATCGGGAGATCACCGGGGGGAAAGTCATTCGGCAGCCGCCGCGGCGGGTGAACAATTGGGCGGGGAGGGCGTTGCGCATGGCAGCCAGCACGCTGATCCGCAGTGAGAGCTATTTGGGCGCCAAGTACCGATCCCTGCGAGCCCGGCTGGGGGCGCCCAAAGCAGTCAAGGCCATGGCTCGGCATCTGGCCTGTCTGGTCTACCGGATGTTGACCCACGGTCAGGCCTGGGTGGATCGTGGGACGCAGGCGTTCGAGCGAAAAAACGCCGAGCGACAGTTGGCAATGCTGCAACGCAAGGCCACGGCCCTGGGCTGGAAACTCGTCGCGGCCTAATCCAGCAGAACGCCGGGAGAAGTTTCTGGAGAGAATGGCTTTGCGCGCCTGTTCCGGTATCGGAGGCCGTTGTGGCCAAGATGATGTGGCTATACACAGCGCCATTGATGCCTGCGCCAGGTTCCAGACCGCTCGCTGACGCGCGCGGCTCCGAATCTACAGCGGGATGCGCAATCACTTGTGACGCTGCGTATAAGACCCAACACTGTTCAGTTAAGGCGGCAAAACGCTGGGACAGACACCAATTTCCAAAAGCAGGAAATTGGTGTCAGTCCCGGGTTTGCCTAACTGAACAGTATTGGGCTAAGAGCAGAAAACGGAAAACTGCTCTGTGCCGAGGGAAACTCTGGTATGATTCCTTGGGGTACTCCTAGAGGGGAGTGCTCCTAGGGATCGCAGCTCTATGTTTCCCGCGTTCAGAGCTGGTTCCGGCCACAGGCATACCCGAGGTGTTTTGATATACATCCTGGGTGCGATGGCCTGTGGCAGCGTGGTGGTGGGGACGCTGACCCTGCGCCACAGGGTGGGGCTTGTTGCGCCCTCCCGGCCACCCGATTCGCAGCAAATCGAAGCACTTCGCAGGCTGGGACTTGAAGGGTCTTCTCTGTTTGCCGCCAGACGCTACCTGGAAGCCGCCCAGGTCTACAAAAAGGTTTGGCTGGAGGCCAAGAAGCTGGGGGATTTGCGCTTTGTGGTTCGCTATCTGGCCAACCAGGGCGCTTGCCAGGTCGCGATGTTTCGCTATCGGGAGGGCATGAACGCCTACCTGGAGGCGCAAGAGCTGGCGGAACGGATGGGAGATTGGGAGATGGCGACAGGGCTGGCCGCCAATGTCTCGGCTGTCTACTTCGAAATGCGAGAATACAACGCGGCGGTCCAGGCGGCGGAGCGGGGCCTGTCTTTCTTGAAGGGTGAGGTCCCGACGACGTACCGTACCAACCTGTTGATGCAACTTGGCAGGCTACGCGCTCGAACTGGGAATATGCAGGCGGCCGTTCCGCTGTTCTACCAAGCTATTGAGGAAGCCGACCGGCAAGGGGATTTCCCCACCAAAGCACAGGCCTGGAGCGCGCTGGGCTATGAATTATTGCTCAAACGAGACCTGGCTGGGGCGGAGGACGCCCTTGTGGAAGCCTTCCGAATTCGCAAACTGACCCGCGACAAGGCGCTTGTTCTCTCCTACCGCTTGCTGGGCGTGTTACGGATGGCCCAGGGCGATCTGAGTTCCGCCTCGAGGCTCCTGGACGAGGCAGTTTCGCTGGCCGGAAGCTCCCCGAGGCTGGTTCCGATCTGGCAGCTCCATCACGATCGAGGCCGGGTGCGGATGGCCCAGGGGAGACTGGCGGAGGCGCTGGCGGATTTCAGGGTGGCTTTGGACTCGGCCCGGAGCTGGCGGCTGGAGGTGCTGCCTGCCGATTCGGTCCGCATCAGCTCGGAAGTGGGGCTTCAGGAGATTTACACGTCGTTCATCGAAGCCGGCAACCGGCTTTACCTCCAGACCGGTCAGGGCGCGCTGGTACGCGAGACATTTGGGGCGGCGGAAGAGAACCGGGCCGCCAGCCTGAGGGCTCTTCTGGCCGCGCCGGAAGATTGGCGGGAGAAACTGCCGCCGGAGCACGGCGAGGCCCTAGCTCAGTTGCGGGCAGCCGAAGCCGCCTCGCTGGGCGCGGACACGCCTGCTGCCCGAATCAGGATCCAGCAACTCCGCCACCGCTTGACGGAACTGGAGGCCCGTGCCGGCCTGGATGCGGGCGCCGCCGAGGAGGCAGGCGGGAGTGGCCGGCCCGGGGAGTTGTTGGAGCAGGCGCGGCGAGCTCTGGGCGCCGATGAGGCGTTCTTCAGTTTCCACCTGGGTGAGGCGGGGTCGTACCTGTGGGCCCTGACGCGGGGGGATTTTGCGCTGTGCCGGCTGCCGCCCCGCACCCAGATTAGGGAGCGGGTCGGGCGGTTCGTTCAGGCTGTCCGAGGTGGTTCCTCAGACGCTACGGCTCTGGGCGAGAGTTTGTACGCCGAGCTCTTCGCAGCGCTGAAGCCGGCTGTTCAGGACAAGCTGCATTGGCGTGTGGCGCTGGATGACGTCTTGTTCGAGTTGCCGTTTGCCGCCCTGGTGGTCGGCTCCCACCCGGCAACCGCGAACGGGCCAGGCCGCCCGGTGTTCCTGATCGAGCGTCACGCCGTCGAGATCACACCCGGCGCCCACTGGCTGGCTCGCGCGAGGGCCAGCCGGCGGCCGCCGGGACCGTTCGTCGGTCTGGGCGATCCCATCTATAACCGTGCCGATCCGCGCTGGAAGGGACAGGCAGGTGGGGCCCCGGCGGGTCGCCTGAAGCCGGCCTTCGAACTGGCGCGACTGGCGGGAAGCAGTCGCGAGATCAGGGCTTGCGCCAAGGCCTGGAGTCCGGGCTCGGTTTCCGCGGTGCTGCTGGAGGGACCACAGGCTACCAGGGAGGCGCTCCAAAGTATCTTGGACCGACGGCCATCGGTGCTGCACCTGGCCACCCATGTGGTGGAGCAGGACCGGCGGGGCTGGATCGTGCTGAGCCTGCTCCCCAGCGGGGAAGCACAGCTTTTGAGCCCCCTCGAGATTGCCTCCTGGCGCCTGGACGCAGGTTTGGTGGTGCTGAGCGGTTGCAGCTCAGGGCTAGGGGAAGCCCTGCCGGGGGCCGGTCTGATGGGCTTGACCAGGGCCTGGCTGGCGGCGGGGGCGTCCGCGGTGGTGGCCAGCCGGTGGCCGACCCCGGACGACTCGGGTGAACTCTTTCTGTCCTTTTACAGGCACTTCGGAGCCTCCGCCCAGCTTGAGGCGGCGCCCCGCCCGGCGGTGGCCCTACAGAAGGCGCAACTGGAAATGCTACACTCAGCAAGCTGGCGGTCATTTGCAAAGTATTGGGCTGCGCACTTCATCGTGGGGTGAGAGCGCATGTAGTATGCCCGCGGTGCGCTCGGACCGCCCGGAGAGGATTGCTGTGGAGCTTGCCAGGCTCTTTGGCAACCAGGCGCCAGCGCCAGAGCGTCTCATGAAGAAACCGCCAAAGGCCGACCCGTCCCCCACCCGGAACCCGGATTGGCCGGAGCTGGTCAGCAAGATCCGAGCCGGCGACCCGCGCGGGATGGAGGAGCTTTATGCCCTGTTTTCGCGAGGCATTCGGTTCTACCTGTGCCGGCAATTGGGACCGCAGGAACTGGATGACAAGGTGCACGACACCTTCCTGATCGTGGTGCAGGCGATCCAGCACGGGGAGCTTCGCGAGCCGGAGCGTCTCATGGGGTTTGTGCGGACGGTGGTGCGCCGCCAGGTGGTGGCGCACATCGACAGTGCGGTGCAGAGCCGGAAGGAGCAGGCTGGTATCGAGCAGCTGCTGGCCATCACGGACGGCCGGACCAGTCCCGAGCAAGATGCTATCGCCCACCAGAGGGAAGAGATCATGGAGAAGGTGCTGCGGAGCATTTCGCGGCGGGACCGTGAGATTCTGACGCGCTTCTACCTGCTGGGGCAGAGCCAGGAACAGATCTGCGCCGAGATGAAGCTGACCGAAACCCAGTTCCGGCTGCTGAAGTCCAGAGCCAAGTCGCGCTTTGGCGAACTGGGCAAGCGAAAACTGCGGCGACGGTCCTTGGACTCTTTTTCCGTGAGAACTATCGGGAGAACAAAGGACTAAGTTAGGACGGTTTGTTTTGCCTGAACGCGGGTCGGAAATAACGATTGTGCTGGATTTCTGAAGGTACACTGTCATGTCGTTGATGCCGTTGGAAGGTCATGCCTCGGAAGAAGTCCTGGAGAGGTATTCCCTGGGGGTACTCTCCGAGGTAGAGACAGAACCATTCGAGGAACATCTGCTGGTCTGCCCGGTCTGTCAGGACCGGCTGGCGGAGATGGATGCCTTTGTAGGGGCCACGCGGCGGGCCGCTGAAAAGGTTCTGGCCGGACCGCCGTTGAGCACCGCATCGTGGTGGCGAAGGCTGTTCCCAGACTTGCCCTGGCCGAAGACGGCGTGGGCTTCCGTTGTGGCTGGAATGGCCCTGTTGCTGGTGACCTTTGCAGCGACCTGGGGAATCTCGCGGCTGGGAGGGGCGCCCTCGGCCACGGTGTGGCTGGAGTCTGCCCGTGGCATGCCGGGCGTCAGCGGCGCTCGCGCACCAGCCGGCAGGCCCCTGGTCTTGCAGTTGCAGCTAACGGAACTGCCCCGGCTTCCCAGCTACGCGGTGGAACTGGTTGACTGGCAAGGCCGGCCCTTGCTGGCGTCTGCGGTTCCCTGGGAGGGCGGACAGGCTTCCTTGCGAGTGGGCAAGCTGGCGCCCGGCCGATACTGGATCCGGGTGTACAATCCCTCCCCACCACGGGAATTGCTGAGAGAGTTTGGGCTGGAAACGATTCGGAATTGAGTCATTGTGCCATTGGGTCATTGAGCCATTGGGTCGTTGATGGCAAGCCGGCCGGAGGAGCTGAGAAATCGCACCAGACAGTTTGCTGTGCGGGTGGTGCGGTTGTTCCGGGCACTGCCGAAGGCCCAAGAGGCACGGCTCATTGGCAACCAGCTCCTGCGATCAGCCACATCGGTTGCGGCGAACTACCGCGCAGTGTGTCGCTCGCGCACGAAAGCTGAGTTCACTGCCAAGATGGGAATCGTGGTGGAGGAAACGGACGAGACCGTTTTCTGGTTGGAGTTCCTGATCGATACTGGCGTCGTGCGGCAGGAACGCCTGGACGGTCTCCTCGCCGAGGCGAACGAGCTGCTCGCCATTTTTGCGGCCGCCCAACGCACCGCCAAAACCAGCCAATGACTCAATGACACAATGACTCAATGACTCAATTCTTCA
>Ga0315282_10008568_pt1 | contig 16518 bp, 13 predicted proteins | sample YL17G07_20_MG_FD_203693 | JGI IMG/M metagenome (GOLD analysis project Ga0315282, IMG submission 203693) | Sediment microbial communities from Yellowstone Lake, YNP, Wyoming, USA - YL17G07_20 | ecosystem: Environmental > Aquatic > Freshwater > Lake > Sediment | place: USA: Wyoming | collected...
AAGACTGGTTTGGACTTGACGATCTTTCGGCGCCTTTACCAGGAAGACTCGTTCTATCACTGGTTTGGTCTCGACAATCCTTTGATGTATGCAGCCCACAAGGCGGCCGGGGGTATGACGAGCATCTACCGCCAAATCGGGATTGGCGTCGAGCACCTTTTTCGCCAAGTATTGCAGGACAAGTTGGGATTGACCGCCGAACAAGCCGCTTGGAGCTATACCTTTCGCGGAGCAAACAGGAAGCCCCGCAAGTTGTCGCTTGACGGACATATAAGGATTTCGGATGTGTCGAATGAAGCGGCCCGGGAGCGCATAGGCAATTGGCTTGGTGAGGCGTGCAAGTCTCTCGATGTCGAAGCCCGCGCGGCCAGGAGTCTGCAAGGGGCCGTCTTCGAGGTCAGACAAGGGTATAAGGGCAAGGATTCCAAACGCCAGGATGCGGATATCGCAAACGCCGCAACGGCCTACACCAAGGCATACCTGCTTTGCGTCGCCGTGTTTTCGACGCAGATCGACGAGGACATAGCCTATCGATATACAAGGGAGAAGTGGCTTGTGCTTACAGGAATCACCTCGGAATCTTCTTCCCTCCGTTCCACCTATGCTTTCTTGGAGAACGTCATAGGCTACGACATGCGAGCGTTCTTCGAGCGCAACGCCACAGAACTTAGACGAGAAATCGACGCCGTGCTGAAGAAGCTGCTGTCAGCGGAGTGATGTCACCATGCGTCACCGGCAATTAGGACAACACGCGGACCTGACCCACAAGCACAACCTAAACAGCGGCCGACACGGCTGGCTCAGACTGACACCAGCCTACTCGGTCAAATTGGTGTCTCGCATCCTTAGACGCTACGAAGCGCCCGCGCGTTTTCTGGACCCGTTTTCGGGGACGGGCACGACTGTCCTAGCCGCGGCCGAGCAGGGACATATGGCAACGGGCGTGGATGTGAATCCGTTTCTTGTCTGGCTGGGAAATGCCAAACTGGCCTCTTATACGAAAGCCGACGTTGAGCACGCCCGTGAAGCCATTTCGGACATATGCACTGCCAAGGGCACATCGCCGGCCGAGCCTCCGCCCATTCACAATATTGAGCGATGGTGGCACCCCGAGATACTCGCGGTCCTGTGCGACATCAAGGGGCGTATCGAGGCCCTTAAGACCGACGTGGCACGGGTTAGCGACCTTCTTCTCATAGCATTCTGTCAAACCGTCATTAAGGTGTCGAACGCGGCCTTCAACCACCAGTCCATGTCATTCGGGGGAACGAAGGCTGAACTTGCGCACGCGCCCGGGCAGTGTTTTGATTGCTTTCGGAAGAATGCCGAGGCAGTGCTTGAATCACTTCTTCCGGACCTTGAAGGTCAATGTGAAGTTGTTCTTGGCGATTCCAGACAGGCCCCTCCAGGCGGCAAGTACGATGTCTTGATCACCTCGCCGCCTTACCCCAATCGCATGTCTTACATCCGCGAATTAAGGCCTTACATGTATTGGCTTGGGTATATCCGCGAAGCGAGGGAAGCAGGCGAACTCGATTGGAACGCCATCGGGGGCACTTGGGGGATTGCAACCAGCCGACTATCTGACTGGAAGCCAGACCCGGCCGTAACCCTTCCATCTCGTCTTTCTGAAGTTGTTGAAAACATCGCGCGATCCAACGGAACCAACGGTCGTTTGCTTGCTGCTTATGTACACAAGTACTTCTTTGACATGTGGGAGCATTTTAAGACGGCTCCACATTCCCTGAAACGCGGCGGCAAGGCCATCTACATCATCGGCAATTCAACTTTCTACGGGGTGACGGTTCCCGCGGAACGAATATATGCTGATATGCTGGAAGCGGCTGGCTTCATGAATGTGCGGGTCGAACCCATCAGGAAGCGTAACTCAAAAAAGGAACTCTTTGAATATGCCGTTGAGGCGGACTTTGCGGCGCCGAGTCCAGTTGGTACGGTTGCGGCAATACCCCATGTGCGTGCTCCGACGCTTTTCTGACAACGGGGCAGGGGCAGGCATGCGATCACTGGACTTGAACGTTAAGATCAAGTTGCTTGTCGTGTTCGCGTTCGGCGCGTTTCCGGCCGTCAGGGCCCGCCGACGTTCGGCCGGTTTGCCGCCGCCGGCGGCGGGGCATTGCGGCGCGGCAGCGTTGTCGCTTAGGCAGGAGAACGCCCGTGTATGAAGGCAAGTCGGTAGCCGTCGTGGTGCCGGCGTACAACGAGCAGGCGCAGATCCGCCAGGTGCTGGCGACCATGCCGGGCTTCGTGGACTGCGTTATCGTGGTCGACGACGTCAGCCGGGACGCCACGGCCGAGATCGTCAACCAGTGGATCGCAGCCCAAGGTCCGGGCCCGCGGACGATCCTGCTCCGCCACGAGGTCAACGCCGGCGTTGGCCGGGCAATCGTCACCGGCTATCGCCAGGCCATTTGCCTGCGGATGGACGTGACGGCGGTGATGGCCGGCGACGGGCAGATGGACCCCGGCGAGCTCGAGTCGATCGTGGCGCCCGTGGCGGCCGGCGAGTGCGACTACACCAAGGGCAACCGCCTGTTCTACCGCAACGCCTGGGAGACCATTCCCCGCCACCGGTTCCTGGGCAACGCCTTCCTGAGCATGTTGACGAAGATCGCCAGCGGCTACTGGCACGTGGCGGACTCGCAGACCGGCTACACCGCCATCAGCCTGGAGGCCCTGGAGACGATCGACCTGGACGGCGTCTACCCGCGTTACGGGTATCCCAACGACATTCTGGTTCGGCTGAACATCTGCGAGTTCCGCGTCGCCGACGTGCCGATCCGCCCGGTCTACAACGTGGGCGAGCAGTCGAAGATGAAGCTCTGGAAGGTGATCCCGGCGATGAGTTGGCTGATCTTCCGGCGCTTCTGCTGGCGTCTCGTGCGGAAGTACGTCATTCGCGACTTCCACCCGCTGGTGCTGTTCTACGGCTTCGGGCTGCTCTCGTCGGCGCTTGGGCTGCTGCTTGGGCTTTACCTGGCGGCGTATCGAATCGTCGTCGGCCCGGTGGCTGAGACCAGCGCGCTGTTCGCGGCGCTGCTGCTGCTGACGGGCCTGCAACTGGAGCTCTTCGCCATGTGGTTCGACATGGAAGTCAACCGCGACCTGAAAGTCCGCGTCGCCCCGAGGCCAAGAGGCAAGAAGGCTCAATCCGCCGCGGACGCCAAAGAGGCCCCAAGGCAAGGAAATGCCTGAGCGTTGAACATCCAGCATGATCAGTCATTGCCGTCGCCTTCAAACGAGGCCGCCGGCCGGGTCCCCAGGCGCCGGCTTCTGGCGGCGGGGGCGTTCATTGCGCTGCTTTACCTGGCCGGCGTGGTCAACGCGTGGTGGCCCACGCCCGACAGCGCGCTGTACCAGGGCCTTGGTCGAAACCTCATCGCCGGCAGGGGTTACGTCTTCAACGGGCATGGCCACACCACTGTGACGCCCGGCCTGCCCGCGCTGCTTGGCCTGACCGAGCGCCTGGCGGGCCCCGACGCATTCTGGGCCAAGAACCTTCTCATGTGCCTGGCCGGCCTGGCGGGCCTGGCAGTGGCGTACGCGGCCTTGAGGCGGATGGTTCCGCCCCGGCCGGCGTTCGCGGCCGTGGTCGCGACGGGGCTCTGCGGGGTGTACTACCTCCACAGCCATCTGATCCTCACCGACGCGCCGTTTGCGCTTCTGTTCTGGTCGGTGGTCTACTGCGGGCGGCGGATGCTGGCGGGCTCGTGGGCGTGGGCGGCCGGCGTCGCGGTCCTGTCCGCCGCCGCCATCGCCGTCAGGCTGCCGGGGCTGACCATTCTCGGCCCGCTCGCGGTGGCGTTTGCGTGGCATGGGCATCCCGCCCGTGCGGCAGTACAGGGCCAGGATGGCCCCGCGACCTGCCTGGCCGGCAGGCAGGCTCATGGGCGAGACGGCCATGCCACGAAGAAGCCGCTTGCCGTCGGCGGGGTCATTTTGGCGACAATTGCCGCGGCGGCGGGGGCCTTCTATTTCGTCGTCAAGAGCATCTACAGCGAGCCGTCGCTTTACGTCACCGTCCACCTGGCCGAGGATCACGGGGTGATGTTTCGGCTGGGGCAACTTGCGGCGCTGGTGACAAGGCTGCCCGACGCGGCAGGGGAACTCTTCACCAACCGCCAGACCACGTGGGCTTGCCTGCTGGGCTGGCCGCTGCTGGCGCTCATTGCCATCGGGCTTGCGAGGCTCTGGCGGCGCGGGGTGCGAATGCCGGCCGTGACGATCCTGCTGAGCGCCCTGACGATTGTCCTGTCAGCCGGCATCATCGCCGTCAAGGCGCGCTATTACGTGCCGCTGCTGCCGCTGATCGCGCTGGGCTTGCTCGAGGGCGCCGCCGCGACCGTCCAGTGGGTCCGCCGACGCTGGCAGCGGGCGCCGTCCTTCTCTCATTCCAAAGCGCGAACCTGGGCCGTGCCGATAACCCTCGCCGTCATCGCCGCCGTCAACGCGCCCGATCTGGCGCGCTGGGCCTTCTACGACAGCTACCAGGCTTACCGCGGAAGATACCTCGACGTGATCGCCGGCGGCGCGTACGCCGACCTGTACGCGACGGCGGATTATCTCCGCCGGAACGTCCAGCCGGGCGAGAAGGTGCTTGTCCGCCCCGACCGCGTACGCATGCTGCACCTGCTGAGCGGCAAGCTGATCGACCCCATGTATGACTTCGGCCTGAACAACCCGTGGAACGCCGAGCAGGCGGACGAGGCTTATCGCGACCTGCTGGCCAGGCCGGCGGCGGACGTCGTGGTGCACGACCCGGGCGGGCTAAATGCGCGGTACACCGACCGCCTGACGCGCCTTCTGGACACGACAGGCGGCCTTGCACCGGCGCGGCAACTCGGCGCGGTCCGCATCTACCGCCGCACGGGCCCGCTGACTGTTTCGCATCCCCGGAAACAGGCGACTGTTCCCGGTTTCGGCCCGTAGGATAGAATCCGCCCCATGAAGATCTGCCTTTACACACCGTCCTTTCTGCCGCGCGTCGGCGGCATGGAGGTTGTCCTGGACCGCCTGGCGCGGCAGTTCCAGGCAAGATCGCACCAGGTCCTCGTGCTGGCGAAGACCCCGCGGGGGGCATTCGAGCCGCCCTCGCTGCCCTACGAGGTCGTCTACTACCCCCGCAGCCGCTCGAATGTCTGGCTGCTGGGGCCAACGAGGCGGTCGCTGTTGGAGGCCCATCGCCTGCGGGGGTTCGACATCGTTCATGCCCACCAGGCTTATCCCGCCGGCTACGTGGCCGTGAGGGCGATGGCGCCGCTGGGCGTGCCGGTCGTCATCACCTCGCACAAGGGCGACATTATCCCTGGCGGCCGCTACCGAGAGCGCTGGTTGCCGCGGCGAAGGATGTGCCGGGCGATGAAGGACGCCGCGGCCGTCACGGGCGTCAGCGAAGAACTCCAGGCCGAGATTGACTTCCTCACGGGCGGGGCGGCGAGGTCTCTGACGATTCCCAACGGCGTGGACCTGCCAGAATCGCCGCCCGCCAAGGCGCCGCCGGCCCTGGCGGCGCTGGAGGGCAAGACCTTCATGCTCACGCTGGGGCGAATCCACGAGTACAAGGGCCTGGACGTCCTGCTGGAGGCGCTCGGCTCGCTCCGCGCCAAGGGCGAGGCCATCCCGAACCTGGTCATCGCCGGGGACGGCAAGGATCGCCCCGCGCTGGAGCGGCAGGCGGCGCGCCTGGGGCTGGGCGGAGGCGTCTGGTTCGTCGGAATGGTGCAGGGCGCGGAAAAGGACTGGCTGCTGCACGCGTGCCGGTTCTTCCTCCAGCCTTCAAGGAAGGAGGGCATGCCGCTGACCGTTCTGGAGGCGATGGCGCACGGCAAGAGCGTCATCGGCACGGCCGTCAGCGGGACGGTCGAACTGGTGCGCGACGGCGTAAATGGCCTGATGGTCCCGCCGGATAACGCGGCTGCGCTGGCCGGGGCTATTCTGAGTTTGTCGCGGCGCGCGAGCCTGGCGGATCTGGAGGAGCGGTCGCTCGCGGCGGCGAGGGAGCTTTCCTGGAGCGTAATCGCGGATCGTTACATCGAGCTGTACGAATCCTGTCTCGGCGGCACAGCCTGACAAGAATGCACATGTTGGAAAGCCTGTGCCACCTTACTTTCTGCGGAAGACCGCGACGTGCCGGAGGATGCCCGCGAACTGGAAGCGGTCGTCCTGTATCAGCGTCTGAATCGCCTGGACCACGCCGGGGAATTGGTCGGACCTCGCGTCGTCGAACACCGCCGCCGCCCCGCTGACCAGGTGCGGCGTGAAGTCGGTGATGTCCTGCATCACCGCGGGGAACTCGTGGCAGCCGTCAACCCACAGCATGGAGATCGGCTGCGACCACGTGGCGCCGATGTCGTGCGACAGGGCCTTGTGCGAGGTGACAAGCGGCCCGAAGGCGAACCGCTCGGCCGTCCGGCGGAAGCCCTCTTCCCCGCCGGGCTTGATGAACGGGTCGATGCTGGTGACGTGCATTCCCCGCCGCCGGGCGGCCTCGACGAGCCAGACCGTGGACTTGCCCTTGTACGAGCCGACCTCGACGATCTCGCCCTGCGGCGCGGTGGCGGCCAGGTAGTACAGCAGCCGGCAGTTCGCGGCAGATGTCGTGCCATCGACCCAAAGCAGTTGCGCCACGCGTTCTGACGGCAGTTCGCGCCGGACGTAGCGGTCCGCCTCGCGCTGAAGCGCGTATTGGCGGCCGAAGCGGCGGCGCAGGCTCTGCGCGGTGCGCCGCGGAAGGCGCAGGAGATTCTTCAACCAGCGCGGACCTTCCTTGGCGTCAGGCATGCGATTCCTCATAAGTGGGGACTCTGGGACCGCTGGAGATTGTATTGCCGCCGGCGGTGAAGTCAAGCCTGGGATGCCGATGGCGCAGGGTTTCGACCTGTGCCGGACGAAGACCCTTGCGGAAGCACGGGGATCCCCGGCCTCGTCTCGATTGTAAAACACGCCGGCGGCCGATATGATCGCGGCGAATATGAGTGATCCCGATCAAAACAGCGCCTGGATGGACGGATTGAGGCGGTTCATCCGCCGGGCCGTGGGAAGAAGCCAGGATCACGTCGAGCAGAACGTCGGCGTCGGCATCACGGAATGGCCGTGGCGCGTCCGCGCGGCCGTCCGACTGGCGGAGAAGCTTCCCCTCGTGCCGCCTTGCCGCGTCGCGGATTACGGTTGCGGGAAGCAGACGTTGCGAGCGGCCCTCCCCGCGGACTGGACCTATGTGCCGATTGACTACATCGAGCGATCGAGCGACACGATCCTGTGCGACTTCACCCGCCAGATGCCCCCCGGCGAGTACGACCTGATCTTCTGCCTGGGCGTGCTGGAGTACCTGATCGAGCCGGGTCAACTGTTGCGCCACGCGCTGGACCACGGGCGGTTCCTCGTCGTGTCCTATCATGGCCGGCAGGAAGGCGACCGCGGGCGGCGGCAGCGGGAAGGTTGGGGCTCGGCACTATCGTACGATGTTTTGGAGTCGCTCATCCGTGAGAAGGGCGGGATGATCCTGGAAGTGAACGAACAACCCCGCCACGAGCGGATCTACGTGTGCAAGGGCCTGCACGGAACATGATCATCCACCATTACTATCCTCATGGTCACAACATCGGAGACCGGTTCGCACGGGACGGGATACGCAAGTTGCTGCGCGAGCGGTCGCCGGGCGCGACGATCGTGGACTTCCCCGTGAACAAGTCCTGCCCGCCGGGCGTCGCGTATGGCCTGCGAGGCGAGAACGTCGAGCGGAACAATGCCGAGGCCGACCTGGTGGTCATCGGAGGATCGAATCTCTACCAGTGCCGCAAGCGCGGCCCGTGGGGGGTCGCGACGGACGTCGAGAGCATTCAACGATTGTCAAGGCCCGTCATGCTCATCGGGTTGGGGACGGGCAGCAGTTTCAAGAACACGGTGCGGCCCTGCCTGCCGCCTTCCAGCGACGAAATCCGCCTGCTCAACCAGCGGGCGGTGGGTTCGTCGGTGCGGGACAAGCGGACGGAGGCGTTTCTGACGGCGCTGGGTTTGCGGGGGCAGGTGATGACCGGCTGCCCGTCGACGTTTGTCTTCGAGAAGGACCTGGCGTTCAACGATCATCTCGACGTGGCGGTCTCCTTCCCGCCCGTGCGGTTCAAGAAGCGCCATCCGTGGACCTACTTCCGCGTCATCCGCGCGATCCGCAAGCACATGGATTACTGCCTCGGGCAGGGCCTGAGACCCTTCCTCGCCTGCCACGACCGCGGCGACCTCGAACTGGCGAAGGAGATCAGCCGCGGGCGGACGGAGCTGTTCTTCTCGGAGAACACCGAAGATTACTACGCGCGCTACGCGAACATACGCTTGCTGGTAGGCTTTCGCCTGCACGCGTCGATTATTTGTCTGTCAATGGGCGTTCCGTTCATTCCCGTCTCGTTCGACCTTCGCGGAACGGCGTTCCTGGAGGCATACGATTCCATCGATTGGGGGCTGGACGGCACGAGTTGGCGCCTGGGCAAGGACCTGATCGGCAGAACGCGGCAGATCCTCGCCCGGCAGAGCGGACCTTTCGAAAAGCTCTTCGCCTGCCGGCGGCAATACGCGGGGGTTATTCGGCAGTTCGTCGCCGGATGCCTGGCAAAGGCCGGCGCGTGAGCCCGCGGCGAACCCGCATCCGTTCTCGCCTGACTATTTGTCCCTGACTACTACTGCCTGTCTTCTTCCCTCACGCCAGGGTCTTGCGGAACCGCAGGCCGGCAAGCCAGAGAGTCAGGCAGCCCAGGACGAACAGCCCGAGCATTTGCGGCCAGAGTATGTCCGCGCCGACGCCCTTGAGGAATATCCCGCGAACAATGACCAGGAAATACCGCAGCGGGTTTGCGTACGTGAGCCATTGGATCGCCTCGGGCATGTTGGCGATGGGGAACATGAAGCCGGACAGAAGGATGGCCGGGAAGTAAAAGAAGAACGTGCTCATCATCGCCTGCTGCTGGGTCCGGCTGATGGTGGAGATGAGCAGGCCGACGCCCAGGGCGGTCATGAGGTACAGGGCGGTCGAGGCGAAAAGCAGCGCCAGGCTCCCGCGGATGGGCACCTCGAACCAGAACACGCCTGCGACGGTCACGACGATCACGTTGAGAAAGCCGATCAGGGCGAAAGGCACGGTCTTGCCCAGGATGAACTCCGTCGGCGTGATGGGCGTGACCATGATCTGCTCCATCGTGCCGATCTCCTTCTCGCGGACGACGGCCATGCTCGTCAGCAGGAGCGTCACGAGCATGACGATCATGGCGATGACGCCGGGGACGTAGTAGTCGCGGCTCTCGAGGTTGTCGTTGAACCAGTTGCGGCTCCGGAGGTCCACTCGTCCCGGCGGCCTGGCGGCGGCGCCGAGGCGCTCCAGCCGCGTCGCCAGGACGCTGTCTGAGAACTGCCCGGCGATCCTCGTGCCGTAATCCATCACCACGCGGGCCGTGGTGGAGTCCGTGCCGTCCAGGATGATCTGGAGCCGGGCGGTCCTGCCGGCGGCGAGGTCTTCGGCGAAGCCGTGGTCGACGACCAGCGCCGCCCTGGCCCGGCCGTGGTCCAGTTCTTGGCGCACCTGCTCGTCGTCGCTGACGTACCCGACGACCTCGAAGTAGCCCGAGTGGACGAACCGCCCGACGAGCTCCCTGCTGGCCACCGAGTTGTCCCGGTCCAGCACGGCCGTGGCGATGTTCCTGACGTCGGTGGTCGCCGCGTAGCCGAAGACCAACAACTGGACCACGGGCGCCACGAACAGGATGAACTTCATCCGCGGATCGCGGAGGATCTGGATGAACTCCTTGCGGAGCATATGGATTATGCGCTCGCCCATTGTCAGGTCAGCTTCTTCTTGAACTTGAAATTGGCCACCAGGACCATGACGATCCCGAAGGCGGTCAGCAGGCCGGCCTCGAGGCCGAGGACCTCCAACCCGACGCCCTTGAGGTATATCCCCTTGAGCAGCGCCACGAAGTACCGCGCGGGTATGACGTACGTGATGACCTGTATCGCATGGGGCATGTTGGCGATGGCGTACATGAACCCCGACAGCAGGAACGACGGCACGAAGGTCGTCACCACCGCGAACTGGTTGGCCACGAGCTGGTTCTTCGTGACGATGCTGATAAGGATCCCCATCGACAGCGCGCCGGCCAGGAAGACCGCCGCCATCGCGAAGACCAGCGCGGCGGTTCCGCGCAGCGGGACCTGGAAGAGCGCCTCGCCCATGACCATGGCAATCGCCACGTCCAGCATCCCGATGGCGAAATACGGCAGCAGCTTGCCGGCGATGAGTTCCCATCCCTTGACGGGCGTGGAAATGAGCTGCTCCATCGTGCCGCGTTCCCACTCGCGGGCGACCGTCAGCGAGGTCAGCAGGGCCGCGATCACCATCATTATGACGGCGATCAGGCCGGGTACGATGTAGTTGCGGCTGGACATGTCCTCGTTGAACCACACTCGTGGGCGGACCTCCAGCGGCTCCCTGATCGTCGGGCCGCCCACGCGCCGCACCCGGTCCAGCACGACCTCCCGCGAGAAGCCCCGCGTGACGGCCTCGGCATAGCCGATGGCGATGGTCGCGGTTGTCGAATCGCTCCCGTCGACGATCATCTGGACCGGGACCTGCCGGCCCGTGGCGATGCCCGCGGCGAACTTCGCGGGAATCACCAGGGCGACAAGCGCCTCGCCGGAGTCTATCGCCCGCTCGATCCGGGCGTAGTTGCTCGCCCCCGCGCGCAGCGAGAAGTACCGCGAGCCGGTGAACCTGCTGAGGTAGTCCCGGCTGACCTGCGTCTGGTCCTGGTCCCAGACGATCATGGGCACCCTGTCCACGTCGAGCGTCAGCGCGTAGCCGAACAGCAGCAGCATGAGCATCGGTATGGCGACGGCCATGCCGAGGCTGCGCCCGTCGCGGACGATGTGCAGCGTCTCCTTCCGCGCCATGGCCAGCGTTCTTCGCAGGGAAAGGAGGTTCATCGTCCGGCCTCCTTGCCGGCCTGGCCGCTCCTGCCGGCCTGGCCGCCGCGGTCGTGGGCCTCGATGAGCGAGACGAACACGTCCTCCATCGACGGCACGATCTTCTCGACGCGATTCAAAGCGAAGCCCGCTTCCGGCAGCGACCGGGCGATGGCGGCGACGGCTGTATCGGCGTCGGCGGCGACGACGTGCAGGCCGCGCCCGAACAGGGCGGCCTCCTTGACGCCGGGCAGCTTCTCGATTATCTCCATGGCGTCCTGCGGCCTGTCGCACAGCACGTCCAGCACGTCCTCGCGCATGAGTTCGTTCTTGAGATGCTCCGGCGTGCCGGCGGCGATGAGTTCGCCACGGTAGATCAGGCCGATGCGGTCGCAGTACTCGGCCTCGTCCATGTAGTGCGTGGTGACCAGCACGGCCGCGCCGGCCGAGGCGAGCTCGTAGATCATGTCCCAGAACTTACGCCGGCTGACGGGGTCGACGCCGCTGGTCGGCTCGTCGAGGAAGATTATCGGCGGCTCGTGCAGCACCGCGCAGCCAAGTGCGAGCCGCTGCTTCCAGCCGCCCGGCAGGATGCCCGCCCGCGCGTCGCGGTGCTCGGCGAGGCCCGCCATCTCGATGACCCACTGTTTGCGGGCGGCCTTTCGGCCGGCGGAGATGCGGTATATGCCGCTGTAGAAGTCGATGTTCTCCTCGACGGTCAGGTCCGCGTAGAGGCTGAAGCGCTGGCTCATGTAGCCGATGTTGGCCTTGACGCTCTCTGGTTTGGCGGCGACGTCGAACCCCGCGACGGTCGCGCTGCCGCCGGACGGCGCGAGGATGCCCGTCAGCATGCGGATGGTGGTGCTCTTGCCCGCGCCGTTTGGGCCCAGGAAGCCGAATATCTCGCCTTTGGCGACCTCGAAGCTCACGCCCTTGACCGCGACGAAGCTGCCGAAGCGGCGCTTGATGCCCCTGGCCACCACCACGTTGTCGCCGCCTGTGGCCGTCATGGGCCCTCGCCTCGCCGTCGGCCGGCAATCACGGAAACGAACACGTCCTCCAGAGACGGCTCGACCGGGCGGATGGCGGCAACGTCCAGCCCGGCCTGCGCAAGCGCGGCCTGGATCTTCTCGTGCGTCGCGCCGCCGTCGCGCGTGACGACGTGCACGCGGTCGCCGAAGAGCCCGACACAGTCCGCGCCGAGCAGCCCGCGGAGCACGCCGGCGGCCTCTCGCGGGCGGCCCGAGCGGACCTCGATGATCGCCCCGCGCATCATCCGCTTGATCTCGTCGGGCGTGCCCAGGCCGATGATCCGGCCCTTGTCCAGCAGGGCCAGGCGGTTGCAGCGTTCGGCCTCGTCGAGGTAGGCCGTCGAGATGACGATCGTCACCTTCTGGCGCAGGAGCTGGTAGAGGATCCGCCAGAAGTCGCGCCGGCTGACGGGGTCCACGCCGTTGGTCGGCTCGTCCAGCAGCAGGACCTTCGGCGTGTGGACAAGCGCGCAGACCAGGCCGAGCTTCTGCTTCATCCCGCCGGAGAGGTTGCCCGCAAGGCGCTTCTTGAAGTCGGCGAGGTTGCTGAACTCCAGCAGCCTGTCCACCCGCTCGCGCCGGTGCCGCGAGGGCACGCCGTAAATGTCGCAGTAGAAGTCGATGTTCTCCATCACCGACAGGTCCGGGTAGAGCCCGAATAGCTGGCTCATGTAGCCGATCTCCTCCTTGACCCGCTCGGCCTCGCCGGCCACGTCGCGCCCGCACACCCACGCCTTGCCGGACGAAGGGTCCATGATGGACGCCAACATCCGCATGGTGGTGGTCTTGCCCGCGCCGTCGGGGCCGACCAGGCCGAAGATCTCGCCGGCCTCGACGCCGAACGTCAACTCGCTGACGGCCTGGTTGTCGCCGAAGAGCTTGGTCAACTTGTACGTGCGGATTGCGTCCACGGCGCCATGGCCTCACTTGACCAGGATGATCTGTGCGTCGGCGGGCATGCCGGGCTTGAGTTCCATCTTCGCATTGGGCACGATGATCTTGACCCGGTAGACGAGCTTGACCCGCTCGGTTGGCGTCTGGACGTTCTTCGGCGTGAACTCCGCCTCGGAGGCGATGAACGTGACCGTGCCCTCGTAGGCCTTGTCCGGGTACGTGTCGGTGGTGACGCGGGCCTTGTCGCCGACCTTGGGCCGGCCGAGGTCCGTCTCGCCGACGTACGCGCGCAGCCAGATGTCCGTCAGGTCCGCGACGGTCACGATCGGCGTCCCGGCCGCGACGTACTCCCCCGCCTCGACGTTCTTTGACAGGACCAACCCGTCGACCGGCGATTTGAGCGTGGCGTATCCCAGGCGGGTCTTGCTGATCGCCAGCGACTGCCGGGCCTGCTGGAGTTTGGCCGCGGCCTGGTCGATCTGCTCTTGCCGCGGGCCCTTCTTGATCAGGGCCATCTTCTGGGCCGCCTGTGCGAGGGCGGCCTTGGCCTGGTCGATCTGCTCCTTGCGGGGGCCTTCCTCGACGAGCTTCAGTTGCGCGCTTGCCTGGCGCAGGCGGGCGGCGGCCACGTCGTATGCGGTCTTGGCGGCGTCCAGTTCCTGTTGGGTGGCCGTGCCGTCCTTGCTGAGCTTGACGATGCGGTCCAGGTCCGTTTTGCGGAAGTCCGCGTCGGCCTGGGCGGAGGCTACGGCGGCCTTTGACGCGGCGATTTCCTGCGGGCGCGACCCGGCGACGAGTTCATCGACTCGCGACTGGGCCTGTTGGACGGCCTGTTCGGCCTCGGCGATCTCCTCCGGGCGCGACCCGGCCTGGAGTTCCGCCAGCGCCGCCTGGGCCGCGGCGACCTCCCGGTTGTTCAGTTCGACCTCCTGGGAAAGCTCCGTCGGGTCCAGCAATGCCACGACTTGGTCTTTGGTGACGAGTTGGCCCTCGTCCACGAGGCGTTTGTCCACCCAGCCGGGAATGCGGAAGCTCAGATCGATGTCCGTCACTTCCATGTTGCCCGAGACGCGAAGGACGCCCGGCTCGCCCTCCGTGTGCCTGCCGAAGTGAAGGTACGCCAGCACGCCCGCCACGGCGAGTGCGGGTATCAGCAGGACGAGTTTGGCCTTGCCCTTCATTTGCCGCTCAGCTTTCGAAGTGGACTCCGCCGGCCTCGAGGGCCTTGCGCAGTTCAGTATATGGAAGCTCGCGGGTGGTGCAGGGCTTCTTTGCGCAAAGTGCGGCGGCCGTGCCGGCGGCCTGGCCCTGGCCCATGCAGCAGACGGTGTTTCGCGTGGACTGGTGCGCTTTATAGTCCGAAGTGATCATCATGCCGGCCACCAGCAAGTTCTCGATATTTGCGGCACGCAACGCCCGGTAGGGGATTCCGTACGAGCCGCCCCCGCCGCCGATCTTCATGCACTGGTCGTGAAAGCCATACGCCATGACGTCGTCGTCGAAATGTCGCCCACCGAGGATGTCTTTGAGTGGAATGTCGTAATCGCACCTGATGACTCGGCCGCGCCGGATGTTGATGCTCGGGCTCGATCGGGCGGCAAATGCCGCTTCGCAACCGGGTACCTTGCGAATCAAGGCGATCATTTCCTGCTGGCGTTTTCTCGCCTCTAATTCCAGTTTAGTTATGGCATCCCGGTCGGTAACGTGCCAGGACTTCGTTTTTCCCCATGACCCGCCCACGTCTGCCTTGACGAACATCAGGTACTTGTCCTGGACGGTGGTCGTCGTGAGATGTATCCCGACGCCGCTTACCTTGGGGCTCCCCTCAAACCGCACGATCTGGTTTTCTTTTCCGCTGCGCAGGCCCTTGGCGAATTGGCTCAGGCGCAGGTTTTCGCAGAAGCTCTCAATGTCCACGTTGGCCACGCCCATACTGTTGCACAAGGAGTAATCGTTCGGCTCGGCGTACTCGGCGCCGGCATGCGCGGCCAGATCGCCGTACCCCGTGCAGTCGACAAACGACTTCGCGCAGAATACTTCTCTGCCCGAGCGACTTTCGGCGATTACCCCTTTGATCCGCCGCCCCTCCATCACGGCTCCAGCCAGAAGGGTGTTCAGACAAACGTAAACGCCGGCTTCGTCGAGCATCGTGTGCGATAGCAGTTTGTACATCTCCACATCGACCGCCAGGCAGACCGAATCGTGATTGAATCCCAACGACAACTCGGCGTGCCCCGATGTGCCGCCCATCTTCGTGAGACGCTCGATGATCTCGTGGGGAATACCCTTCACAAGTTGAAGTTTCTTCACGCCGGGATAAGGCTTCCACACGTTGAAGAAGCTGTGCAGGGCGGTGCCGCCTTCCGTGATGGTTCCACCGGTGTATCCCTTCTGCTCGATAAGTGCCGTCTTGGCGCCCTGGCGCGCGGCGGCAATTGCCGCGACAACCCCGGCCGTGCCGCCCCCGGCGACCACCACGTCGAACTTCCTGACCGGCAGCTTGCGTGCCGGTTCGAGGATGCTCTCGGCGCCAGCGGCCGGCCCGGCCTGGGCGGCGGGGGTTCCGGCGGGCTCTGGGGCCTCGGCGCCCCGGGCCGATGAGCCGCCCCCGGCCATCGCCGCCCCCACGGCCAGACCCAGCCCTATCACCCCCTTGTGAAAGTCGCGACGTTTCATGGATGTCTCCTGGACATAGAAGAAGGTCATAGCTCTTAGATCATAGGTCACAGGGACCCCTGCACAGGGGTGATCCCGATGGCGATGGATTGTCGTCTTTCGCGGCGGGCGGGGCAAGGACAAGTGGCGTCAGGACAAGTAGCGTCGGCGTCTACCGCTCGTCCTGGGCGGCCGGGACGGTTACGGTGACGCACGTGCCCCGGCCGACTTCGCTGTCGATGGTTATGCGTGCGCCGAGGCGTTCGCAGGCGTGCTTGACGATGGCCAGGCCCAGGCCCGTGCCGCGGACGGTGCTGTCGCCGCTGCGGGCGGGGTCGGCCTGGAAGAACCGCTCGAAGATGCGCGGCTTGTCCTGCGGGCGGATGCCGCAGCCGGTGTCGCCGACACGGATCGCCAGGTTCCCGGCCTCGCTCGACGTGGCGATCAGGCATTCGACGCGGCCTTTGGCGGGCGTGTACTTTATCGCGTTGTGGACGAGGTTCTGGACGATCAGTTCCAGCAGCCGGCGGTCGCCGCGGAAGGTTTGCCCGGGCGGCTGGGCGTCCACGATCAGCTCGACGGACTTTTCCCGGGCCTGCGTGGCGAAGTGCGACCGCACCCAGGCCCCCAGGGAGTCGACGGGGATGTCTTCCTGGTGCAGCCTGGCCCGGTGAGTCTCGGCGATGTTGAGGTCCAGCAGGTCGTTGGTCATGTTCTCCAGGCGCAAGATGTGGCGGTTGAGGATGTCCAGGCACTTGGCGAAGGCCTCGGGGTCGTCCGTGCCGGCAAAGGCCAGCGAGTCCACCGCGGCGCGGATGGTCGCCAGCGGCGTGCGGAGCTCGTGCGAGGCGTTGGCGACGAACTCGGCCTTCATGGCCGCGGAGCGGGCCATCTCCGTGACGTCGCGGACGACCAGGATGCCGCCGATCCGCCCGGCCTGGTCAGACTGGAGCCCGCGGGCGTGGACTTCCAGCGT
>Ga0315282_10008569_pt1 | contig 16518 bp, 21 predicted proteins | sample YL17G07_20_MG_FD_203693 | JGI IMG/M metagenome (GOLD analysis project Ga0315282, IMG submission 203693) | Sediment microbial communities from Yellowstone Lake, YNP, Wyoming, USA - YL17G07_20 | ecosystem: Environmental > Aquatic > Freshwater > Lake > Sediment | place: USA: Wyoming | collected...
ACCGCCCTTGCTGTTCTCATCCCTCGAATAAATTGCGTAAGGTTCCACACAATTCGGGTCGAAGATTTCGGACACGTCGTCGTATCCCAGCAATCTCAGTTCCTCCAGCCTCAATCCTGACTTGAAAGCCAACATGAATAGAGCTTTGTCACGTGGGTGGCGCAGGGCCGCCACAAAGTCCCTCGCCTCGCCCTCGTTGAATGGGATGAATTTCTTCTTGGGTTGAACCGCCACGCTTCTGAAATCGTCGACCGGGATTCGGTTTTCCCTAGAGAATCGCACTAGCGCGTTCCTAGCGACGCGAACGGTTCCGTCCGCCACGTCCGTCTGGGCCAAATGTTCCAAATACCCGTTTACATCGGAAGTCGCCGCGACGGGGTCTTTCCTGACTTTCTGAAGCCATTCGGTGGGTGTCATTTTTGCGAATTCTCCGAAAAATCTCCTTAAATAAATTGAATACAGCCTAGCCGTCCGCGGCAGCTTCCGCTGGCGAATCTTGGTCATTGAGGAGTAGAATGATTTCAAGGCAAGGTCGTCGTCTATCGAGGCGAACTTCTTTTCCGGTGCCATAGAAACCCATATATAGGGGAAAGACTTATAAAGGTTCGCTTTTCATAGCTGCCTGATTTGCAGCCATTTTTCCCCTACCACTGAGAAGTGAAAGGGAATAAAATCTGCAGTCAGCCTCCGATAGAGTAGAATCTCAAGCTTGTAATAGGCATCTATTATTCATTAGGATATCAATTGCGATCTCGGAGGCAATTAGATGTCCTCTTGTATCACTTGATTAGTTTGCTATAGATCTCGATTGTCTGATCCGCAACCTTCTGCCAGGTGAAGAACTTAAGTACCCTCTGGCGGCCGTTCTTCCCCCAGTTCCTAGCCCTCTCCGGATCATTCAAACATTCCTCCAAACCCCAGGCGATGTCAACGGGATCTTCGCCGTTTACATGGACGCCATTCTGTTCTGTGCCGGTATTGACCACTTGCTCCCTAAAGCCCACAACGCCTCGGGCTCCAACGACAAGTGGCTTCTCCATCGACATCGCCTCAAGGCTTACTATTCCGAATGGCTCGTAGGTCGATGGGAAGACACAGAGGTCTGAAGCAGCGTAGTGTTGGATTCTCTCGTCCTCAGGGACGAACTCGAATCTGCTCTTGACGCTCTCCAATATGCCCAACCTGCTGGCGAGTTCCTCTATGTCCCTCTGCTCCTCTCCCTTGCCGAGTATCACGAGCTTGGCCTTTGGGAATTTCTGCAGGACATAGGGCATGGCCTGCACCAGGTTCCTCACCCCCTTGACCCAAGTCAATCTGCCGAGGAAGAGTATCATGGGATCCTCCTTCTGCACCCCATACATCTCCCTGATTTTCTCGATGTCTTCTGCCTTGACTTGATTCGGGTTATACCTGTCAGGGTCGACGCCATTCCACACAACATCGATCTTCGGCTCGGGCCAGCCATGCCGGGTCAGATCATCTTTCATCGCGTGGCTCACGGTTATTATCTGGTCTGATGTCTGGGCAGATACGCTCTCGAGATGGGTCACGACCCCCGAGCCGGCACTTCCTGTTCTCCCCCACTCGGTGCTGTGAACATGAAAGACGATCGGGATCTTGGCTTCCTCCTGCTTTATAATCAGACCCGAGATGCTACTGAGCCAATCGTGAAAGCAGACGACATCGTAGTCCATTTTCTCCTTCCTTATGCAGTAATTTATGAATTTGGTCGCCGCCAGGATATTGTAGATGAATATATCATTGAAGAACTTTATATTGGTCCCCCACTTCCTCAGATCGTCTGTCACCAACATCGGAAATACATTGCTGGCATCGACTATGAGCGGCCTCTGGACATCAACACCTCCGATGATCTCGTGCGTCTTCAATTGTCCATCGTTCAAGGTGAAGACGGATACGTCATGACCGAGTGAAACAAATTCCTTCGTGATGTAGTCCGCATAGGTGCCAAGGCCGCCCACAAGGCGAGGCGGGTACTCCCATACGAAGAAGCCTATTCTCATCGCAGATCTCCTCTTATCGTGCCCTATGTGCTCTCATATAACCCCATCGACTTAGCTGACTCCCAATAGACATCGCCGACATAGTGCATGTTCTTTATGACCGGTCCTTTCGAGATGGCAATGGCATCCTCCTTGGTTAACAACGCACCTCCAACAGCGATGAATTTTTGGTATCGCTGCTCCTTCACGCAGACGATGTCCCCAGCATCGAACTCGCCCTCGGCTACCAAGATACCGGGTCTCATTATATCGGCCCCCTTGCAGATGTGCGAGATCGCCCCCGGGTCGACGACGACAGCCGGGAATGACTTAAGTAACTCCTGCGAACCCAAGAATGGTAATATCCTCCCGTCTAAGTCGATGGCGATCCACGACGGGAAGATGAAGAGCCTTTTACCTTCCTCTATCTCCGCGACCTTTACTGTCTCGTTTCGGCTGAGGTTTGACTTGAATGGCCACGTCTGTTCGATCTTCCCCAATATTTCCCTGCTCTCCCTCTTCGAGAGCGTGAAGACTTTCATCCACCATCTGCTCTTGACCGCCATCCACCCCATTATGAGCGCTCCCCCTTGATGAAGGGGATTCCAAGTGCTCGACCCCGAGGATCCTTGCGGCACTTAGAAGAGATCAGGTGGAACTAATAATGCTTCTCTGGCATATAGGCATTTAGAGGTTCGCGCAGGAGATGACGGAGGTTCGGAGGAGACGGCGAGGCTCGAAGGAGGAGAGGAGGCTAGAGGAAGTAGAGCGCGCTCTCTCATCAATCCGTCAGCTCGACAGCGAAAACTGCATTCTCGTCGAGGGCACAAGGGATAGAGAGGCCCTCAGAGCGCTAGGAGTTGTTGGCAGTATAGCCTGCCTCAAACATGGCAGGGGATCGATCTCTGAAAGGTTGGGTAGGGTGGATGCGAAGAATCTCATAATACTGATGGACTTCGATCCCGAAGGGCAGTATCTGGCAAAGCTTTTGTATCGTCTACTTACGACGCGTGGGCGAATAGCGGATCTCTCAACTTGGCGCAGGCTCAAGTCTTACATCGGAAAAGACGTGCGCGACATCGAGGGCCTAGCTGCTTACATATCGCGCCGCTCTATTTGAACTTGATAAAATACTGATGGAGGCCCTTCAGTCTTGCCACAATCGGATGGCCTTTTCCGAATTTACCCTCAAAATATCTCAGAGTATCCTCGAATGGTACCTCTTCAGTGCCATCCACTAGCTTATCAGCATAACAAACTATCTTCTCCTCAATTGTCTCCGGGATCAAGTTCCCCTTGCCAAGCCCCAATCTAGCTGCCTCATCCTTGCTTATGCCAGCCCCAACGTGCCTCTCGACCGCCCTTCGCAGGTCCTCTGGCAAGCCACGTTCTCCAAGGATCTCGCCCCCCAGCAATCCGTGTTCGAGATCATGGGTCTTCGACCTCCCAATGTCGTGCAGTATTGCAGCCGTTTCGACCAGCCCAGCATTCACCTTGATGCCCTGATTCTCTACTTGGCGCGTCAGGCGTTTTGCCACTTCCAATACCTTTAGGCTGTGTTGGATGACGCGTTGGCTGCAGCCGCTCTCCTCCAGCATCCTGATCGATTCAGTTGCTGAAGGATATGACAGCTACGCCATCTCCTTCTCTATTGCAGCTATCCTGGATCTTAGGGCTTCAATCAGGAACTGCATATCGAGACTATTCAACGGTGCCCCGCAGTTGGGACACTTGAATAGTGTCTCGACCGCCTCCTCAAAGGTGATCTTTCTGCACTCCTCCTTGCCGCAATGATAAAATTCGTGAGAGGTAGAATACTCAAGCTTCGAGTTCAGTCTCTTGAGGAGCTCCCTCTTCTGCGTCTGTATGAAGCCATCGACCTGGTCAGGCAGCGGGGACCAATAGAAGAGGATTCTATCCGTGACAGGATCTCGCCCTTCTTCATACGTAACCAAGGAGAAGTCCAGCAACCTGTAGAGCACGCGGCGAACGCTTGAGAGCCTAAGTCCGGATTTCGTAGCCATCTGCTCATCGGTTGCCTTCTTCAATTCCAGCAGAGAGGACACGACGCCTATCGCGTCATCTCCCCCGACAAGGCCTGCAACCTTCAGATAGAGATCCTCCGATATACTCATAAAACAACCTTCTTCATATATAACACGAAGTCAGTTATTATATTTGAGATTTACACATCCCTTCCCTTATATATTCTTCACTACCTTCTTGCCTCTCTCCTGGGGTATGATCTTCATCCTTGCCCCTTGGATCTGCCTCGATAACTCCTTACCTTCAAATATCCAGTCAAGTATGATTGCGATGCTTGCAACCTCTGAGTGTGGCAAATTTGTGACGGCGATGTTGGCATCAGCTATCTTGTAAACCTCTGAGGGCACTTTCTTCGAGCCAACGACCAGGAGCATATCCTTCTCCTTGAACGTCTCCCTTATCTTCCCGATCGCATCCGGGAGGTTTATGCCGTACATCGTGGAGTGGATGACGAATCCGCCCTTGTCCCTGAACTCAGAGATCCGACCACGCCAATCAGCATCGTACTCGACAACGAATCTCCCTCCCCATCTTTGAACTGTCTCCTTGATTTCGTCGATCAATCCGCTATCCCTATTGCCAGAGTAGAAGATGCCGCTTGCACCGAGGGCATACGCCACAAGTGCACAGTGTGTGCTCACCCTCAGGTCCCTGTATATTCTATGACCCAACCTCAGAATGTAGATGCCAGGCAATCCGGCTCTGACCCTCACAGTGCTTAATTATTAAGGCGTTTGGCTGCTCTCAGGACTCGTCCTCGAAGTTGATGATGTCACCGATCGTCAGCGTCTGCGGCTTCGATCCCTTAGATTCGATTCCTGTCTCAGTAGCCGTCGCTATTAGGGTGATCTGGAGAACATGCTCGAAGAGCTTGGCCTCCTTCAGGCTGGGGATGAGCTTACCGGACTCGATCTTCCTGACCTGGCTCTCCTTAAGGCCCACCTTGTAGGCCAGTTGCTCTAAGGGCCATCCAAGTCGTTCCCTAGTCTCCCTGATCAGCATCGAGTAGTTCGGAACCACTCTGAGCGTTTCCTCCTTAAGCGACATGTCCGTAGGTGGCCTCATCAGAACCCTTCGCGTCCTCTGAATCGCCTTTGTCGGCCTTTCTGGCGGCTTCCACTCCCCCGAGGAATATTTTACGCATTCAGAGCAGGTCATCATCCTGCTGCCCTCGACGATGACATACTTGGGAGGGCCAATGATTGTATTCCCACAGAGCTCGCATTTTGCCATGTTTACCTCCTCCTATGGCTTCGAATTACGACCGACCCTTTACTTAAAAAGGGAACTCAACACCTAATCTGAGCGATTATTCTTCTATAAAAAGGTACCACAATACCCTATATATAGCTCAGTACGATAGTCGTTACAAGATTCGGAGATGGGAGAAACAGAAACCATTGTTATGGCGAAGTACCCCTGGTTCTTCTGCTCTTTCTGCGGGGAAGCCATAGATATTATACGGGAGTTCCACGTCGTCCACACAAGGGATCCAAGCCAGAGCAGCACGCTGAAGGTCGGCAAAATGGAGCTCAACACCGCAATCGTAGCTTATGAGTGCGAGAAATGCTATTACAAGAACAGAGAGCGCACTCTGACGGCCTATGAGCAGATAAGAATTCCCATCTAAGCTATTGCCCCTAATCCTACTGAGTCTCCTCACAACAATTTCATCTGTTGACTTCCCATAGTATGTGGCCGAGTTCAGGCATTAGGAGTTTCATCGCAAGTCCAACGGCGCTCCTAGAGCCCGGCATGCAGACAATCACCTTTCCCTTAGTAACTCCCATCATCGCCCTGCTCATAATGGCACCACTTCCGATCTCCTTGTAGCTGAGAGCCCTGAATATCTCCCCGAATCCATCGAGCGTCTTCTCCAACAGTTTCCCAACAACTTCTACAGTCACATCATGTCTGCTGATCCCCGTTCCGCCCGTCGTGAATATCGCTTCTGTTCCCTCGTCCTCGAGGAGCTCGCTGATAGTGCGTCTTATATCATCATGATCATTCCTCACTATCTTGTAGTGGGATATCGTGTGGCCGACTCCTCTCAGCTCTTCGATTATGATCTTACCGGACTCATCAGTTTCTTCAGTTCGGGTATCACTGATCGTTAGTACTGCGCACTTCGCTTTCCTCTCAGCGGTATGGCGTTTGTGCTCTTCGTATCCCAATTACATTACGCCTTTCTCTTCTCTACGACGGCGATCCCCATGATTTTGGTCGTTGGATAATTGCCAGTTCTATCCTTCTCCAAATACTTCACCATGTCCCAGACAGTCAGCAGTGCTGTCGTCACGCCGACCAGAGCCTCCATCTCAACTCCAGTCCTATAGTGGGCCTCAACCTTACATTCGGCCGATATCCTGTCCTTGAGCGATGAGAACTTTATCTCTGCACCGGTGATCTGGATTTGGTGGCATAGGGGTATTGTCTCATGCGTCCTTTTCAGGGCCATTATGCCAGCTACTTCAGCCGTCGTGAGGACATCCCCCTTTTCAACACTCCCTCCCTTTATGGCCATGATTGTACTCTGCTTCAGGACGATCTCCCCCCTGGCGATGGCAATTCTACTCGAGTCCCTCTTTGTCGAGATGCTGACCATCTTAGTCATCTGAAGACCTCTTTCACCTGTCATTGTCATCCGATCTCCTTTATCTATCTCTGGTCCGTCGGAGCCTATGTCTTGGAGTTTTTCCAGGCACCCAGCGTTCTTTTCCCCCAACGGTATATTCCTTCTTCCAGATCGGAACGCTCCTCTTGAGCTCCTCTATGAGGAAGCTGCATGCAGCGAAGGCCTCTCGTCGATGAGAGGCTGCAACGGAGATGAGCACTATGTTCTCCGAGACATTCAATGCGCCTATTCTGTGAATTATGACAACATCCTGGAGATCAAATCTTCGAATGGCTTGGAGTCTGATCTCCCTCAGCCTCTTCATAGCGGCACCCCTGTCGGCCTCAAATTGTAGCTTTGCGACCTTTCTCTTGCCAGAGAACCCCCTAACCACCCCAAGGAAACTGACCACTGCACCCGTCTTACGATATCTACTGGTCGAGATCGTCCTCTCGATCGAGAAGTCCCTTCTAGTTAGAAGTATCATCTGGGCCTCTTTCACAGACCCCCGTTCGCCGCTTTTTTATCCTATCGGTTCTGATAACTCTTCGGGATACATAGTGGGTTAAATATGGAATCTATTCATAATATAACATGCGAGCAGTTAAGGCAGAATTATCGACCTACGCAGCAGATCCTCTTCCTCTTGGAAACCTTCCCTCGCATGGTCAACGATTGCATCAGAATTGGCCTGGAGACAAGGGCAACATCGAGGAACAGGCTCTGTCAGGCCTCCTATCGCCTCTTGAAGCCCTACGGCCTGCATACTTGGTACAGCCTCTACGCGGTATCCGTGGCAGCTGGCATCCTCAAGAATTATCGTTGTGCATTGCGAGAGGGTAGGGATGAGAGGAGACCCCGCGCTAGAAAACTCATGGCCGAGATCGGAAGCCAAGCCTTCAAGATCGAGGGCGGTCGCCTAAGGATACCGATCCAGCCCCGAAAATACGAGTTCATCGAACTCGATGGCCACACTCGCACGGCCCTATCTGACCTCGCCTTCAAGATGGGCTCGGTCACGCTGACCGCTCGCACGTTCAGCATCAGCTTCTCGAAAGAGGTCACTGAGATCGAGCCCATGGGATATGCGGGGATCGATGGGAATGTTGACAACTTAACCTTGGCCACCAGCGTCGGTGAGATTAGATCATACGACCTCTCCGAGGCCACTGCGATCAAATCGTCCTATAGGGCGGTAAAATCCCACTTCAAGCATAATGATATAAGGCTGAGGAAGAGGGTCTTCCGAAAGTACGGAATCAAACAGAGAAACAGGATCAACCAGATCCTTCACCGAGTCTCCAAGGATATCGTCGCAAAGGCGAAAAATAAGCAGCTCGGTATAGTCATGGAAAGGCTTACGGGGATGCGGAGGCTCTATCAGAAAGGAAACGGCCAAGGGAAGGGCTACAGGGCCAGGATGAACTCGTGGAGCTATGCGGAGCTTCAGAGGCAGATCGAGTATAAAGCAAGATGGGAGGGCATCAGGGTGATATACGTCCCCGCGAGTAAGACCTACTCCACCTGCGCGATATGTGGGTCGGAAATACTCGAATGCGCGGAGAGGAAGGTCTGGTGTCCTAAATGTAGGACGCTGGTAGATAGGGATGTAAACGCTGCTAGGAACATCCTAGCGAGAGGCCTGAGGTTCGGGCCATTCGCGCTCCCAATTGAAGCGATGGTACGGGAACCCTTTAAGGTAATCCCGAAAGTCGATGGGAGCGAGTTAACTCAAGGGGCATGACCCGAAGAGTTATCAGAACCATCCTATCCCTTCCAGAATGGTTCCCGTCTGCGGACAGCCTCTTGAAAGGCACTCAAGAGTTGCTGCTCTCCCGCCCCACTTCTCAATAATGAGGTGAATTCTACAAGATTGTCATTTCTCATCAAGCACGGCTTCAGTCTGCCATCTGAAGTCGTCCTCAGCCTTGTGCAGTTCATGCAGAAAGCCGAGTTATGCAGGGGCCTAACGACTTCCACTTCAACTTCCTTCCCCAACCTCTGAAGCACGTACTTCCTCCTTCTCTGGAATTCCCTCTCGAGCGCCTGCGTAGCCTCCTTCTGGAGCTGGGCCTCGATGGAAGATAAGTCCAGGTAATGTCTCTCGAACCATCCGTCTTCTCCCATCTTCTGGAGCTCGATGAGCTGAAGGATTGCCCCCCTTTCTGCCGCGAAATCGATCATCCCTCCAATCTCGGCATCGTTTATGTCCCTTAGGACCACTACGTTTAGCTTCACAGGCCTAAGGCCGTTCTCCAATGCCGCATCTATGCCCTCCTCCACAACCTTCAGTTGATCCTTACCAGTTATCCTTCTGTAATTCCCCCGATCTAGGGAATGAAGGCTGATGTTAACGCGCCTTAGCCCAGCGTCCTTCAGTTCTCCCGCAATGGGACTGAGCAGTATTCCATTAGTGACCAGCGACACCTCATCGAGATATCTTGAGATATCCCCCACTATGTTCGTAATGTCGGGGCGCATGAGGGGCTCGCCTCCCGTGATTTTGACCTTTCGGGCCCCCAGCTTGCTCCCGATTTCGACAAGTGTCCTTATCTCCTCCCTCGACATTGGCTTAATTGAAGTGGAAGCTTCGCCTTCCTTGTGGCAGAAGAAGCATTTCAAGTTGCATTGCTGGGTCACCGAGATGCGCAGGCTGCTAGCCTCTCTGCCAAAGCCGTCCAACATTAGTGTTACTCATTCCAACTGCTCGGGTACCTTTAAACACTTTGGTAGACATAGATCAGTTTCGAGCGTAAGCACTAATATTCTCGGTTATCATATCCTTTTAAGATAGCCATTTGGGTTGAATGTTAAGAAGAATTTCTCTCTGGACTTATCAATAGCGAAATTTTTATCCCCCCTTAGGAATTCCTCAACTGCCTCCATTGGACCGGGATCACCTGTCGGAACCACCGGATGGCCGTTAAGATTTGTATCTTCTACCACAATATAGCTTCCCTTATTTACGAACTTGCTGTAAATTTCTAGCTCCCTAAGGACATGTTCCTTATGATGATATGAGTCCAAACTAACCATCACCTTATCTTTATCGCTTATCAATCTCCTAACTTGGTCTGCAATCTCTTCTGATGTAGATGAGCCATGCAAATACGTTATTCTATTGTGATGAGGTCTATCCTCCTTATCAACAATATCTATGGCTATGATCCTTCCATTACCTACCATATCGCATATAGAGGCAAAGAATAAGGTACCCCCACCACTGCCTGTTCCGGTTTCGATTATAACGTCCGGCTTGAGCTCGTAAATTAACTCTTGGTAAATCCAGAGGTCCAATGGGCACTTCCACACATGGAAACCTAACCAAAATGTATTTTCCCATGTTTGGGCTGAACCGTCATAATAGAGTTTATGAAACCGCTCGACTATATCCCCCTTGAAAGGAAGATAAAAAAGGTATTTCAACCAGTGCAGGTATTTGTGGCCGAACAATGTTAACTTACAAAGTTCATATTGCAGAGAATATAACACTTGTCGGCCTCGCTGTACCAGGCTAATGGTAAACCCCTTCAAGATAACTTGTCGTTAGTGGTGGAAATGGCTCAATGTGTAGAGAAAATCGAAGGTCTGTAAAAGAGGCTGGATAGTTTATGTATATAAAGTCTTGATCTCATCGCGCCTCATCGTTATCATCGAAACAGATCCCATTACCCCTTTGTATGGCTGCTAGAGGATCGAACCACTCAGAACTCAATGTTGCCAGTTTTTTAGTAGATGTCATTCTCTTGGAAGTTTGACCGGAAGAGCTAAATTCCCTCAAAGCGAGGTTAGGTTGGGATAAACGTATGGCCAATGACAGAGCTATAGGGGCTCTTCTTCTACTAGGCTCACTCGTGCTTCTCGTCGTATACTTCTGGCTTGTGCTTGGCGCATTCTGGTGGCTGGCCCTGGAGATAGTCGGATCCGCCGCCGTCGTCGGCGTCTTGGGAATTATTGGCTGGATCGGCTGGACCCTGGCAACAACTCCACCTCCGCCACCAATAGAGGAGACTCCTCCACCCACTCCAGAAGCGTCGGAGAAGGCTGAGCCGGAGAAGGAGCAGCCTACGGAAGAGAAGAAGTAGTCCTTTCCTAGTCGAGCTTGAACAGTCCTTCTGAGTGCAAAGCGGTAAGATAGTCATTATTTTCCCAAAGGGAAAAGCTACGGATTCATGAGTCAAGAAACCTAGAAGTCATACTTTAAGACGGCTTAATCGCCGAGAGCTTTGAAATAGTAATGATGGAGAGCGCTAAGGGGGATAACTCCAAGAACTTGCAGATGGTAAAGCTCCTCTGCAAGAGAAGGCCTGATGTCAAGGTAGTTGCAGCTATCCCAGCGCTCAATGAGGAGAAGTCCATAGCCAGAGTGATTATAGGGGCACTGAGGTATGTCCATAAGGTCATCGTTGTCGATGATGGCAGTCAGGACATGACGGCGGAGATAGCTGAGAGGCTTGGGGCATTTGTGATAAGACACGAGCGGAACATGGGAAAGGGGGCGGCACTGAAGGATTGCTTCGAAGCAGCCCGTCAGATAGGCGCAGATGTCCTTGTGACACTTGATGGGGACGGACAGCACGACCCGGACGATATCCCACGGCTCGTCGATGCCGTCATGCAAAACGAGGTCGACATAGCCATCGGTTCTAGGTTCCTTGGTAATACCGATATGCCGTCATATCGTAGGTTTGGCAATAGGGCTCTGGACTTCATAACGAGGAGGGCTGGCTCGGTATCCGTTTCAGATACCCAAAGTGGTTATAGAGCGTATTCGAAGAAGGCTTTGAAGAAAACCCTATTCGCTACAAACGGAATGGGGGTCGATTCCGAGATACTGCTGAGGGCCAAGACAGCGGGCCTTAATGCTCGGGAAGTCCCGATAAGCTGCCAGTATGCCGGGCGCGAAACATCCACCTACAACCCACTGTCGCACACCTTCAGGGTCATCTCAGCGATCGTGTCCTACATGGGTGGAAGGAGGCCCCTACTCTTCTTTGGGCTGCCGGGGATTGCGACCACCATAATCGGAACCATCTTCATGGCCGAGGCCTTTCAAATATTCATGGTGGAGAGGAGCCTACCGATAGGCATTATGCTCGTTTCCATGATCTCACTCGTGACAGGGGTGATGCTCTCGGTAGCTGGCGTCATACTGCACGTCGTAGTTTCAAAGCTCGATGAGTTCCCCCCTATGACCCGATGAGCTGCACCACCTAATTGCCGCAAACCTCGAGTTGTTCAAGGGCCCAGAACTCGTCTGTAGAGGTCGACGATCTGCCTTACTACGATGTCCCATGTGAATCTACTCTCCACGAGCCTTCTTCCCTCCGAGCCTAGCCTACTTCGCAGCTGCTCGTCGTCCATGACCTTCACGATGGTCTCGCTCAGCTTGTGCGGTTCTCCGGGTGGGACGAGTATGGCTGTTTCGCTGAAGTGTTCTCTGATGCCGGGGATATCTGTAGCCACTACGGGTTTCCCTCTCGCCATGGCTTCCAGGATGACCGTTGGCATTCCCTCCGCGAACGAAGGGAGCACGAGGAGATCACATGCCCCATATGCCTCCTCAAGTTCGCCCTCTGATATCCTCCCCTTGAGGACAATGACCTCTTCTAAGCCTCTCTGGCGGCGCATCTTGAGGAGTTCAACCTTTCTTTCCCCCTCGCCTACGATCAGAAGCTTTGCGTTCCGATGAGCTTCATGGACCTCCTGCATTGCCTCAACGAGTGTTTCGATTCCCTTCCTTTGAAGCAGCTGACTGACACAGAGAATGACCTCCTCATTTGGTCTTTTATTGAGCGTGGTAATTCTAGTGGGAAGATCTATGGCATTTGGGATGACGCTAATCCTTTCTTGGTTGACGCCTAGTGCACGAAGATGGTGTCTGTCTGATTCAGACAGGCTGATGACGGCTTCAGCAGATCTTAAAGTCGCAAGCATCAAGGTCTTCTCATATACGCTAAGCATTCCCTTCTCAAAGGGGTTAGTATAGGCAAGGGATCCGTGACAGGATATGACGAGATGCTGATTGCCCAGATGGTGGGCCAAGGCAGCCAAGTTCGAGGTGAAGGCATGCTCATCATGAGAATGAACGATGTTGAAATCCCTCTTAGACAGAAGCCCCCTCAGCATCCCTATTGCCAGAGGATTTCCCATCGGCCTTAGCGGGGCCTCGAATCTAAGGATCTCGAGTTTACCCATTCTTTCATCTTTTTTGGTTCTAGGTATATTTGTCGTCAGTATAGTAACATCATGGCCTTCATCGGAAAGACGATCTGAGAGCCGTTGAACGTGCCTCTCTATGCCCCCAAGATGAGGGTCGAAATATGAGGTTACCTGAAGTATTTTCAAGAGCCAGCCACCAGGCTTTTGTCTGTTATCTTGACCACCTTAAGGGCATCTCTGGCTTATATCAGTTGCAATCGAGTTTATAGTGATGCTTGCCACCAAAATATCTTTTGCCTTCCTATTATAAAATAAGCGGTGGTAACGATTCACCCAATAATGTATCACTAGGGCACTTATTAGCCGTATCAGAGGACCTATTCTTGGGTTCTACCCTCAAGATGCAGCTCATTACTAGTGGTGAGGAAGATCAGTTTGAGAATTCTGGCAACTGGTGTTGGGAGTCGACTGGCAGGGATGAAATCCGGGCTGTCTACGATTCTATATCCAGCATTTAGAAGAAACCCCCTCAACTTAAGGTATGAGAAGATGTGCTTGTGAGTGGGATCAGCACATTTTGTTGCCTCCCAGCTAAGAACATTAGGGCACCAGATACATATCTTTCCGATCGAGACCCTTTTAGCTTCCTGTAGAAACTTGCTTGGCTTTGGGAGATGCTCTATGAGATGACTTGCATAAACCTCCTTAAACATCCTTTCTCTAAATGGGAGCATCTGAGCGTCCGCGATTACAAACCTAGAGATCCTAATTCTTGGCCTAGTTAAATCGACATAGACCACGTTCTCGCCCATAACTTTAGGACGGAACTTTATCCGATATTTTCTTGGCCCGCTTTTCTCATAGTCTAGGTCACTTGGCATCGTCCCACAACCTACCTCAAGGAGAAGATAATTATTATAGCGTACGCGGGCTTTAGCATCTTCGTTCTGATTCAAGGGCTCTTCGATTGCCAAGGAATACGGAGCTCCTCGTTATTCCTAGAAGCTACAGATTATTAAACATTCATCCCAAACAATCTTGAGAGAATCGTGCTTGGAGCTAGCAGTGCAGTTGAATCCTGGAGCATGGCCAATAGTAGCAATGGATAGTTACATAACAAAGCTAAGAGATATAGAGCCTTACGTGGCGAAAGCACTTCAGATACTAAACTGCTAAAGAAGTGCAGACCTGATTGGCCATTATGTGCCAATTCAGCTTCATAACCGCCCCAGACAGACTAGGGCTGCAGTAGTCGATCCTTCTGGATCGAACCACTCTGCCAGAAAGTAGAGGGAAATCCTAGCACACTCGAAGAGATTTTAAAGGAAAGAAATAAGAACCTTCGCCTTGGAGTTTCCTCTGAATGATTCTAACTTTCGGATGCATTTGGTATAAAATTCTATTTTTTTTACAGGATGTCTCCACAACGCTTTTAATGGCTTTAATGGGTAAAACCCGCTTTGACAAGATGCTATGTTCGCATATAAGACTTGGCATCCTCATTCACCCATATTTTGTAGTCAGAATTTTAGATGGCATCGTTCAAACTAAGTTGGGTCGCAATGTAATGCTTCAACCTTCCGCTAACATATTTATTAACGATGAGATCTATTCTAGTCGAGTTTACGATCAGTTCTATACTATTAAAAATAATGATATGATAGTAGACGTTGGGGCTCATGTCGGGGTTTTTACACTAAGGGCAGCTAGAAAAGCTAGAAAAGGTCTTGTCTTAGCCATCGAACCCCATCCATATAACTATTGGTTGTTAAAATGTAATATGATGGTCAACAAGCTCACGAACATAAAGGCACTAGAGCTGGCTCTTTGGAGCAGTAATGGTACAACAAGGCTCTATCTAGAAGATTCTGATATCTTAAGGTTTCAGGGGAAGGAGTACCTAGAAGTGAAAACGAGGACGTTAGATACCGTGGTTAGGGAACTTGGCATCAATAGAGTGGATTTTATAAAACTGGATACCGAGGGTGCGGAGCTGGAAATCCTTCAAGGAGCAGAGGAAACGCTCAGGCGAAACGACCCATTTCTCTCGATTGCCGCCTATCATACTCCTACAGAGGTACAAGAAATTTCTAAATATCTGTGGAGGGTCGGTTATCGGATCTTTGTCTACAAGTCATCATACATCTATGCTTTCAAATCCAAAGGAAAAGCCAGAACAACGCTAAGAATGTAGTCTAAAGCGGAACCTGAAAGAACTGGTTGCGATATTTCCAAACCACTTCATGGAAATCGGTAAAATTTTAGCCATAGGCTAATTGACCCATGGCAATCAAAGCTTCCTTCTGTTGCAGTATTATTAAAGTGCTATATCCGCTATTGCCCAAGGGCCGATTATCCGTGTAAATGAGAGGGGCATCCTTTTCCAGATAAGCGACATGACACGGTACCGGAACCTCCTCGGGTCTGGGGGATTAATGCTTGCATGGTCTGGGGAATAATATAGGTGATTCAGCTCGATTGGCTTCCCTCCCCACCCCCTCTTGAAGAAGTCCACTCCCGTTCCCGGCCTTGTCCTACCCATGTCAAGTGAATGGCAACCCATTTTCTTTCCTTGAAGGATAATGTCCCAAAAGATCAGGTTGCCTGCGCTCATATTGCGTGCCTCCTCAAGGGTTGCTCCACTCCAGTAGTGGATCCTGCCATTATTCAGGAAGAAGACCGCTCCTGCAATAATTTTCTCGTTAACACATCCCAATAAGATCTTAATGAGTCCGGCAGGCGAAAAGGCATTCCAGAGCTCTTCAAAGAATGTATATGGATGGCATGGGCTTCCATGTTCCCTCATAGTTAGCTGGTAGAGGGCGTAGTACTCCCTTAACTCGGATTTGCCCTCAACTTCAATGCTCTTCACACCTCTCCTTTGAGCCCTCCTAATACCACTCCTAGTGCGCGATTCTAATTTACTCCAGATCTCCCCCTCAGAGGGGCTGAGGTCGACAAGATAACTGTATCCTGTGTCGTGTATCTGGTAGTATTCTCTGATCCTGCTGTTGCTTGGCATCCTAACTTCCAAGTAGTCCACTCTAAGCTTCTTTGTCAAGGCCTCAGCTTCGGTCCAAAGGATGTCTGCGTTTACATCATTATCTACCACGATGCCTCCATAATCAGAGAATGGCATGGAGACAAGCCTGTCACCGAAGAGCCTGCTTTTGACGCGTGCCAGTGGCAGCATGCCCTTCATCTTGCCACTAGACTCTAAGATTAGGCTGCAGATTTGGTAACCATATATTCGACTTAAGATCTGAGCCCAATCGAATCGATGGAAGAACGTAGCCTCTGGCGAATGGCAGACGAAGTCGTTCCATACCTTAGAGTCTGAGCACTCGACAAGTCGGGCTACTGCCAAGTCTACCCTCTATTTTACTTCCTAAAGGTGATTTTAATCCATACTTCACTCAGGAATAGTTAAGGCCCTCTCTAGATTCGTTGAGTAGATCCCCCGACGAAAGGCATGTTATAGAAATGTATTTGCCTTATCCCAATCTCTAGTTCGATCTATTCTCGAGATTAGCCTGAGTAAAATTGAAATACCATCGTAGCCTTAACCTAATTGTAGAGTAGCAGAGTTAATGTCACTATTTGTTAGCAGGGATAATGTCACCTCACGGTCTGCATTTTTGAATACCTGCTGAAATATCGGGGATCATTATAGATGGATGCGGGTGTCTTCCA
>Ga0315282_10008570_pt1 | contig 16515 bp, 13 predicted proteins | sample YL17G07_20_MG_FD_203693 | JGI IMG/M metagenome (GOLD analysis project Ga0315282, IMG submission 203693) | Sediment microbial communities from Yellowstone Lake, YNP, Wyoming, USA - YL17G07_20 | ecosystem: Environmental > Aquatic > Freshwater > Lake > Sediment | place: USA: Wyoming | collected...
CTCTATAAGCCTGAGGAATTGGACGGCCTGCCGATGGAGACGTTCCTCCGGGCGGTGAACGCCGAGGGTGTGCCGCTGAAACGCGACCGGTATCCGATGCTGCACCTGTGCGCCATGTACCGGCGGCGGAACCCCTTGGGCGCCGGCTGGCCGTGGAGTTTCTCGGACGCTACTCGCGGGGTCACCTACCAGCCGGGCGACCTCCCGGTGACCGAAAGCGTTTACCCGCGCCTGCTGCACATCGAGTCCTGGGATAAGGCGGAGCCGTGCGAGGACCTGTTCGAGCAATACGCGCAAGGCATCCGCAAGGTGGTCGACAACGCGCGCGCACTGCGCGCCGCGGGTGTGATTCCGGCCGGTGCGTGAGGTGGGCGCGGTGAGGGTTCTGCTGATCTCCGCGAATACGGAAACCATGAACATGCCGGCGCTGCCCCTGGGGCCGGCCAGCGTCGCGGCCGCAACCGAAAGCGCCGGCCACGACGTGCTCCTGCTGGACTTGATGTTTCAGCCAGACGCGCAGTCGGCCGCCAGGGATGCCGTGCGCGACTTTCGTCCCCAGGCCATCGGCGTCTCGGTTCGCAACATCGACGACCAGGTCATGGCCAATCCGCACTTCCTGCTTCCTCCGGTCAGAGAAATCGTCGCCGCCTGCCGAAGCGTCTCCAATGCCCCCATCATCCTGGGTGGCGCGGGCTACAGCATTTTCCCCGAGAGCGCCCTGCGGTACTTGGGCGCCGACATGGGAATTCAAGGCGAAGGAGAGGCGGCTTTCCCCGCGCTGCTGGAGCGGATGGGCGGCGGCGCCGACGTTTCCGGTCTGTCGAGCATTTGCCTGCCGGGCCGGCCCGCTCATGCCAGACGCTTCACCAGAGATCTGGATGACCTGCCTTTGCCCGAGCCGCGGCTCTGGATTCCCGCGGGCGCCGGCCGCGGCGACCTCTGGGTGCCGGTGCAAAGCAGGCGCGGTTGTCCGATGGACTGCACCTTCTGCTCCACCAGCCTGATCGAGGGCAGATCGGTACGAAGGCGTTCACCCGCCCGGGTGGTCCGGTGGCTCGCCGCGCTGAACGATGCCGGATGCCGTAACTTCAATTTCGTCGACAACACCTTCAACCTACCGCCCTCTTATGCCAAGGAACTTTGCAGCCGGATCATAGAAGCGGGGCTGGAGATCACGTTCTGGGCCATCATCTATCCCCAGTGGGTGGATGCCGAGCTGGCGCAACTGATGAGCAGGGCCGGGTGCCGCCAGGTCAGCCTCGGTTTTGAGAGCGGGTCCGACCGGATCTTGCGCAGCCTGAACAAGCGGTTCAGCCGGCAGGAGGTGCAGGCCGCCTCGAAGCTGTTCCAGGAAGCGGGGATCGCGCGCTGGGGATTCTTGCTGCTGGGAGCGCCCGGGGAGACGCGGGATACCGTCGAGGAGAGCCTGGCCTTCGCCGATTCCCTGAAGCTCGAGGCCTTGAACGTCACCGCCGGCATCCGCATCTATCCGCACACTCCCCTGGCGAGGACCGCGCTGGCGGAGGGAGTCGCGGAACGCGATGCCGACCTGCTGTCCCCATGTTTCTATCTGGCGGCCGAGTTGCGGGACTGGCTCCCGGAACGTGTCGCGGCATACAAAGCCTCGCGCCCCTGAATGAGCATTATCAACGCGTTACGGAGCCGTCGCCTGCTAATACAGGTGGAAAACAGGCGCAGGCCGTAAGTGCCTGACAGGACTGGGCCATTCTCGGACTCACCGTGCAGGAACAGGTGTTCCGAGTGCGGAGTGCGGAGTGACAACAATTCCGCGCTCCGCGTTCCGCATTCCGCATTCGGAACAGTCGCAAGTCGAATTGTCAAACAAGGGAAGCGGCGTCCCGGCGCCGTCTCGGTCGTTCATTATTCCTATTGGCTATTATCTCACGGCTGTCAAGTGTCAAATTAGTAACTCCCGTTAGCTATAGGCTGGAAGCCGGCCGGGGCCATCGGCGTCAGCCTCCTGTTTGGGCTCGCATCCCAAAAGGGGGGGGCAATTGTTTGCGTGGTGAAGTCCGCGAAGCGGGAGCGAGGTGAAAGCCCACGGTCCCGCCCTGCGGGACCGCCCGCTTCGCGGGCTGGCCGAGCGCCCGCAACCGATACTGCCCGTTTTACGTTTTGGGCGCTTCCGTTTTGGGCCCCTTTGCCGGGGGATGAACTGGAACGGCTTCAGTTCATGCCACCTGAGCGCCCACTGTTTTTTCGCCACGAATTGCGCTATGGTTAAGTCGTGAGTCTGACGCTGGACATTCCCGACTCCGTGATCCAAGGTCTCCGGCTTCCCCAGGGAGAAATCCCTGGACGCCTACGCACGGAACTGGCCATCGCGCTGTACGCCCAGGGAGTGCTGTCCCTGGGCAAAGCAGCGGAGCTCGCGGAAATGAGCCGGATTCTTTTCGATGAACTGGTAGGCCAGCGAGGCATTCCACGTCACTACGGCGACGAGGATCTGGCGCAAGATCTCGCTTATGTTCGCAGTGAGTGACACCTCACCGATTTCCAATCTTGCCATCATCGGCCGGCTTGACCTCGCTCGAACTCGATTCGAGAAGATCTGGATACCTGCCTCAGTGGAAGCGGAGTTGGACCGGCTTCCGCATCCTGTCGCTCGGGCAGCCGTTCAGGATGCTCTCCGGTTGGGTTGGATCGTTCCGCGGCCCATCCCTGATAACGCGACCATCCGATTGCTCGCTGCGGTTCTCGACCGCGGCGAGGCGGAGGCCATAGCACTGGCGGTGGAGATGTCGGCGGACTGGATTCTCCTCGATGAGACCGACGGACCCAACGCAGCATCGCGCGCGGGCTTGAGAGTGACCGGCGTTCTGGGCATCCTGCTGCGCGCCAAGCAACGCGGAGAGATTGCACTGTTGAAGCCGGAGATGGAAGCCCTGCGAACACGGGCGCGATTCTTCATCGCCACTCGCTTGGAGAACGAAGTGCTCCGCATGGCTGGCGAGTAGTCGGGAGAAATGCGGCAAACGGGGTCAGTCTGAACTACGTGATTTTATGGCGCGTCCGCCGCGGCGGGCCCCGAGTACGTGTCCGCCGCGGCCGACGATCTGCCTTGCGGGATCTTCAGCCACGGACTTCAAACCCGGCTGATCTGCGTCCCATTTCTTCCGGGCCGTTCCGGCTGGCACCGGATTCCGCTCCCCAGAAGCCGAAGGGACGCAGCCGATCCTCATCGCAAGAGGGGGAAGTTTCGCGGTGCTCTCCCGGCGCTGGGTGATGTGGCAAAAAACCCCGGCAGCACGCATCGTAAACCGGAGCTCCCTGGAAAACTGCGCTGTTCAGGCCGTGGACCGGCCCGCGCGCTTCTTGTCCGCTACCTGAGGCCTCAAGCAGTCGTGGGTGGCTAACGCCCGCGCTAACCGGCGCGCCGGTTTTCGGCGCGTCCGGTTGAGCGCGTGGTTAGACGTGACCTCGTTTCACGCAATCGTCCTGACACGTACTTATGCAGGACGCTCGCGATCAATGTCTGATAGGGCACCCCTTCTTCGTGCGCCCGCGCTTGAATATCCATGAGGTCAGCAGTGGAAAGACGAATGTTCACCCGCCGGTTCTTGGTGAAGGTCGCACGCGCAGACTCCCGGAATGAGTCCAGTTGCGCCTTCGTTGGGCGTGCGGAAACCAACGCACCCTTAACGTAGGCGCTGAGTATTCCCTGTTCGTAACGATCAAGTTTTTTCATTTGGGCCTTCCGTTCCAAGATAGTCTCGCGTGGCCTTCCGGCTTGGAATGATGGTCTTCAAGAAATAGTGAGCGCTTTCTTCGACCGATGGCACAAGAAAAACGTAACCCCGACAGGCCACGACCAACACCACCTGCCCCGGATATCGCCTCTGGTTCGGATGGACGACAATATCCATTAGCCCGCCTTCCCCGATGGCAAGAACGATCTCCTCGAAAGAGATTGCGCGTTCCGACTTCAAGCCTTCGTTCTTGTCCGCACTCCACCGGAACGGCTTCATATTTACATTTTAGACCGTTGTGTGCCTTTTGTCATCAAGTGCGAACGGAAGCTGGTCACGCCTAACTACTGTTTAGCCGGAAACAGACTGGAGTTCTTCGGCGTTCCAGAACATGGTCCCAATCCGCTGGGGCCTCACGCTGCCACCATTCCATCCAGAAGCCGAAGGGACGCAGCGGATGCTCATCGCAAGAGGGGGAAGTTTCGCGGTGATCTCCCCGCGCGGGGTGATGTGGCAAGAAACCCCGGCAGCAGGCATCGTAAACCGGAGCTCCCTGGAAAACTGCGCTGTTCAAACTGTCCCCGTTTCCCCTCATTTCCCCAATCGTGATCAGACTTGACGGACCGGCCACCACGGCGCTTCTGCGCGGCGAGGCCGTCCAAGCCATCGCGGGCAATCCGCGCACGGTTCAATCGGCGAGCCTGGTGGCCACCAAGGCCAATGCTGGCAGACGCGAAATCATCAGCCTTCAGTTGACCCCTGGAACGCTACTTGCTTAAAGCAAGAAAGCAGGGAAATGGTCGGCGGTATGCGGGGGAGCGTTCGACGTTCAGATTGTGGGGGGCGATGTTGCTTGGGTCACCGAACCAGAAATGTCACGATGAAGCATGTTCAACACCTCGATGGCAATCCGAGCCTCTCCCCTGCCGAACTGCATCTTGGTGCGGATTTCGTTTCCGGGGTGAACCAGGTTTCTGTACTGTCTGACCGGATGAGAAAGCCGCGCGACGCCGGGCCCCACCAGTTGGAGCTCGACCGCAACATCGATCAACTGCCCGAGGTCCCATTTCAATAAGTCTGCCTCATTGGGCGCCTGAGATGCGGCCTTGGCACCCTGCTGGTTTTGGAGTAGCAGATCCACCAAAGTCGCCTCAATCGCGCTCCCACTGAGGACGATGACCGATTTCCAGCATTGAGCAACGAATGCGCGCTCGATTTCGCTGTAATCGCGCTCGACAATTCGGCGCACTTCAGCGTCCCGGATGAAGGGAAACAGCCTAGCTTGGGTGACTGGCTGCGAGGCCCCATCGTCCAAGTAGGCTTTAATTCGATATACCAGCGACCCCGCATGGGAAAGCAGCTCGTACACCTTGAAGCATCGGGTGGTCTTCGGTTTCCTGAGAAGCCTTTTCACTGTCGAGGAGTAGACGGTCGGGTTGAAGGGAGGAAAGGCGCCTGGGAAGTCCTGGTGCAGCCGCTCAATTTCCGTCACAAGGCCCTGGATATCAGCTTGGGCCACGTAGTTGCCCTCGTATTTAAGAGCCGACGTGTGGTCTGCGAGGGCGTAGTAGTAAGCGCGCAGCGTTCTGGTTTCAGCTGCCGTGAATACGCGATCTAACATCGGTCGCCCCTTTTCTTCGGTAGCCTAACACACTGGGGCGTATTTGTTTAGCCCGTTTCGGCACGGGTAGCGCGGGCCGAGCGCGGGGCATTGGGGCGACAAACGGGGTCAGCCTGAACTACCTGATTTTATGGAGCGTCCGCCGCGGCGGATCCCCCCGGGCCCGGGTTTTCTGCAATTTGCGACCCGCCCCGGGGCCGGCGGGACCCGAGTACGTGTCCGCCGCGGCGGACGCAAGCCGGAAACAGACCGGAGTTCTTCGGCGTTCCAGAACATGGCCCCAATCCGCTGGGGCCTCACGCTGCCACCATTCCATCCAGAAGCCGAAGGGACGCAGCGCATCCTCATCGCAAGAGGGGGAAGTTTCGCGGTGATCCCCCGCGCTGGGTGATGTGGCAAGAAAGCCCGGCAGCACGCATCGTAAACCGGAGCTCCCTGGAAAACTGCGCTGTTCAGGCTGTCCCCATTTCCCGGTATAGCGGGCTTCCTGCCCCTACTCGATAAGGTCAGCTTCCTTGAGTGGCTCCAGGACGCCGTTGTTGAGTTTGCTCTTGTCGAAGCCAGCTTCGGACTCGGCGTGCACCGTGACCGCCACCGTCCCGGCCATGTCCGCCAAATTGGCGATAGCGTTCCAAGCGGTGAAGAGCTGGTTTCGGTCGGCCGTGAACCTCACCTCCACCCGCTTCTGCGCCAGCTCGACTGCTGGCGGACGCGGGAGCGGGGGAGGCGGGGTTGGCGTCTTGTCTTTTTCGGGAGTCGACTCCTGCTCTTCCGTGGGCGGTTGAAGCGGAAGCGGAGGAGGCTGCGGAATCGCGCCGGGCATCATCAGGTGGCCGGAGTCCAGGTCAATCTCACCCTCGGAAACCGCCGTGCCGATATGCACCCGGTCGGCAGGCACCTGATACTTGCCATCCGCACCGATTGAGGGCGCGGAGCCTGAAAAGTAGCCAAACATGCCGTCCCGGACGCCCTCGGCAACGGCCTTGCGGATGGCGGCGCTGTCCAGCAGCCGGGTGAAGCCCAGGTAAGAGTAGAAGCCGTCCACGATATCCGCTGTCCGGATACCCATAGCCGGCGGCTCCCCCTGGCCCAGCTTGAACAGGTCCACGATCTTGACCGCCTTCACGCTGGTGAAAATGCGCCGCTGCACGTCGGCCAAAAGTTCCATGACCCGGTCGTGAACCCTTGCCTGCTTGTTCTCATCCAGCGTTGTCTGCAGCGGCCGGCCGCCCACCGCTACAGCGTCAATCCCGATGCGCGAGTCTTCCAGTTTCGGCAGCCAGACCTCGGTGTAGAGTTTCAGGAAGGCGGATTCAGCGGCCCTCCTATGGGTGGCCTCCTTTTCCTTCAGATCCGCTTTCTGCTCGTCGGTCAGGTTCAGTTGCTTGCCCTTCGTCTTCACCCGCTCAATGGCCATCACGTAGCGCACCTCGCGCCGCAGCGTCTCGATCTGGTCGTTTGCCGGCACAGCCAATCCGAGGCCGTTCCGGTACTGGCGCGGTCGCTCGCCGTACTTTTCGAGCATCTCCCTGGCCAGGGCTTCCTGTTCGACCTTCGACGCTGCGCGGAATTCCAACGGCAGGTAGGCGACCAGGAACGAAGGAACTTTGTCGTCGATGCGGCCGGAATCGCCCGGCCAGATGACGGCATTCCGGCTTGTAACGCGTTCTTCCAGCATTTCTTTGATTTTGTCGCGCACCTGGCGCTCGTCGCGCGCCACCGCCTCGGACTCCTGCTCGACCAGCAGCGTGACATTCGGGTCCTTCTTGAAACAGTAGCGGACGCCGTCGAAGTGCAGGTAGAGGCACTGCTCCTTCAGTTCTTTCAGGCAGGCCAGCGCCGTGGTGCTGTCCAGGTCCGGCCCAACGCACACCGACAGCAGTTCCGGCTCGGTGATTCCCGGCGGCAGCAGTTGGGTGCCGTTGGCGCCGTCGCGGCGCTTCCCGCCGAAGGAGTACATCAGGACGGCGGTGGCCAGCCGGCTGGCCGGCCTTTTGCCAGCCTCGGCTGGCACTTCGCGGGCACGCCGCTCGTCGATCCGCCGTGAGCGGGCGTTTGCCCCGATCAGGTCGTGCTCCAGGACCGCCTGGAAGTCGGCCTGCTGTCCCACCTCCTTAAAGAAAGCCAGCCGAACTTCCGCATCGTAGATCGGCACATCGCCCGGGCCCAGCACCGTGCGGCTGCGGCCCTCGCGCTGCGAGGCGCGCAGGCAGGCCGCCAGGAACCGTAGCGCGCCGCGCGTGCGCTGGAACTCGGGGATCGCCGCCCATTGCTCGCGCATCACGTCGATCAGCGCCGGGTGGAAGGGGTAGGCGGCCCGAACCCGGTCTCGCAACGCGATTCCTTCTTCCTCGGCCTGCTGCCGCTGGGCCTTGGTGTTCGCGTACGCCTGCCTCATCTGCGTCACGATCTCCTGGTAAGCGGCCGCGGCCGGGGTCGCTTCTTCTGCCGTCGGAATCCGTGCCAGCAGCCGGCGCTGGATCACCGATAGCACCTCGTTGCCTTCCACCGGCTCCCGGAGCTGGTCCTTGCGCGCCGCCAGGTGGTCCACGGTTTGAAGAAGGTTCGTATACTCAAGCGACTCGCGCTTGCTCGATTGCAAGGAGAAAACCAGGGCCGTATTGGCCGTGTTCCCGACGGCCACCGTGAGCCGCCCGAGGAACGTGAGCGTCTCATCCCGGAGCGTGGTCTGCAGGACCTTCACGCCGCCGGCGCTGATCAGGTAATTGAGTACTTCATCGAGCAGGATCAGGTTGGGGCCTTCCGCCAACAAAGCCATGATCTCGTCGCCGCCGGGCGCCACCCGCGTCTCATCCTGCTTCTTCAGGATCTCGTAGCCCTCCTTCCCGCCGAGCGACCAGGCGATCCAGCCCCACATCGTCTGCGCGCGGAACTTTTCGCCCGGGACCTGTTTGCCCTTCGTGGCGTCGAAAAACTGGCCGTCGAACACCGCGGTTCGCACTTGGCCGGGTTTCGGCAGGCCTTGGGCCTCGGGGACGACGTCGAGCGCCTTCCGCTTTCGGGCCGCATGGAAGAGCGCGGCGAGCGTGTGCGATTTGCCGCCGCCGAAGGGTGTCAGGAGCTTCAGCACACGGTTGCCGCCGCCGCCCGTCAGGCGCGAAAGCGTGTCTTCCAGCAGCGAGCGCAGGCCCTTGGTCAGATACGAGACACGGAAGAAATGCTCCGCATCGCGGTAGACGGCCGGGACATTCGGGTTGCCGTCGGCCAGCGGGCCGAGGTCGAGCGCGAAGATGTCCTCCGAGAAGTTCTCGGCCAACACGTCGGGATGAAGCGCTACGACCTCGATCCATGGCTTGATTACTGCCGCATTTTTGGGTGCTGTGCTCATTAGCTGCCCCTTATGTACCGCTGGCGTCCCGCCGGCCGGCCCTGTTGTAGCGTTGCTTGCCCGAAGGATGAAGTGCAGCGACTTCGATGCAGGGCTAGATCGATGAACTAGCCACGGTCAAAGTCGTCCTTTTTCTGCGGGGACGGGCGAAGCGAGAAGAGGCGGGGCAACCATTGTATCCTTTAGCCGTTCCCACAGCGGGTCCCCCTTGAGAGCCTCTTCGATCTTTCGGCCCCTCTCTTCCCAGGAAAGCCCGTGCGTTTCCTCATCAATCTCCGTCCGCCTCCTTCTCATCCAAGCCACGGCGTCGAATGTCTTACTCATACTCGAGGACCTCCTTTGGCGTGCGAATGTCCAACATAGCATAGCCGCACTCGACATTCACGGCGTTGAACCGGCGAATGCGCCCGAGGTTCACGGTTCAGCGAGCGTCAAGGTCGATAGTACGAGGTCGTGTCGCCCTTCGATGAAACACCGCCACAGGGCGCGGCTGTCCTCGGCAAACTCCACGTCTTCGCAGCCGCCGATCACCGAAGCATCCGCGTAAATCAAAAGCCGCTTCATCTATCGTCCTCGTGCAACACCTGGCTAGGGCAGTCGCCTCCGTGTCTCTGTGTCTCCGTGGCCTTCCGTGCCGGCTGTATCACTCGGTTCTCCGAGCGGCACGGAACAGCGGGCCGCCGGCCGCCTCTTCCACCACGCTGCGCCAGTTGGCGGTGAGCTTTGCCAGCGCGGCCAGTTCGCCGCCCGTCGAAACATCCGCCAGCTCGCCGCCCTTCAGCGCCGGACCGGCCAGCGCCTGCGCCACCAGCCGCATCTGCTCCAGGTTCGGCTGCGCCTTGCGGAGAAAGTCAGCCAAACCCGCCGGGCGCCTCTCCATGAGCCAAAGCGTCCGGTGGAGCGCGTCGACCAGTGGCGCCGGTTGGCCGTCTTCCCGCGGCATGCCGAGTTCGGCATCTTCGCCGCGATCCTGGTAATCGAGCAGCCGGTATTTCCCCTTCTTCTTCTCGATCAGCGGTCGCGCGCCCGAGCAAAGCGCGTGCGGACCGTCGAGCTCGACGTGCGTCCCGTTGGCGAAGATGATTGCCTCGCCGGCGTCCAGTTCCGCCGACCGGTAAGTGTAACGCCAAAGGATATAAAAGCGAGTCGCCGGATCGACGCCTCCGAGGCTGTGCCGCCCGCTTTTCCCCCCCACTTCCTTTGACAGGCGTGCGAGGATGGTTTCCAGCACGACCGTTTCCACCTCGGCCAGGAATCGCTCCGCCGGCACCTCCTCGCCGTTTGCATACTCGACCTTGGAGTAGCGCGTGAAAGCGCGTAGACCGGCGCCGACGCAGGCGATTACCAAGTCGGCACCGGAAAGCCCTATGTCCCAAAGTGCGGCAACCCGTTCACGCCCTATCGAATCCAGCTCTGGGCGAACCGTATCCTCGTATTGACCGGTCCCTGCGCTGCTCCGCTTGACGCCAACAAGGAAAATGCTCGAAGCCAGCGCGGCGGATTCCTGCGCACGCAGGCGGCCCGGCTTTTCTGTCGCCAACGGCCAGGCTTCAGTCACCGTGAAGCCGGCACCGCGAAGAGCTTCCACGAGTGTTGCCCAGCCAAGCGTCGTTTTGTGCGCGTACACAATGACCAGATGCCCGCCCGGCTTGAGTACACGGTGCGCTTCTCTGAACGATTGGCCCATCATCTCTTCATACGCCTGATCGGCCCGCAGGCTGTCGCCCCCGTGCCTTCCCGCATCGGCGATCGCCTCTGACTTCTTCGGGGCATTGGCACCAGCAAAGTGCTCGGGGTAAAAACCGCCTATCGATCGCCTCAGCCAGACATAGAAAAAGTCGGATATGTCCGAGTAGGGAACATTGTCGTAGTAGGGGGGATCGCAAATAACTGCATCTATGCCCTCATCTGGCAACGGTATAGCGGTAGCCGAACCGCGGAAGACCGTAGCGCTGTTTCGAAAGTCAGCATCGCCCAGAGCACTGACCACCCTATCCAGTCCGAGGTGCCAGCCCGCATTGCCTGTGTTGAACGGATTGACCTCGGAGTAGTCCCAAACCATCGTGATGACCTGACGGCCAAATGCGTGCGTTGTGCCACTGTCCTTGTATGGATTCCAGACGCAAAGCTTACACCCGAAATCAGTTCCCCGATCGAGGACACACGCTAAGAGCGTCTGGATGGCCACCTGATGCTCATTTGTATAGCCAGCCTTCTTGAGCGAGGACACCAATTCATTCAAAGCGACCACCGCCTGAAGATGGAAAAGCATCTGGCGGGGGGTGAATAGGTCCGCGAAAGCGGTCATCCCGTAAGGGCGAACCGTAATGCCGAGCGAGTTCTCATAGCAGTCAAACGGTAATCCTGCGATGCTTTCCCTGGGAACAGAGATGCCCCTCGACCTTTCAAGTCCCGAAATCCGCCCCAGGATAGCTTCGTTATCTGACGTCATGTTTCCCACTTGGTCGGGCGAGAGGTACACCCAACCTCGCGATCCATGGGAGCCGGCCACAACCGCAACCAGTTGATCTTCGGAGTGTCTTGAGCGGCTCTGAGCCTTGACGTATTGAATATCCGCGACCGTTCCACAAAAAAGGCAGGCTGTGATTCCGCGCTTTGAGCCGGCGTCTGGATCAAAGCCGAGATCGTCACTGCTCTTTGCCTCAGCGACCTCAAAGACCGGCCGCTTCTCCTTGTGTCCTTTCTTTGTCCTGACTGCAACACAGCGATGTTCTTTCTTGCAGAGCCACATCTGTTTGATCAAAGGCACTACTGCTTTGCAGGCGGGATTCTTGCAGGTGACCGTGCGCGTCCATAGGTAGGCGACCGGCGTGAGATAGCCGGGCGGAACCTCCGTGGCCGCCTCGTCCTTCCAGAGTTGAGCGTTGACGGCCGGGCGCTTGCCCTTAAACTGTGGGTCGGGGATAAGCGGATATAGGTCGCCGATCTCGGCCTTCACCTTCTTCAATACCCACTCGCCCCAGTGGCGCACTTCGTCGGCGAGCCCCGCCCACGTGCCGTCCGGCGCCGCCCCCTTCGCGTTCGGATCGGGCTTGCCATATTTCTGCGGATAGACCAGCGTGCACAATTCAATGATGTAGGCGACGGGATTCAGGTCCAGGGCGTAGGCGTCGCAGCCAAGCCGCAGGGCCTCCAGCGGGATGGCGCCGCCGCCGGCGAACATGTCCAGCACCTTCGGCCGCGGAGCACGCCCGGCAACAATGTCCTCCACCGAGACGGGCTTCCCGGTTTCCTCAGTCAACCGCTCGGCATGCGCCTCCAGGATATGCTTCCTTGCTTCAGCGATTACGGTCGGCGAGCCGGGATACGTGCAGAGCGACTTGACGAACTTGGCCGCGTTGGCGCGGGTGAGGCTGGCGCGCTTCTCTTCCGGCCCGTTGGCTGGTCGGAACCTGTTTGCCGGTACCAGCGCGCCGTACACCGCGGCCCGGCAGGCCACCAACGGCCGTCGCGCCCACCACAGGTGCAGCGTCGAGATGTGTCCCTTGCGCACCGACTTCTCCCGCGATGCCTCGGCGCTGATCGCCTCAATCGGCAGGTAATCCTCAATTAACCTCTTGTCATCCGGCATGGCATCACAAGTCAGGCGCGTCGTCGAACAGCCCAGGTTGTGGGTCTTGGCTCAAGTCGATCGCCTCCGGCGTGTACTTTGCTAGCGCGCTACAAACTCTCTCCTGCGAGGCTTCGTTCTCGATCCGCAGCACCCAGCCGGCAGTCTCGACGTACGAGAGGACGCCAGCTACTTCAGTACACACCGCTTTCTCGAGATCGGCGAGCAGTTGCCGAACTAGGCGGCGCATGTGCTTGGCAGAATCGCGGTTTTCCCACAGCCCGTAGCTCCCGAGCATCGCGCTATTGAGGAGGTCTTCCGCCTGGAACCTTAGTTCTGCCGGTGGCGTCGCACGACCCGCAGCGCCCAGCACCGTCGCCTGAATACGCTCGAACAAGATTCTCTTGCAATACTTGTCGTCGCCCGGAGACCGGCACGAATCTGGGTCGTAGGGTATGAAATAAAGCGGCCGGGGATCATTGTCGTCCTCGATGAAGAGATAAGGCAGAGGCGTTTTACCGAGGCCGAAGAATTCGCCTGCGACATCGTCCGGCACCAAGTAAATCGCGTCCTTGCGCGCTTCCAGGCCAAGGACGCATGTTGTGCCGCACGCAATCTTAGCGTCAGCTAGTTCGCCGTGGAGCAAACCGAGTGTTTCGTGCATCTCGACACCCGCCTGGGTTGGCACCCAGTACGCTGCAACCGAGCCTTGGACCTCGTCAGCAGCCAAACCTAATATCTCAGCCATTTGCGAACCGGCCGCAATAACCAGTGTACGAGCTTGCGCCGCCGTGCTCGACTTCGTCCCAAAGGCCTTACCCTTGCACTCGACTAGACCGTAACGCATATCTCGGTCTCGCCGCAGAACCGCATCTGGACGAGCGCTACCTTGAGTGGCGATCGACAGGTCAGCCAGTGCAAGGCGGATGTCGGGTGGCAACGGCAGCAACGGACCGATGGCGTGAACCACGAAACCCCGCTCGAGCAACAGCGGCCGGATGCTCGATACTGCGGGCAGAGGCTGGGTAAGCCACAGCAGGCTGTTAAGCTGGAACAAAGGGTCGGCAATCAGGTCATTCAAGGCTGTCATAGCTGATGCTTGTCGAAGCCTCCTGGACCATCTCCTCGTAACGTTGGCCTCCCAGAAACACCTTGGCGCTCGGGTCCAAATAGCGCTGGATGTTGGTGACGAGTCGCTGAACCGTATTGCCGCAGGTGCCGTTCGGGATTATGGCCAGGCAACCTTTCGCTGTCAGTTCGAGAAATATCGGCTGCCAGAGATGCCGATCTAGGCCATAGACGTGCACTTTTGTTGGGCCGAGCCGAATCGGGTGCCCCCAAAGACGGAATCGGTTCCTGGATCTCTCGAAGGTGGATTTGATCCACTGCTCGAAGGTCGTGGTGCTCAACGGCTCCACGAACTGGACGGTCAGCGGGGCGCCGATTATTTTCCGGAATTCTCCTGGCGTCTTTAGCGAGGTCTGAACGCTGTACCATGCCTGTCGCTCCGTCCTTCCCAACAGCTGCTCGTATATCCGGCTCACGAAAAGAACGTGTAACCGGTGGTCTCTGAAACTGACGCTCCTGTTCGTGACCCTGCCGTTCTCGTAGAAGTCGTGCCCTCCTCGGCCGGCGGGCGAAGGGAAGCGCAACTGGCTTATAGCGTACAGGGGCGAATAGGTCCTTTGGAGCGCACCCAACCTCTCGCTAACAACGTGGATGCGATCTATGAGCTGAAACCTGGCAGCCCGTCTCTCAATGACCGTGGCTGTATCTTCGGACTCCTCTTGAGGTTCAGTCAGTTCTTCTTCCGTGTCCGCCTCCTCAAGCTCTTCGTCGACTTCGTAGACGCTGTGGTGAGTGAACACAAGCTTCGCAAAGCGGCCCGGAGGTGACAACTTGACGACCAAGTCCCACAGCACGCTGAACGTCAGCCCGCTCAACCAGACCCAATCCAGTTCCGAGGAGCCGATGACCACCCTGCGGACGGCAGGGGTGAGGTGCTTGCTCTCCAACATGCTGTATAAAGCAACAATCCGCGGGCTGAGACGTTCCAGGAAACCGATCGATTGCCCCTTGTCGTCCCGCACACCGTAAAGATCGTGATCGATGACCTTCAGGCGCAGGCCGCGCCGCTCGAACACCCGGCTATAGTCCTCACCCGGCCGGCAGTGTGAACCGTCCAACACTTCAAGCAACTGTGTCTTGACCAGGGGACGTTTACTCTTGCGCTCGTCGAGCTCCTCTTTGCGCTCGAGCGAGTAACCATCGAGGAATCGCACCATGTCCCGTCTGGATTTCACAGCACCAATGTCAATTTCCGGCATAATGGGCACCATCCCGTTCCTTGGCGGCTAATTCGATTGCCTCTGAGGATATATCGTAATACCTTGCGGCCACAACTTCATGTTTGACGTGGTCGAGGCGCTTGGCCGGGTTCTGGATGCGTAACGGTTCGGGATTCGGGCCGTCGAGCGGGTCCCAGACGACGTACAGCCAGTATGTGTCGCCGAGCTGAGTCGCCTTATACCATTCATTGGTCGTGAGCCGGATCGGCTGGCCGTGCTGGCGTCCCTTGACCTCGATACGCCGAATGCCGAGCACCGGATCACGGTAGCCCGTCTGCGGGTCGGCCGGGCCCAGGCTACGAATGTCGAAGCCGCGCTTCTCATGGCCGACACGCTCGCATTCGTATCCCTGGGCCGTCTCCCATGCGATCACGATGTCCTCGGCCGCCAGTTCCGACCTGCGGCGGATTTCCGGATCAATGTCCTCCAGGACCGCGCCAAGCTGCTCTTCGGTCGACCGGCTGCTGGGGAGCACCAACGCGGTCGCGACATGGCGGACGGGGCCGTGTTTGGCAAGCGTCAGGCGCTGCAATCCGGCCAGGCGCTCCGCGCGGGTACGCTGGAGATCAGCCAGATCGTTTTCGGCGCGCTGGCGGGCGATGGCGACTTCCGGAGCAAGCCGTTCCCGGGCTTTCAACGCCATGACGCGGTCCTGCCCGGCGCGTACGCGGGCGTCGAACGACCGGTTGAGATAATCGCGGCAGACGTCAACGAAATGACGCCGCTCCTGTTGGCACTCGGCCCGGCGCTCCGTCTGGTGGCGGCTTTTCAGGAAATCGGCCGCCGCCGCCGTGTCGATGGGATCCAGGTTTAGCGGCGGCGCCGGATGCGCAGGCAGGTCCAGCAAGCAATCGGCCGGAACAATGCTGAAACGCTCGTCCTGGTCCCCCACAGGCTGAAAGCCTGTGCCACTCAATTCTTCGCGGACCGCGACCAACTCCCCCAGGAGCGTCTGAGGTTCGCCCTTGGTGTTCTGGCCACGGATGCTCAATTCGAAGAAATGCAGCCAGTACAGTGTGTCGCTGGCGTGATCGAGGAAGACGCCGACGCCGCCCGAAACACCGTTCAATAGCTCGTTCAGCCGCTCATCGACGGAGGCGTAGAGCGGGTGGCCCGGGCCGATCAGCACGGCGTCCACGTGCTGATCCATATCGAGATGCTGTTTGTGGAAGGTGACTTTGCGGTAGGCGCTTTCGGGCTTGCCCAGCCGCCGCACGGCCGCCAGCCGGTCCGAGCGCAGGTCGGCCAGGACGTGCTCCACGCGCCAGAGCCCGTCGGCTCGCGCCTCCACTTTCAGGCCGACTTCCCGGACGGCGTTCAGAAAATGCTGCTCGACGTACCGCGGCATGAGCCGGCGCTCTTCCGCTTCCGCGTTCCTCGCCTGGAAACCGGAGAAATCCACGTTGGCGCGGGCCAGCGCGATGCCGGTCGCCCGCTCGTATTGCAGCAACTTGGCCGGATCGACTTTCTCAATCTGATCCAGGTACTCGTCCAGCTTGCGAGGATCGTGGGCCGCCTCCCGCAGCATCTCGGGCAGGTTCACGTCATTCAGCGAGAGCACTACACCGATCACGTCGAAGATGCGGTCGGCCAGCACTTTCCGCATCTGGTCCAGCTTCTGCAGCAGGCGCTCCAGGATCCGGCCCTCAATGATTGGCTGGCCCTCCTCGGATTCAGCGGCCACGAAGTTGAAGGCGTGGACATCGCGCTCCTGGCCAATCCGGTGGATGCGGCCCAGCCGCTGCTCCAGCCGCGTCGGGTTCCACGGGAGGTCGTAGTTGATCATCAGCCGGCAGAACTGGAGGTTGATGCCCTCGCCGGCCGCCTCCGTGGCCACACAGACCTGGCGCGCCGTGCGGAATTCCTCCTGCGCGTGTCTCCGCTCGTGCGGGTTCATGCCGCCGTGGATCTGGCAA
>Ga0315282_10008571_pt1 | contig 16514 bp, 19 predicted proteins | sample YL17G07_20_MG_FD_203693 | JGI IMG/M metagenome (GOLD analysis project Ga0315282, IMG submission 203693) | Sediment microbial communities from Yellowstone Lake, YNP, Wyoming, USA - YL17G07_20 | ecosystem: Environmental > Aquatic > Freshwater > Lake > Sediment | place: USA: Wyoming | collected...
GACCGCAGCTAAACGCGGTGCCAGACTTAAGATCCAATCACGAACGATGGGCTAGAGAAGGCATCCTGTGGCGTAGAGTCCGTACGCGCAAGCCTTCAGGGGTTCGAATCCCCTTCCCCGCACCATTTTACCGGTACTTATAAAAGGCGGTTTGGAGCACACTTTCTTGGTCTCGCATGCCCAAAGCACAACTCAAGAACCGTACCGCGTACGTCTACCTGTCGTCTGAGAAGGACCTGCATGATTGGAAGCAACAAGCTGAGAAGAGCCATGTCTCGCTGTCGCAGTTCGTCTACGAACACGTAACCAACTCATTGCGGCAGGAAGAAGGCGAGGACAACTACATTCCACGGTCGAAACTCATCGAACAGCTTCGCCAGAAAGACGAAGCGATCGAGAAACTAACACGAGAAAACGAAATCACCAAGCTAGCCTTGGAGCGGGTTGAGGCTGAACTTCGCAGATACCGAACAGCACCATTCCTCGACGACAACTTCCAAGGAATCAGAAAATATGACAAGAAGCTAATCGACCTCCTCAAGAAAAGAGAAGTACTAGATTCAGATCGCCTGCTCCTGCTTCTCAGGATTAATCCAACAGAAACAGACCTGGTCAAAGCGGTTAGCAAACAACTGGAGAACCTAGAAGCCTACGGGCTGGTTGAGAAGACACGCCGAGGATGGAAGTGGATCGGCGAATGAACCAACAAGCTCTAACTCCTCTGACCCCCGTTGCTTACTCGCAGCAGCAACTTCTCGAAGCGTACGCACAAGACTGTCTCGACCGTCGACTGGCCGAGGAAACAATACGGCGCTACAAGTCCGCGATCAAAGGATTCCTAAACTACCTTCGGAACCGAGGCATCAGCCCCTATCAAGCGGATAAGAATGTGTTCGTTGAATACATTCGGGATCGCAGGTCTATGGGCGTTGAACAGAACACATTGGAGAAGGATTTCGCAGCCATCAACGGCCTGTACGACTTCCTGGTCTTCAAAGATATCACGGAGAAGAACGTTGTGCCAGGCGTGAGAAAACGCTACCTCCGAACATACAAAGACGCGGATGATGTTGACGCAGAGTCACCTCGCAAACTCATCTCCGTTGAACAAATGTCCCTACTAATCAACTCCGTAGTTGACGCACGCGATAAGGCAATCATGACTCTACTAGCCAAGACCGGCGTTCGGCGCGGGGAACTAATAGCCATGGACGTCAGCGACATAGACTGGGCTGACCAGTCAATCACCTTGAAAAAGTTCAGAAAGAGGAGCAATCGAACCGTGTTCTTTGATGATGAAACAGCCAGAGTGTTGAAGCATTGGTTGCGCCAACGTGAGAACCTCCAGCCAGAGACCCCGTCTCTTTTCGTTGGGGAGAAGGGCGGACGCTTGAAAAGGAACGGAATCTACTCAATGGTTGTGAAGTATGCTGAACGTGTCAGGTTGCATGATTCGCAGTCGTCGAATCCGGAAAATCACTTTACGCCGCATTGTTTTCGACATTGGTTCACGACGCATCTTCGGCGTGCGGGGATGGATAGGGAGTTCATAAAAATCCTCCGAGGCGACCGAAGAAGAGACGCAATTTCAATCTACGACCGAGTTGACCCGGAAGAACTTCGCAGAGCATACTTGGCATTCATTCCTCAGCTCGGAATCTAGAGGCAGGTGCTAGCTGTCAGGAACGAGAATAACGACCATCGATCACGCGCTAGGCAATATCATCTCGACTCAATCGACTTGCTTCTTGTGACCAAAAGAGAAGTCTCTTTGCTCTTCGCCAATTGATTCGTCACGAACTTTACGGTTGGTTCGTAAAAATGTCTTTGTAGGACGCGCTTTTGTCCGATTATTTGATCTGCTCTTTTCTGAAGTCGAACCAGTGTCGTAATATACGCCTCAGCCTCAGGGTCGGTTTTCGAGGTGGCTCTAAATGATCGCAAAAGGTGATCCGCATGTGCGTTAAGGTGGGAGTTAACTAGACTTGTCAAACCTCGCCCCACTAAACGTCGAACCTTGGGGTTTGATATTTTGATCCCCCGATCATGATTTAGGATCGACATGCAGGCATCTCTGCCTAGGAAACCGATTAAAATCGTGATCCCCATTAGCTCGCAGTGATCCTCTATTCTGGCCCACTTCGGTCCAAGTGAGGGAAAGCTTGTCGGTGTAGCATAGTACTCTTTCCTTCGTCTGTCACCGTCAGGGTTCTTGCGAGCCTCAATCAAGCGTCCGTTCTCAAGTTCCCTTATGGCTAGGGCCAGGGTTCTTGGCGATACCCTCGCTTTTTCTAGGATTTCACTGAATCCGCACCCACCATTGTCCGTGATATAGCGACGGACTTTGTCGACCGCTCGTTCATTATCGGCAGAATACTCACTTGACATCAGTATCAGCTCAGGTAAAGTAACTATTCCATAGGTATAACTATCTTCCGTGTGGTAAATACACCATAGTTAGGATGGTAATAATGAGGAACCTAACGAACGAAGACTACAAAATTCGCATCCTGAAGATTCGTGCTGACACGGGGATATGGACGGATGTGGAGAACGTCCGGGTGCAGGCCAACATCGGAAATTGGATGACTGCGAAGGCGATTCTTATGGAACTGGCCCTAGGCGGGTTCGTAACTGCTGAAAAAACCTCGGAGTCTCGGATTTTCAGGAGGTCAAATGATTCCCCTGTTGGCAGGACATCAGCTTCCAAGACGAAAAAGCTCTCAGGAGGGCAGAATCTGTGAAGGCACTGGAAGCTCCTGTAGGAACAGTACGCGAGGGAGGATTTGGAATAAAACTGGACGAATGGACGGAAATTGGGTGGGGTGAGTTTAGGAAAGTTCGCGCCGACCGAAAACAAGTCGTCGTTGACATGAGCATTGCCTTTTCGATTTTCGTTGAACACAACAATCTTGGGTTCTTGAGGAAATTGAAACCGGGAGACCCAATCGCCATTCTGCGAACGGCCCGGGACCCCGGCTCCATTGTGATTAGGAGGTTGAGTTCTCCTGAACCCATTCGGGAGCACGAACCATCACGACGAGCGGGGAATTTTGATTAGGTGATCGAAGTGACAAGTGACAAGAAATGGGAGGCGGTATATGATGACGGCATTTTGAAGATCAAACGGTCTCTGCTAGATCTCCGATACTATGTTTACATCGATGATGAATACCGGAAAATTCTTGAGTTTGGCGATGCTTGGAAACTCGGAACGGTGCTCCTGGAGATCGCTGAGGGTTACTACGTGGTACTCAAGAAAGTGAAGAAGAACGGCAAAGTGTACACTTACGACCAGTACATTCTGAAACCCCGGGGAGCTGCCCTGCGAGATTTCAACCAAGCCATGGCCGGTCATGTACGGACTGCAAAAGAAATTGTTGCTAGCAAAGTTGGTAGCAACTTACCCACGGGTAACACATCCTAGATCCAGGAGCAATAATAATAGTATAGTAGGGTTGAACTAAGCACCGACAATCGTAAGCAACTACGCCGGTGCCTAGAACTTTTTCCATGCATCAGATGTGAAACTGCGTAAACATATAACCCCTTTTTCTTTGCTTGAACAGAGTACGGGTTCCAGTCCTAGTTTCTTGGTGGTTACTGGAACCACAAGGCACCAAACAACCCTATCCGGAACGGGGTTTATGATCGGAAGGGACTGGAAATTGGGCTTGTTGGCCCCGATCGTTCCGGTTCTAGGCTGGAATGAGTTTAACACGTGCGTTGCGCTGAAAAAATTCATCCATAATGTACCGCAGCATAGAAGGATTTGTTTCCGGGAGCCCAAAACCTGTTTCTGGCGGTGAACCGTTAAAATTTCGGAAATGATATATTATTCGTTTTTTGTTTGCATCTCCCGCCCCATAAGCATACATGCGGCTCTTTGCATGGTTCTTCGACATCCAGCATGGTGATAAACGCTCATCTTCGAGCGAGCAATCGAGCACGAAGCTTACATACACAAAACAGATGCGCATTCGTGAGGCGGGAACATGCTCCCTAAGAATGACTCGGCACCATGGTTGACCCTCATCATTCCAAAACGTAAGGATGATGCTTCTCAAGCGTTAGAGGCGCATCGGCGTTTCGTCAAGCTTCTGAAACTGAATCCACCCAAATCTTGGCTGTTTGATTTTGATGGGATCCGAAATGGCTATGCCTACCTTCTCGATTTGGGCGACATCAACTACATGAGCCTCGGGCACGCTTCCCTTAGGGCGGTGTTCTACAAGCTCGCCCTGAAAAGGCAGCTGAAGGGTATCAAATACTATTATCATCGATGATACGTTCTGCCAGAAACCCTTGTGAGGTTCAAGGATATGATGAAGCGTGAAGAAAAAGAGTATGGACCCATTCTGCGTGCGAACGGAATCAGTTTAGAAGTTGTCCCAACCACGGTTCTAGTGAAATCCCACGGCAGAACCAGGGTTTACCAGCACAAGCGTTGGCGACCATTCGGGTACCATACGTCAAGAAAGTAACCAACTCTGAGTTTCCACTCATAATGAACGAGTCTCCAACAAACATCTTCTGCCTAGTCCGCTCCCGTAAAGTGCGTCGGTCGTTGGGACTTACGCAAAGTTGGGAAGGACTCAGGAAGGACTTACGAAAAGTTGTTCCTTCAAAGCCCATATATTGAAACTACTTCTTGACAGGGGCCAGCAAATCGCGAAGTTGCTTTCTGAGATTGACGAATTGCTCCGTTGAACCGTCAGCGTCGAACAGACAAACAGTGGCAAGTGACTGTTTTCTTTTCTGCTGGTTCAAACTACCCCGTACCACACACACTTTTTTGATGACGAACGACGACGGTTCAAATTCAGTTACCCGCATGATCCAGAGTGGTTCGGCTATTGTTGTGATCAGGTCGGCGCTGGGTAGGTTGACTATCATCTGGGAGGTCTCTCTTGAGACTCCGCATGCTGGAATCTTGCCAATTAGTCCCCATCTTGCAACCCCGGTCGGAGGAAGGCCCCCATAGCTATGATTGATATAGATGAAGCCCGCGGCCCCAAATTGCTCCACGTAGCCGTAAATTGCTGTCTGAAATAGGTTGTCCAGATCTTTGCCCTTGGGCTCTGAGTAGGCAACGTATTCGCCTGGCTTAGTGTAGTTTCCATCCAAGACCAGCTTTCCTCTGACGAGTTCTTTATGCTCTAGAAAGTACTTTCGAGAGCCTCCCTCGAGGTGGAATATCTCAGCAGTGATGTCTTCGTCTGGGGTCGAAGGGGAATTAGCGAATGAAAAGCACGGCAGTTGTCGTTGAACCGGGTTCAGGAGTTAAGCGCAGCGCTTCCCTTCTCCAACTCCACAGGGCGACTTGTTTGCCATTCTCCCAGCCGTACTCAGTATTCGCCTCCGTCCGGACGCTTTGTAGCCCATAGGTCCGCAGCTTCGTTGCAAGGAATTCTGCTGCATCTTTTTCTTCTTGAGTCGCGAAAAAGCGGCTTCCGAACCTATCACAGAATGTTGAAAGATTTTCCCCTGCTTCTGAATTTACAACAATTTCTCCAGCCACAGATATCCGTCTGTCCACCAAGAAGACCACTTCATAATGAATGAGACCTTCAATGATCTTTCCTACTCCAAGTGCTATACTGCAGGTTTGATTTCATGAAGTGGTTTCGACTCTATTCTGAACACGACTTACGTCTCGAGAATGGTTGTGGTTTGTAGGATTTGCAAACAACTTAGGCTTCGTAGTTGAACATGTCGGCTGAATCTATGTCCCGCACAGTATGTTCAGCGAGTTTGAGTAAGTTATCTAGGTCTTGCAGGTCGAGCATTGATGAAGGGCTGTGAAGGTATCGGCATGGTGTCGAAAGGACACCTGTGGGGATGCCTTTGCCGCTAAGATGAATCTTGGCCGCGTCAGTGGCTCCTCCAAAGTTGATGTGAATCTGGTACGGGATATGATGTGTTTCGGCTGTTTTCTTCATGTATTCATACATCAATCTCTGCGTGATCATTGAATTGTCCATTGCTCGAACTGCTGGCCCCTTGCCCACAATGAGAATTCTATCTTTCGGCCGTACGTCGGGCGAATCTGCAGCCACCGCAGATTCAAACACCAGAGCCACATCGGGAATAGCCGAACTTGCAGCAACAGTTGCACCACGCATCCCAAGCTCCTCTTGGACCGTGAAGGCGAAAACTACAGTTGGGGATGGCGGCTTTCTGGAAAATGATTCGAATAATTCCAGTGCAGCTGCGCAGCCAGCTCTATTGTCCAAAGCCTTACCTACTACCATGGAACCGGAGGCAGCATGTCTGAAAGGTACGTCAAATGTGCCTGTTGTTCCAACATCTATGCCAAGTTTGTTCACCTCTTCTCGCGATGAGGCCCCGATGTCGATGTAGAGCTCTCCCACCTCAACTGCTTTCTTCGCCTCGTCAGGCGTGAGCACATGAGGAGGTTTACTTCCGATAACTCCAACGATTGGCTTAGCGCCGCTGATTAAGACACGTTGCGCGGGCATCACTCTGGGATCTATAGTTCCAAGGTTTCCGAATCGCAAGAATCCCGAGTCCTCAACATACTTGATGATGAATCCCACTTCATCCATATGGGCGGATAGCATTATCCTGGGACCTTTGCCGCCACCTTTTATTTCCGCGTAAACATTGCCGAGTGAATCAACCTGCGGTTTCCCCTTGAATTTTCGTATCTCACCGATGATGATTTTCCTTACCTCATCCTCATAGCCTGATGGACCATAGGCTTCGGAGAGTCGTGCCAAGAGTTCGGAAATTCCATTATTCGACATAGCCCATCAATGCCGTTTCTGAGAAATCAGCTTACTTATAGCATTTCAAGCAGTTCGATTCGTGAAAGAACGTGTTGCCCGCAGTCAGCTCTCGGGCAGTTCATTGAATTGACTTAGAGACAGCAACTCAGAAAATGGTGTCCTTTTATTTCTTCCGAGCGATGATCATTTCTGTATTAATTTCGTTGCAGAATTGAGTCACTTGAATTCTGTCCCCGATGCGAAAACCCAGGGAGACTTCACCGACGCCGCGTGGGTTCGGGAAGTCATCAACGCTGTTGAGTTGTCGTTGAGAAAACGGCAATGGGTAAGCCTACCTCTAAGCCGCTAAGGAAACCACAGTTCAGTGTCACTATGGCTATTTATTTCTCCGAAGACCATACCTACAGGTGTGAGCAACCTATCACTCGTCGTCCCCTTGACCGTTTCCGTTAGCAGCTCCGTAGCGACCAAACAGGACCCGAAACAATGAACGGCGATTCCAGGCCTCAAAGTAGAATCCTGATGTTTCTATGGAAGTGCGCTCGATACGTCTGCGTAATTCTGCTGGCCGACGCAGCTGTGATCGCAGCAACATCGATTCTGCTGGGTCGGAACCTGCTTCACTACTTTACACTCTTGACGCTCTCTGAAGCAGGTATGCTGTTTCTGGCTGGAGGAGCTGTCGAATGGGGGCACACGTGGTTCACAAGGATCAAGAAAGAGAAGCGGCAGTCTTTCGATCAACATGAGAAGACAAAACTGAGAGTAGCCACATACATTGCTGTAGGGACCGCACTTTTCCTCGTCAGCTACCTCCTATCCTATCCGCTCAACTAACCTGTCTTGAATTGTCAGTCTTTCCAGATCAATAACAGAAAAATCTGACATGCCCTTTCATCTCGCAATGATTAGTAAGTTATGGTGCCAGTCCGAATCGGGCACTTGGCAAGCGTTTCCTTCCCACGCGAGCGGTACCCGTGTCAACCTGTTGAGATGCATTCGGAACAAGCCAGGAGACCGTTACTGAATCGTAGGTTACCTACCATTTGATTGTCAACACCTGTGGAACTCCAGTTAGCATACGCCTGTACTTCGATCGGTTCTTGGCCTGCGATCGTCCGACTGATATTGATGCAGTAACAACCAACATCCATCAATGAACCCCCTCCTAGTTTAGGTTGCAAACGGATGTTAGCAGGTTCGGTAACGCGAAATGTGAAGGCAGAATGAGTCATGGAGCTTCCAACCTAAGGCATAATCTATGAACGAGCCTAGGAGAGCGGCAAACGTACTGATCAATATGACCGGCCAAAATTCCAGAGTGCCCCTGGATACCAAGATGAGTCGAAGATCGCCGATCGCACCACTTCGCAATAGTTCGAGAACCTTCTGCGTCTGCGGATGAAAACGGTACATGAAAGCTTTCATCAGCTTGACACCCATATGACGAGCTGCGTTATCCATCTCCGCACATTCGGCGGAATTCATAGCCAATGGTTTCTCACACAATACATGCTTCTTCGCCTCTGCCGCTTTGATACCCCACTCTCGATGCAGACTATTCGGGAGCGGGATGTAAATCGCATTAACATCGTTCGCAGAGAGCAAAGCATCATAGCTACCGTAACTCACCGGAATAGCAAGCTTCGCGGCAAAATCACGAGCCCTTTGCGTGTCGCGGCTCGCGACGGCAACTAGTTCCCCATTAGTAGAGCGTTGAATGGCTGGTATCACTGCTGCGCGCGCAATACTCGATGTGCTAAGTACAGCCTAACGTATCTTTCGCTGCAAGTCAAACACCCTCGTTATCTTGATCGAAGCTGCCTAACGGGATTCAGACTTATTTCTTTGCATCACCAGACTTCGAGAAGAAACCGCCTAATGTGGCTGTAAGCGATCTTAGTCGTTCCGCACGGAACATGAGTCAATCAAAATTCCCCAGATAGCTTGTCGAAGGCCGCGCGCCATCGAGCTCCTAGCGCTAACTCTGCTTCGCGGTGTTCGTAACCTTTCGAATTGTCTCCTTTGTAGTGGGCGCGATACCATTCGACCGTCATTTGTCCCCTTTTCTCTCTTTGCCTATCTTTGCCATCACTTTTTTTACGTGCTCTTTCCATCCTTTCTGGTTTTCTCTTTGCTCTTTGCCCCTTTGCTTATGCAGACTTTCACACCTGTACTTTGGTTCAGATGCTGATTACACTTTCCTCTTTCACTTCACTTTTGGGTTCTCTTTTCTTCTCTGTCTTCGCTTTGGCTGCTCAGCTTGGTCACTTTCGCTACTTCCCTCTGAACCCCCGCCCTTTTCGGCGCCGGCGCCCCAAATGTCGAAGAGAGCGGACGGGGGGCCTTATCAAGAGAACTTAGGCGGGGTCGCATTCGTGCCCATGAGGGGAAAACGAGGCTGGAGCCAGTAACATCACAACCCAACTTTGCCTGACCTGTTGAGCCAGCGGGTTTTGGTATGGATAGGCCTGATGGTGCGCGCACTCACAAGAATGGGAACTGGTTTCAACGTCCCGAGTGTCGGGTCAGGTGTTCTTGGGTTTCGACGTTGTGCGCCGGATTAGGGGGAAGTTTGGAAATACCTCGAGGTCAATAATCTAGCAAGTTTTCATCGTCAAGTGTACAGGCGCATCCAAAGCTTAGGCGCTGAGCCAAAACGCATCAAGAATCTGAAATAGTTCATGAGCGGGTTAACCGTAAAGGGCAATTCTGATTCCGCTCGCACATGTTAGGCGAGTTGTGTTTCAGGAAGGAAGGACTTTACTGCGGTCGATCCCTGCTAATAATTCAACATATTCAAGGAGCGTATGGAGTTCAAAGGAAACAATTAGCCGGATCGTTGTTCCTTCAATAGTTCCTCTGCTCTTCTGGCGCAGTTTGTCAGGATTTCGCATCCGTTTGCTGTGACGATAACTTCGTCCTCTACTGCGGCTCCTCCGACTCTTGGAGCGAATATGCCTGGTTCTAGGCAGAGGACCATGTTCTCCTGAAGCCTCATCTGCTTTCTCTTCGGCAAGGCCAAAGTTGCACTAGTCATGTCTGGCGGGTCTGATCCTACTCCGTATCCATGTCCAAGAGTCCACCTCCTCACATAATCTCGGTATGGACTATCGCCCACCACACTATAGGCAGCCTTCACAACGTCTGTATCGGTCGCGCCTGGTCGCGTTGCCTTGAACATCGCCTTTAACATGTTCAGCGAATTCTCAACTATGCTGATTTGCTCAGTGTTACCTTTTCCGACAATGTATGCAGGTTGAATGTCAGAATGGTAGCCCATCAGTTCCGACCCAATGTCTGCGTAGATCATGTCCCCTTCTCTGAGTTTCCGTTGAGTATAATCCGGGCTCATGTATGATATTGTAGCGCGAGGTCCGGATTGTATGACGCTCCATGGGTTGTCACCGCCGGCGTCGAACATGGCCTTTTCGACCGCCATATGCACCTCGTATTCTGCGACGCCGGGTCTACTGGTTTCGATCATCGCCCTCACTCCTTCGTCAGCTATATCCGCCGCTTTCCTCATAATTCGCAGCTCGTTGGGAGTCTTGATAGCACGGAGCTGATCCAGCTCGTTGCCACATTCAACGAATTTGGTTTTGTGAAGAACTTTGCTAAGCTCAACTTGTAGTTGGAGTGGGAAGCGAGTGCCCGCAATACCTATCCTAGCTTTTCGTTTTCCATCAAGCACCGCTTTCGTTAGTTCAGCAAGACCTCGGTTTATCGCTCCGCTGAATTGATCAGAAAACTCATCTGAAATCGAACGTATGTCTCTTAACCACACTTGATTTTTCGCTCGCTCACTCTTGGGGTCCTGTCTCGATAGAAGCAGTGAGGGGGTCCCTTCCTGCGGAATGACAACTAGACTGTCGCCAAGCATGTAGGGAACCACTACGTCCTCTTCTTGGATCAGATGAGGGGGAAAATTGAACCCCACGAAATACCGAATGTGTTGGCCTGATTCAACGCCCTGGCCCATTGAGTAGCGACTTCCCGAATAAGCCAGGACCGCGTCAAATCCCTGGCGACGGGCGAACTTCTGGCAGTTGCTTACTCGTTGCTGATATTCTGATGCGGGAATACCTTCCATTAACTAATCACTCCGAACAATCACGATTTGCAAGACCCAAGGCGTGCAATTGTTGCAGTCCAAGGTACAAATCACCCGAGTGAACGCTGTTGGTCAATAAGACTCTCAGCGCGCTCTGCGCATCTGGAGATTACTTCGCAACCATTAGCTGTAACCACAACTTCATCCTCAATTGCTGCGCCCCCGACTCCCGGGACGAAGATACCTGGTTCGAAACATAGTACCATATTCTGCTTAAGTTTCGTCTGCTTGTTCCTAGGAAGTGTTAGCGTTCTTCCGGTTAGGTCTGGCGGGTCCAAGCCTACCCCGTAACCGTGGCCGAAAGTATATGTTCTCACATGATCGCGAAACGGGTTGCCTTCAAGGGTTTTGTAAGCCGCTCTGAGAACCTCAGTGTCTGTTGCTCCCTGGTGAGTGGCATTGACCATGGCTTTCATCATGTTGAGGGAGGTTTGAACCAGATCCACTTGATCCTTGGACCCGCGTCCAACTATGTATACGGGTTGGATGTCTGAATGGTACCCCATCAGCTCAGTTCCGATGTCAGCGTAAACCATGTCTCCGTCCCTAAGCTTCCTTTGCGTGAAATCCGGACTAATGTATGGAATCACAGATCTAGGCCCGGAGAGTATTACTGACCATGGGCCATCTCCGCCGGCGTCAAACATAGCCTTCTCTGCTGCTTGATGGACTTCGTACTCTGCAACACCAGGACGGCATGCCTCAATTAATGCAGCTACGCCTTCATCAGCAATCTCAGCCGCCTTACGCATAATCCTAATCTCGTTCTCGCTCTTGACCATACGATGCGAATCCAAATCACGAGTACAGTCAACCAACTTGGTTCTTGGGAAAGCCCTTGCAAGTTCGAGGTGCAGATCCATGGGTAGATGTTCTCCCGCAATTCCTAACTTGCCCTTCTTTCCGTTGAGGATTTCAAGAGCGATGTGTGACATGCCCCGATATCTTGCGTTTGCGAATTGATCCGTTGTTGTTCGAACATCCTGGAGCCAAGTCTGTTTTCTTATGCGTTCAGTCTCAGCTGTTGATATTATGAGAGATGGTTCTCCTTCATGCGGGATTATGAGTAAGTTCTCGCTACCGTGGTATGGTACTACGACATCTCGCTCTTGGATCTCGTTTGAGGGGAAATTGAATCCAACTAGGTATCGAAGGTTCTGGCCGTCCTCGATTCCTTGGCTCATGGAGAAACGATGCCCAGAGAAGGCGAGGATCGCATCCCATCCCTTCCGATGGGCCAGTTCCTGGCACTTCCTCAATCGGTCTCGATATTCAGATATGGGTATGGGGTCCATTCCAGCTCATGCTCCGAGAGATTTCCACTTCGAGCAAAACTGCTCCGCATCTCGAACACGATTTGTAATGACTTCGCAACCATTCTCCGTGACGAGTATCTCATCCTCTAATGCGGATGTGCCGACGCCGGGTATGTGTAATGCGGGCTCATAACAAATAACCATGTTCGGCTTCAGAATGACTTCGTCTTCCCTCAGTTTGTGAAGACTCCGGTCCGTCAGAAACGGTGGATCCATCCCCACCCCGTAGCCGTGACCGATATACCACATTCGCAGCTTTCCTCCGGACGCCGTCACTGCAGCTTGAACAATATCTCTCTCAGAAACTCCTGGCCGAGTGGCTTCAATCATTGCATGCAGGATCTTGATCTCGGTTTCCAGCAATGATATTTGCTCCCGGCGAGGTTGCCCAATTATGGTATCTGGTTGGACATCAGAATGGTACCCGAGGTACTCGGAGCCTATGTCCGCCCGTAACCAGTCACCAGATTTCAATCGTCGCTGCGTGAAATCAGGACGAGTGAAAGCGGAAAAAAGTTGGGCACGCGGCCCACTCACAATTGTGGTCCAGGGATTGTCACCTCCCGCCTCAAACATCGCCTTCTCTGCTGCCTGATGGACTTCGTACTCTGCCACTCCTTCTTTCCCAGCTGCTAAGAGGGCCTCAACACCTACCTCCGCGATTTCAGCTGCCTTACGCATGACCTTCAATTCATTCTCTGTCTTGACCATCCTCAGCCGATCAACCGCCTCCGAGCAGGAAACGAAAGTCGATTTGGGAAGAGCCTTAACCAGTGCTTCATACAGTTCCCAAGTTACTCCTACACCAGCAACTCCGATTTTCCCATTCAAAATTCTACGGTCATGGAGCACCTCCCTGACCATTGCTGCTAAGCCCTTCGCAAGTCCGGCCTCCTTCTGTCTACGCTGTCCCGACCTTACGTCTCGAATCCATGTCTGCCGTTTAACTAGGTCTTCGTCAGCCCGAGACATTACTAAAGCAGGATCTCCAGCTGCCGGGATTACTACAATGTCAACGCCGCGTGTGTACGGCAACAGCACTTGTGCTTCATGAATCTCTTCAGGCGGAAAGCGAAAACCCGCGTAGTAGCGCATATGCTGTCCGACTTCCACCCCTTGACCCATAGCAAAACGGTGGTCTGAATAGCACAACACGGCTTTGAGACCAGAATGTTTCAGGAAATCCCGGCAGCATTCCACGCGTTCTTTATATTCGCTCGTCGGAATTAGCACGGCGCCGAACTCCAAGTAGATATACGTGTTATTTCATTTAAGCATTGGTAGCAATATGCTTGGCGCGAGAAGAAATTTCAGCAGGTAGTGTAAGTTTGCGCCGATAGTAGGATTGGTAACAATTTGCATGCAGGCTCGGAGGTCTAACATTCTGTTGATAGAGCGCTAGTGACTGGTGCGAGCCGCCGGCGATTGTCAAGCCTCTAGGAAAAGTAACGAAACATTAACAAACACCCCAAGCGCGGTCCTGATAAATGACGGTTGTGGAATGCCGTTCAGAGGCTTTTCCAGCCTGGTCAAATTCCGTAACCAAGGGTGATTGAATAAATGCCATTGATTCTGAGCGAGTCCGACGTACGTGAGCTGCTAGACATGAAATCTGCCATCTCCTCCGTAGAAACCGCATTTGAGGAGCAGAGTAAGAAGCGTTTTCTATTGCCTGAAAGACAAGTTTTCAAGTCAACCGATTCTGCGGTCGTCAGAGTTATGGCCGCATCCTTACCCCAGCTTCATACATTCGGTCTGAAGGTCCTCTTGGGCGTTCCCGCAAAGCGGAGAATTGATTCTACGTACTTCCTGGTTTTGCTCCTAAGTCCCGAGGATGCAAGTCTTTTGGCCATTATCTCCGCTGGACGACTTACTCAGCTGAGGACTGGTGCCGCCTCCTCAGTTGCAACAAAACATCTTGCCAGGCATGGATTTAGCTCAGTTGGGATTCTTGGAGCGGGTGTTCAAGGGTACGCGCAACTTGAAGCAATGGTTGCCACATCTAACCTGAAGGATGTTGTGATTTTCGATATGGACGTACTACGCGGACAAGCAATGGCGGAGAAAGCAAAGTCCGAACTTGGAGTCAAGGCAAGAGCCGCAAATCAAATCGATGAACTGTATGAGAAAGATGTGATCTGCACGGCCACAACCACGGTCAAACCTCTCATTTTCGGTGACAAGTTACGCGAGGGCATTCACGTAAACGCGATTGGGTCGAACGCCCCTAACCGCCAAGAAATCGACCATACTGTTTTGTTGAAATCTAGAGTGTTCACTGATAAGACAGAACAGGTGCTACAGGAAGCTGGCGATTTGGTCATTCCAATTAACCAAGGCCTGTACAAAGCAGATAACATCATTGGCGAAATCGCCGATGTAATCACAGGAAAGATCGCAGGCAGAAACTCGAATTCTGATATTACATTATTCAAATCTGTCGGCATAGCTCTCGAGGATGTCGCGGTCGCGCGCACAATCTATGACCTTGCCGTCCACAAAGGAGCTGGGCAAGACGTTTCGTTTTAGGGAAAAACTCTCACCAGCCATGCGCCTTGGGTGAGTCACACCAGTTCAGGCTTCGTGGCCTCAGTAATTTGATCCAACCAGATAGGAATAGAATTCACCCCTTCTCCAAACCACCGAGAGCGAAGATTCCCATCGCCTGTTCGGACGGTGGTCTTTCCCCTAGATACATTCTCACATTTGGGGATACCCGTTCGAAACCATGCTTCAAGAGCAATCCAAGACAAGCAGTGTTGATCTCTGGCGCAGAAAGCGAGATACCTACTCCCTTCGGTATAGGGTTGGTTGCATTGACAAGCAAAGCCTCAGCAATCCTCGTGGACGAAGGGTCACAGACGAACGGCCCAATTCTGAAACCTGTCCTTGTCGGTCTAACCATGACGTAGCCCTTCATTTCTTCTTTCTCACGCGCAACGAAGCAGAACGATGGATTGTCGGCCCAAATCCCGTCGATAACCTTTGACCTGTCCGCCAAGAAGAAATCTTTGTCGAAACTGTGCACGTCCGACAGGTCGCGGCCGTTCATTACACTAACAGAGGTGGGCATTGTGCTTTCAGTCTTTTGATTCACTCTTGCGAGTTTCCATGTCTTGTATTGTATTTCAAACCCTATTTTCTGATAGAGACTGACTGCTCGAGGATTTGCCTCCAAATGTATGGTTTCGACTTTCGATTTTCGAAGATACGCTATACACTCCTCCATAAGAGCTGAACCAATTCCTTGACGGCGATATTCTTTGACCACTATCAGATACCCTATCCACCCTAATCTGCCATATCTGATTGAGAAGGCCTGACCAACGGGCTTTTCTTGCCGTTCTGCCACCACGAAACCCTCCGGTTCGCATCGCAACAAGCGTCTTATGTCCGCAGGAGTGTCTGTCCAATTCTCGCTCGCGTTCAGCTGGGCAGAAAATGCGACATCAGCATCGTGGAGCTGTCTGATACGGAATTCGTTCATGGCTGTCCCCTTCCAAGCGAAGATTGAAGTCGTGAGGTTGACGTTTCTTAGGTGGCGCTCAGGAGAAGGGGTTTCCCGAAGGTATCTTGAGACGTTATTTCACTCAGATCCTTGCGATTCTTCCGTTTCGCCTGTCGCCTACGCTTCAAATACCCAAAAATCAAGAAGTCGACCAAGTAGAGGTTCGATGGAATCTTCAGGAAGTCGTGTGCTTCCCTGCGAAACGACTCTCGTTCAGGAGGTTCAGGGCCAGACATGAAACACGATCCAATTCCAAGCTCCCAAGCAACCAAGGTCATGTTTTGAGCCACCCTTCCAATATCCACTTTGTCGAATTCACTCGCAGAATCTGAAAGTAGCGCGACGGCTAGGGGCGCTCGCTTGATGATTGGTTCATCCAAGTCACCCTTCATCATCTCTCCAAGTGCATTGAGGATTGTTTTGTCACGAATCACGATGAAATGCCAGGGCTGAAGATTCTTGCCACTCTGACACAGCCTTCCTGCTTCCAGAATCCTCAGAATATCATTAGCACTTACCTGTCTGTCATCGAACCTTCTAACTGCAAGGTTACCTTTTACAGCCTCAAATACGCTCAATGTCAGCCTTCCAGACTATGATTTGTTGGCACCAATGAATCGTTAGTGGTCAACAGTTATTTTTGAATAGATGCCAGTGTTAGCGGAAAACATCGCCTAGCCACACATTGATTCAGTTTTCCAGCTTTGTCTATCTGACTTTCTTGAGCGATTCTATGGTCTTATTGAGAGTATCGATTTCTTGTGCGTAGACGAATCTAACATGTCCTTCTCCGTACTTGCCAAATGCCGATCCGGGAACTCCCA
>Ga0315282_10008572_pt1 | contig 16513 bp, 18 predicted proteins | sample YL17G07_20_MG_FD_203693 | JGI IMG/M metagenome (GOLD analysis project Ga0315282, IMG submission 203693) | Sediment microbial communities from Yellowstone Lake, YNP, Wyoming, USA - YL17G07_20 | ecosystem: Environmental > Aquatic > Freshwater > Lake > Sediment | place: USA: Wyoming | collected...
CAATGAAACAGGGTCAAAGATTCTTTTGAAATACCCCATACCAAAACTTCTCGAAGGAATTGGTATCGTCAGATCTCTCTTCGACTTCACAGCGAGGTTTGAAACCAGCGGAAACATGAAGATGCATGAAAGTCTCCTTTTTCGTAATTGGATGTATGCTACTCGGCATGCTATGGCCTTCCCAGTATCCGAAGCTGGTTGAATATACCGTTCCGTTAGACTTCAATATTCTACGAATTTTTTTCAAAGACTCAAGCTTATGTTCGTCCGGGATCTGGTGGAGAGCCCAGTAGAAATCAACGATCTCTATGATTTGGGCGCGCAATGGCAAATATGGGAGCGCAGCGTTTATCACGTACACATTTACCCTTTTAGTCTTCGCTCTCTCTTTCGCGAATCTTAAAGAGCAGTTATTCGGTTCGACTAGAATCGACGGAAACCCTTGTTCAGCAAGCCATAAGGCCTCGCGTCCGTGGCCCCACCAATGTCGGCAACGTAGCTTGTTTTCTTGGGATCATTTTCCTGAGCAATCTTTTTTGCCACTTCACTTGGTTCCCAACCAACTCTCTTCAACCAGAACTTGGCACCATCTTCCTCCAAGCCACGAACATAGACTAATTTCATGTAATTCACGTTAACCAGCTGATAACGAGAGGATTGCATGTGACGTGGCCGTACGTGCTCTCATGTTATCTGTTTATGCTCCTTATTGAAAATGCTGAAGGGTGGAAAGAAGTCCAAAGAACACAGATGCTTGGTATTCGACTTTCTTGAGGTACGCGACGACATCTTGTTCCTCAACGCAGCTAAGGAGTTCTCTTTCGACCTTGCCTAGTGTCTCGATCGCATAGCCGTCGGTGATCCGATCAGGAAACCAGCACACCTAGGTAGAGCCTTCCAAGTTCCTTGTGTTCGAGGAGTTCGCGAGCAGTTCCTTCGAAAGCATTTTTGCCACCAACGAGCAGGTAGGCGGTATCACCTATCTCCAAAGCGCGCTTTGCGTTCTGTTCTGCAAGCAGTATGGTTAAGCCAATCTTTTTTGCAAGTGACGAGATGAGGTTCAGTACTTGTGTTGCAATCTTCGGTGCCAAGTTCGCGGTCGGTTCATCGAACATGATTACGCCGGGTTCTCTTATGAGCGCTAGGGCCATTGCGAGCATTTGCCTCTCTCCGCCGCTGAGGTTAAGCGCCTTGGTGTTCGCGTAGCCTGAAAGCTGTGGAAAGACCTGGAAGATCCTCTCGAGTCTGGTCCGGTAGAGTTTGTCGTCAATTGTGTACCCTCCAAGTCTAAGGTTCTCGGTGACGGTAAGGTTCGTGAAGACATTATCAGTCTGCGGGAGGTAGGCGATACCGCTCCTAGCTATCTTATGTGAAGCCCAGCCGGTGATTTCCTGCCCGTCGAGCTCTATCGATCCTTGGTATGTGGTAGCGAGACCTGCGATTGTTTTCAAGAGCGTGCTCTTCCCTGAGCCGTTAGGACCGACAATGACGGTGACCTCTCCGGGTTTGGCGCCAATCGTCACACCGTTGAGAACTTGCAGTTTCCCGTAACCGGCAAAGATGTCTTGGACCTTCAGCAATTTCTACGCACCCAAATATGCCTCTATTACTTTCGCATCGTTGATGACTTGCTCGGGGGGGCCAGCTGCTATCAGCCTACCAGACACCATCGCATTCACGTAGTCCACATATTGGAGAGCAATGTCGAGCCTGTGCTCCACGATGAAGAACGTTATTCCGTACTGCTCCCTCAGTCCGATGATTCTTGCGAATATTTCGTGAGCCAAGGTCGGATTTACTCCTGAGACCGGCTCGTCAAGCAAGTACAGCTTCGCGTCACTCATTAGGGCTCTACCTATTTCGACAAGCTTCATCTGCCCCCCGCTCACAAGCGAAGCTGGCATGTTCGATTGTTCGAACAAACCGAGCAATTGCAGTATCCTCGAAGCCTTCTCAACAGCGTCTCTCTCGTGTTTTGCCCAAAGCCGTTTGACCAGCGACTTCGTGAACGATTCTCCCGGATGATTCTTCTCAGCGACGAGTAAGTTCTCAAGCACAGTCAGTTTGCCGAACATTGAGGGTATTTGGAACGTCCTTGCGATGCCGGTTCTGTAGATCTGCTGCGGTGACCATCCTGTTATCTCGGTTGAGACATAATATATGTGGCCCTCGTCTGGTTTTTGGAGGCCGGTGATAACATTGATCAATGTCGTTTTTCCTGAACCGTTGGGGCCGATGAGAATGGTCACTGTCTTTTCGTCTACGTTGAGGGTTACCCCGTCAAGAGCGCGAAGACTGCCGAATGATCTCTTTACATCCTTGACTTGTAACAGGTTTCCCATTCCTAACCATCACTGAGTTAGATTCATCTGGACTTGAGCCTTAGCTGGATTGTATTTCCTTGTTTGCAGCGCTGAGGTTCAGTTTGGGGGCTGTCACCTTCTCTCGGACAATTCCTTCTGGCCTGTAGATGAGAATGAGGATCGTTATGATGCCCAGCAGAAGGTAGTTCAACCAGACTATATCGAATGGAAGAATCCCGACGAATGCGTACTTGTAGTAGACGATTAGCTTGTTCAACGCCACAAATACGACGGTACCTACGAGCGCACCTCTGTTGCTTCCTATTCCACCAAGCAATATCATAAGCCATGGTAGGAACGTCCAGTCGAATCTGGCGTAAGTGGGCGTTACCGCGCCGCTGTAGAGAACCCATAGACTTCCAGCGGTCCCGCACAGCAAGGATCCCAACAGTATCGAGGTGGTCCTGTACCGCGTGATGTCTTTCCCAAGCGACCTCGCCACGATTTCACTGTCCCGAATGGCTTTCAGAGTCCTACCGAAAGGTGTTTTGATGAGGTAACCGGCGTAGGCAAAGATCGCAGCTGCGACCAAAAGAAGCACGAAGGTTCCCACGTAGAACCTGTACTGCCCTGCCCACCCAAAAATGTCTGGCAAATTCACGCCAATGGGACCGCCAATGAGAGGTTTGTATCCGATTCCTATGACATTGAGTATCTCCCCGAAAGCCAAGAGGGTGATTGCCAAGTAATCTTCCCTGAGCCTGACCGCTGGCGCTGAGGAAATCAGACCCATCAGCGCACCTGCTAGGCTCCCAATGATTAGGAACAAAACCAGCATTGCGATTGCGGTGGGAGGTTGCGACCGAAGAATAGGGTTCACCAAATGCAGCACCGCAATATTATTGAAAATGGGATCCAAGTTGGTTTGCACGCGGAGCAGACTCACAGCAAGTCTCGTTGAAAGGCCACCAGTAATATAGGCGCCGCCGGCCACTGCGAGCACAATACCAAAATTAGGTATCCCGGTTATGCCCTCTTGTATGTTGAGGCCTATGTTGATAATTAAGTAGACCGCCAGCAAAGCCAGGAGGTCTACTACGAATAGGATCACTTGGTCTAGCGGTGTCACTACTTTCCCCTCCGGACGCGCAGGCCTGCGAGCCCTCTGGGTGCAATGATCAATGTCGCAGAGAGCACTAGGAGCGGGATGACGGGTTCGTAGAATGCGACCCAAGGACCGACAAGTGAGGCGAGCACCGACGTGCCCACTACGTCGACCAATCCTAGCAGGAAACCTCCCAATACGGCTCCGTATGTCTGCTCCAAGCCTCCCACTATGCTGACGCAGAACATGCTTGCCAATAGAAGCGTTCCAACATTTGGATTGATAAGAGTCCATAGCGGAATTAGGGCTCCCGCGATGCCCGCGAGTCCTCCGGCAATGAACCAGGACACTGCCAGCATCATGCTAACGTTTATGCCGATTGCTTCTGAAAGCGAGGAGTTTTCCATTGACGCCCTTAACGCTATGCCCAAGGTAGTGAAGTTCAACAGTAGATAAAGGGCGGCCGAGCAAAGGGCAAGCGTTCCGAGGGCGACAAAGAGTAATCCGGGTTCCCCCATGAACTTGAAATCTGATCCGCTCAGCAGAACATTGCGGGAAGGAAGCACGTAAACATTGGTCAAATAGTCGGCATGTATGTTCATGACACCGAGCATTATGATGTCAAATGATAGAGTCGCGATCATCAGCATGACAGTCGATGAGTTCCTCCTTCTCATAGGTTCTAGAACAGCGTAGAAGAGCAACAGAGCGATAACACCCACCAAAACGAAAGCAACTGGCACGCCAACATACGGGTTCGGACTCAGTGTGATGGTCAAAGTGTATGTGACGTAGGCACCAACCGTTACGAAGGATGCGTGGGCGAAGTTTGCAATCTTCGTCGTCCTGTATAGCAGAGTGACTCCCAGCGCCATCAGAGATAGAAGCGCCGAATAGGTAAGCCAGCCCACAATAGTAGATAGCGTGACCAACTGCATTGACTCATTCACCCATTCCGAGGTAGAGATTCATGCTTTTCTTCTCTTCGGCCAGCTCTGAAGGATCAGCCACTAGCACCCCTTTGGCATTTAGAAGAACATAGGCCATACGTGCGATCTGCAGTGCCTTGCGTGAGTTCGTGTTGTCGCAACCTGTGGTGGTTGCGATCAGGCTCGCCCTTGCTCAGCCATTCCGTCCAATCAAGAGACTGATCTATTCGCGTTGGGATCGCTGAAGGAATAGAACCTCACATCTGTAAGGAAATGATTAGAAAAAAGGGGGGTTTGGTGAAGTTAAAGTTGTATCAGCCACGAGACCTGTTTATCTACCGATGAGTAGGTGGCAACCCTTTGCCATCCGCCTTGAACCACAGCCCAGAACTCCATGTCCATGGTCACTCTGTCTCCAGCCGAGTTGAGTTCGGTGTTGCCTGTCGCACCCCAGTATGACGCTGCCACGGTCGGCACTGCCGCTTTGACCGCGTCGGCGTCATATTTGCCAGCGTTGAGAATTGAGAGAGCCGCCACCCAAGCTGCGTCGTAAGTGGCCAGTGCGTATATGTCCGGTTCCTGTCCGATCGCGGATTGGACGGCTTTGTTCAGCGCCAGATGCTTCGTCGTCAGAGGCGCCATGAGCTGCACTGAAATTAGCTTCACCTTCGTGGCCACAGGCCCAGCGTCATGAATGATAACTGTGTCCTGCGACAAAGTGTCAGGGCCAAACCATGTTAGTGAGAGCAGTGGACTATTCCTGCTGTTGGCTTGGTTTAGCATTACGGCTACATCTTCCCACATGTTGGCGAATACTGCCACATTCTGCTTGGCGCCCACTTGTTGTTCGAGTGTGTTCAGTACGACGGTGAAATCTGTTGTAGTTGGATAAGCGTAAGTTATGTCCGCCACCAAGTTTCCTCCGACTGCTGCGTATCTGCTCTTGAAAGAGTCGCGAATAGAGAGGCTGTATGTGTCCTCGGCCGAAACCATGGCTACGTTCATGTAACCCTTGTTCTTGAGAGCGGCCGCGAGAGCGTCGCCCTCAGCTTCCGCCGCGGGCACGACCCTAATTTCGTAATCTCCCGGTGGAGCTACGCTCGCTCGGGCGGCAGTCGAGGTACCATCGATCACGAGTATCTTGTTGGTGTCCGCGTATGAGGCTATCGTCTTCATGGCCCCGCTGGTCATTCCTCCAATGACGACTTTGACGCCTCTCGCATACAGGGACTGTATCGCCGTTAGGGCTACATCGGGCTTGGTCTGGTAGTCTTCGTAGTAGAACTTGAAAGTCGTCGGAATGCCCAAGGAGGTCACATAGGCGTTGATCTCACTCTCAGCAATTTTCGCCGTTGCTTGAGCTCTCACGCCGTAGCTTGAAAAGTCTCCAGTCAGCGTCAATATGACGCCGATCGGAATCTCGGACGGCAAGGTACTTGTAAGCGGCGGTGGAGTTGGATGTAACATGTAGCCAATGCCGGCGCCGATCACAAGGAACACTAGTAGCAAGGCGATGACGATTGGCTTTAGAACAGTAGACGGTTTAGACGTAATAATCTCCTCAGAAAATATACTATAGGCAGAGTCTTTCTTCTTAACGTGAGCGTAAGTAAATTATATGTTTGGTGTTTGAGTAACTCGTTCTCGTACGAAGGACCAACCGTCGGATAGCTGGCTCAACAGTCCCTATGGCGGCCCGTGGAATGAGCCCGCAAAGTGTGGAAATGATGAGGATTATGCAGACACGCTTCTCAGAGCATCGTTCGACGCGCTCCACCGCGCAATCAGCGGCCGGAAGAATACGAAGGGCGGACTCTACGCGGCAAACTACCTCTCCACAACCTGTCACATGTGTTTCAGTTCAATGGTAGGGGCAACGCCCGAGATCATAGCTAGGACGGAACACAAGTCTTTCTAAATCGTTGGGATCGCCATTTGTGTATGTGCGCACCATTTCAGAAATACGTATTGATGCCTCTGAGCACTTCATTCAGGATGGATTCTCACTCGACGATGAGCACTGGCTTGCCTAGCACTTCCATCTTAGGCGTGATGCCAAGGCCTGGTCGGGTGCTCGCAGCCATGCGGCCATTGACGCGGCGCGGTGCACCGTCGGCGGTGCTCACGGTGACGTAGCTGTTGAAGTCCGTTGCCGTGAACAGGAACTCGGGTGGCGTACTGTGCGCCAGGTGCGCGATGGCTGTCGTCGTGATGTCACCGCCCCAACTGTCTTCAATCGTCATCGCGATGCCGAGCGACACGCATAGGTCGCGCGCCTGACGCGCTTTCGTGATACCGCCGAATTTGCTGATTTTGATGTTCACCACATCCATCGCGAGGTCGGCCTTGCCACGCATCAAGACGCCGATGCCGTCAATCACTTCATCCAGCACGAAGGGGAGGTTCGTATGGCGGCGAACGGACAGGCATTCGTCGTAGGTCAAACACGGTTGCTCGATGTAGACATCGACGTCCTGCACCGCTCGGACGACTCTCATGGCGTCGTGCATCAACCAGCCAGCGTTCGCGTCGGCCACGAGGCGGTCGCCGTGCTGGAGCTGAGCGGCGACGGCGCGGATGCGTTCGATATCCACTTCTGGGTCGCCACCAACCTTGAGTTGGAATCGCCGATAACCCTCCGCGCGATAGGCTGCCACGCGGCTGGCCATCGCTTCAGGTGACTCTTGCGAGATTGCACGGTAGAGACCGAAGTCTTCGCCGTAACGTCCGCCGAGCAACACGCACACCGGCTGACCAGTGACTTGGCCAAGAATGTCCCAGCACGCAATGTCGATGCCGGACTTCGCGTAGGGATGCCCCTTGAGCACGCTGTCCATGCGGCGGTTGAGGCGGACAAGTTCAAGTGGGTCTTCGCCCAGTAGGTGTGGTCCCAATTCGGCGATGCCGGCGCGCACGCCTTTCGGGTAAGCCGGCAGGTAGAACGGCCCAAGCGGGCATACCTCGCCGTAGCCAATGACGCCGGTATCTGTCTCTACGCCCACAATTGTGCTGTCGAACACGTTGACGGACTTGCCGCCAGACCATTTGTAGCTGCCTTCATGAAGAGGAAGATCCACTTGCCACGCTGAGATTCTTCTTATTCTCATAGCGAGTTGTACCAGCAGAATTCTGTCCGCGTTATGTCACGGTAGGAAGTGCACTATCTCTCTATTACGGGTGTCGTCATATCGGCCGCATGCTTTGTTTGGCATCGCGCGCTCCAAACACAAAACCTTGCCCTGAAATTCGAACCAAACAAGCATCGATAAGAATGCTAGTGAAAGAACATGTGGGCCAGAAAGAGCCTCTCCTTGGGCTCGAAGGCAACCCACAGCCAAGCTTCCTGGGCACCCACCTTGATCCATGTCTCATCCACCAGGAAGCATCGAACACGGCCAACAGTGAACAAGGCATTCAAGCGACTGAAGCGTTGAACCCAATTCCAAACCGAGACATGACTTCGCGGACAGATATCCTCCAAGCACGCGGACACAGCCTGAAGACTCAACCCTTGAAAATACATATACACAGCATAGAGCATCACAACGCGAGGAGTCGTTGCCAAAACCCTATAAGGATACAAAAAGCCCCGAGTCCGTCGAATCTTCGTTGAAGAAGATAGAAGGAACTTTTTGCGTCATGGTGACGCCGTTCAAGAACAATGAAGAGATAGAAGTTGAAGGGCTCAAGTCAAACATCGACTTCTACATTGAAAACGGGATCCACGGTCTTGTCGTGGGTGGAAGCACAGGAGAGTTCGCGACACTACATCCAGAAGAACACAAGAAGATAATCAAAATTGCCGTTGACCAAGTCAATGGCAGAGTTCCACTGCTCGCAGGAACAGCCCACTGTTCAACTAGATACACGATAGACATGTCGCAGTACGCGGAGAGTGTTGGCGCCGATGGGCTACTCATCGTGCCGCCATTCTACAGTCTGCCTAGTGAGAACGCGATCTACGAGCACTACTCCGCCATCTCAAACGCCGTCAACATACCGGTAATGATATACAACAACCCCTTCACAAGCAAGGTCGACATGAAACCGGAACTCATCCTCAAGCTTACGAAGCTTCGTAATATGACTCACGTAAAGGAGAGCAGCAGTGACGTAACCAGAATCTGGAAGATACGTGCGCTGACAAACGATGGAGCTACCGTATTCTGTGGCGCAGACAATCTGGCCCTTGAATCGTTTCTAATGGGTGCCAGAGGATGGATATGCGTCGCAGCGAACATCCTACCAAAAGAGTGCGCCGATCTGTACAACCTAGCCGTTGTCAAGAAAGATCTTGAGAAGGCCGCGGAGCTCTACAACAGACTGCTCCCGCTCTCCAACCTGCTTGAAGACACAGGCATGTTCGCTGCGCTGTCCAAGGTCGGCCTAGACTTGCTTGGAAAGGCCGGCGGAAGCCCTAGAAAACCCACGCTTCCGCCCGGGCAGGAAGAGATCGAGCGGCTTAAATCAATCATGAAGAGCTTCGGAAAGATCAGATGACCAACATGACGGCACCAAATGCGATGTGCGGTGCAAGAATCCCAGCGAGCTCCATCTAAGCGGGGCAATCATTCCAAGGTTGTCTGATGTTGAATACCGGCACGAAAGCGGCTTTGCTGCTCTCCCGAAAAGAAGTAGAACAAGCCCTTCCCACCAGAGACATCATTAAAGCAGTTGAGGATTCATACAGAGAGGTCGGCCAAGGGACCGCAGTAATTCCACCCAGGCTCAGAATAGATATGGAACGCTACAATGGAAACATACTGATAATGCCAGCATACCTGACGGGCATGGATGCCCTCGGGACAAAGCTCGTGACGACTCACCTTGACAATTCCAAGTACAATCTGCCCACTGTTATCGGAACCATCATCTCAATGATCCGAAAACCGGCATTCCAGTGGCAATCCTTGATGGCACGTACATAACTGCAATGCGGACTGGCGCGGCGGGCACTGTTGCAGCCAAGTATCTGTCTCGAGAGGATACCTCCACCGTCACTATTGTCGGAACAGGTGTGCAAGGACGTAGTCAACTGATAGCCCTATGCGAAGTGCGGCGAATAGAGAGAGTATTCGCTTTTGATATCGATAGGAAAAGGTGCGAAGAGTACGTAGACGAGATGAGGAAACGCATCAACGCAGAAATCGCGAAAACTGACGACTTGCAGAAGGCGGTCCGCATGTCGGACATCGTGGTGACAGCGACACCATCATCAGATCCGATCATCAAGGGGGAGTGGATAGCAGAAGGCTGTCACGTTAATGGCATCGGATCACATTCACCTGACGCAAGAGAACTCGACGAGAACGTCATCACAAAAGCTTCAAAGATAGTCTTGGATACTTGGGATGCCAAGAAGGTTGGCGATATATCCTACCCAATCTCCAAAGGATTGTTCAGGGAGGAGGACATCTACAGCGACATTGGAACGATCATCGCTGGCAAGAAGCCAGGTAGGACATCAGCGCAAGAGATCACGGTATTCAAATCTGTAGGCACGGCCGTCGCTGATGTCTCGACGGCGTTCAGAGCATACCAGCTCGCAAAGGAGCGAGGAATCGGCACACCTATTGACCTTTCAGGCGTCTGACGCGCAGTCGAACTATAGACCTCGGACTATGCACCTCGCGCGAACGAAAAAGGTCCGCTGAGAGATCTCGCGGATCTGGCACGGAAGGTACTATGCGACTAGGGAAACACGACGTACCTCGAAACCATGCCTATAGTTTGCGAAGTCTGCCAAGCTCATCCGCCACGAACTTGAGACCCATGGCCTCAAGTTTGGCTCTAGTCGGTATCCCTGTCTTCCTGTCCCAACCACGTAGCTCGTAGTAGCTGTCGAGCATCTCTCTCTTGTGAGCATCGCGTTCAAGCGAACTCGAAACGAGCGGCAAGTTGACAGGTTTAAACGGTCGAGCAAAATGTACGAAGGCTCGAAACGACGAATACGCGAAACCCTAGCTCCTTCATCGAGACAAGTCACGAAACAGCCCGGACACGGAATTCTATAACGTGGGCAGTTTAGTTTGGGATAGTGGGCCGGGATAGGTTTAGACTCGCGTTTAGAACTCTCAACCAAGCAGACTTTGAGCAGATTCTCAGCTCAATACAAGCCGAAGTTGAGCTGTAATTGCGCTCAAGATTAGCCAGAACAGCATTCTACGTCGCAAGTATTCTCCTCACCTCTGAGACGAAGTCTCTCGCCCTTTGTAGGCTGGTCTCAGCATAACCGCGTTTTGCCATCTCGCCAACATCGTACTGGAACTTGCTTCTCTTCTCCCGCTCGCGTTCGTATGCCACAACCAGCTCATCAGCCCTCTTCTCAAGGCGCTTCAACAGCTCCTCTCTCCCGATCAGCTCAAGACTGGCGTCTCTGAGTTCCTCGTAGGTTTCAAGCATCTTGGCCAGTCGCTTACTGGAGATGAAGAAGTGTATCAGCGCATCTGCTACAACCTTGTGAACAAGGTGTCTCCCAGCCCTGATACCTTGACGCGCAAGCAGAGCTAAGGCCGCATAGAACATCGAGTAGTATGATGCGACGATGACCCACAAGTGAGATTCAAAACCCTTTTCGAGTCTCATCGCGTCCTTGGCCGCGGTATCCGTTGAGAGCTCGAAGATGACCGCTGCAGTTCGGAGAGACCTCTCTGCTTGATCCATGAAGAAAGGTACAAGTTTCTTGGTTTCGTCGTCTCTTGTCTTGAGCAGACCATCCGTGATGTACTGTCTGACGTTGCGGTCAGCTTCTTCGATTCTCTTCTTTTCCATCATGAAGACCTCCGCAGCAATGTGTAAAAGGCTTCCGCGCCGTATCCAATATACCTGGCTTCGAGCGACTCCTTGGCCACGTTGATCTTTGTCTCTCTCAGCATCTCTGCAAACTCTGTGTATGTGACCACAACATCGTGCACTGAGACGTTGCTGAGCGCCCTTGCGGACTTGACTGCTGTCTCAATTGTGTCCTCGAACTTCCTGTCCGGTATCACGAGCAACATGTCAAGGTCGGATCTCTTGGTCATCGTTCCCCTTGCATAGGATCCAAAGACGACCAGCGTGAAGTATGGAAGCTCGGATTTTGACACTATGTCCGAAACTAGGAGCCCGACGTCCGAGCGCTTCCGAGTGAAGTCAACCCAGCGTAGAGATTCGATTAGAGCAATCATTTGCGGGTTCTCGAGGCTGAGCTTGCATAGTCTCAGATTCGCCTTCTCCTGAATCGTGATCATGCGTTCCTTTTCGAGCTTCTTGACGGTAGAGTAAGTCAGTCTGTTCGTCTTCCCGGTACGTTGTGCTATCTTCAGGATGGTGAAATCCCTTGTCAAGTTCGAAGTGAGGAGCTTCAGTATCTCTACGCCCGTGTCAGAAAAGGCTGCCCTCACGACTTATCCCTCAGGGGGCAAGTATTTGACCCTATGAGGATAAATCGCTTGCGGAACCAAGAAGAGCGGGCATCACGTACGTGATTCAGAACGCCATAAGCAGCGAATGAGGGTTTCAAACGCTGGAGCGAAATGACAGAGACTCGAAAGAACGAATCCGCGAAAACTGGGCTCTCTCACCGAGAGAAGTCAAGAAACAGCCCGGACTGAGGTTTCTATGATGTGGGCCGGGAGGGATTTGAACCCTCGACCTCTGCCGTTCTCACCGTTCATGCGTAGGATGTGAGGGCAGCGTCACTTAACCGAGCTGGACTACCGGCCCATACAGGTGAGTTACCCGCGTTTCTCTTGCTGATCTATGTTTTAGATGTTTGTGAGCTTACTCTGCGACAGCACTCGTCGTAGGCTTTGGAAGTCGATCATGATTATCTGGCGAAGGCTATTGTCATACAATGCGGCCGCAGGATGATACAGAGGCACAACCCTCACACTGCCAGCCAGAAACAGTCTTCCATGTACGTGTCCTATGGTGTCCTCTTCGAGGCCGAATCGTTTGAAGATCTGTGATCTCGCGGTATCCCCGAGCGTGCAAATGACCTCTGGTCTGAGAAGCTCGATCTGTTGATCCAAGTAGGGTTTGCAGGCTGCGATCTCTTCCGTGGTGGGCTTGCGATCCTTGACCCAGTTGCCCGGCTTCTCGGTTGGGCGGCATTTGACGATATTTGTGATGAACACTTGCTCCCGCTGGAGACCGATCGACTGTAAGCATTCGTCTAGGAACTTTCCCGCTCGACCGACAAACGGATGGCCTTCAAGATCCTCTTGTCGACCAGGTCCCTCGCCGATGAACATCGTCTTCGCGTTTACGGGCCCCTCGCCAGGAACCGCCTTGTGCCTGCCCCCTGAGAGAGGGCACAGTGTGCAAGTCAGGATCTTCTCGTGGAGGTCTCGGAGGCTCGTTTCTGCGTTGTTGCTCATCGTTGTGGCTCCTCAAGTGGGGACGGTTTGAGAAAGGTTCGCGCAAGATATATCTGAGCCCCCCAGCATTAGGCCCGAGGCCTCAAGGCGATTCAACGTTGCCGATAACAGACGTATTCAAGAAACAACTCGCGCAGGAGCACAGACTACACTACAAAGTATGTCGCGACTGCGGAGCAAGAAACGCGAAAGCGGCCACAGGCTGCCGAAAGTGCAGAGGCCACAACCTCCGCTGGAAGAAACGTGAACTCGGAGCCAAGTAGCAGCACCGTTCGCCGGCTATACTGCTCATTAGTACTCTGCGGATGCCTGCGTCGCGTCGTCTATTGAATGCCTAGTTGGACTTTGGCTTCTGGGCTCATCTTGTCGGGGCTCCACGGTGGGTCCCAGACAACCTCTACGGTTGCTTCCTTCACTCCGCTGACGCTTTGCAGTTTCTCCTTGACCTCTCGTGAGATGAATGTGTGCATTGGGCAACCGGGCGCGGTGAGCGTCATCTTCACATGCACATTGTCTCCGTCGACGTTCACGTCGTAGATTAGGCCTAGGTCCCAGACGTTCACTGGGATCTCAGGATCATAGCATTCTTTGAGCGCTTTCACGATCTCCTCCATAGTGACCAAACAAGTCACCTCCCCGATTCCTTCTCCGTGCCTATCAGCGTTTGAGGCACCTTGAGCTGTCTTGTCTTCTCAATCAACCTTTGGGCTATCGCCGCGAACTCCGGACTCTTGTACTCCTCGATCTTTCCTTCATCGCAGAGTTGCGATATCAATGGGTCCACAGGGATCGAGCCTAGGAACTCTATGTTGGCTGCATTGGAGGCTTCTTGTCCTTTGGAGGTTCCAAACAACTCGATCTTCCTTCCACAGTCTGGACAGGTCACGTAGCTCATGTTCTCGACTAGCCCGAGGATCGGGGCATTCATGATCTTCGCCATATTGATAGCCTTCGCAACAATCGTGACCGCCAAATCCTGCGGAGAGGAAACAATCAAGACCGCATCAAGCGGAAGAGATTGGAAAACCGTCAGGGGGGCATCAGATGTCCCCGGAGGCAAGTCGACGAGCAGAAAGTCAAGTTCTCCCCATTCGAGGTCGCTGTAGAGTTGACGGATCGCGCTGTTGATCATTGGACCACGCCAAACTAGGGCTGCGTCATCACGATCCATGAGAAGATTCATGGAGACTAACTTGACACCGGTGCGACTAGCAGGTGGAGCTATGCCAGTTGGCGTATGGGTCGGATGGTCTTTGACCCCGAAGACCTTCGCTATGCTTGCTCCTGTCAGGTCCGCGTCAAGAATCCCTACAGAGAATCCATGTCTTCGCAACTCAACAGCCAGTAGTGCTGTGACGAGAGACTTGCCGACTCCTCCCTTGCCTGAAGATATCGCTATGATCTGGCCGATCTTCCCTTTGGGAAGTCTCTCGATTCCCGTTGCTTGAGAATGCCACGTTTGCTGAACATTGTTCTGCTCCTCGGTCGGACGATTCCTCAGCGTCTGTGAGACTTGGCCTCGTTCTTGGTCGCCCATCGAGGAGAGTTCAACTTCGACCTTTGCGACGCCTTCCATTCCTGAGACGGCCTTGATCACGTCGTCTTTGATTGCGTCTCTGAGTGGACAGTTGGGAACTGTCAGTGCGACCTCAACGTGCACTGTGCTTCCTTGCACTTCAACGGCTCTGACCATGCCAAGGTTCACGATGCTGGCGCCGATTTCCGGGTCCTTCACATTCTCCAGGATCCGCATTACGTTCTCTTTGGTGACCATTGCAGGAGAGCCTGCCGCGCATAACCTATGTCATATATATACACTTTCCGAGCGAGCAAATTCGTCGCGGACGCTCGTCGATGAAGCTTATTCGATTGAGTAGTCGCCGTCCGGAAACACTGTCACCACAATCGGTCGGGAGACTCGTGTGCCGGACACGTGATTCCTTGCCTTGAAGCGCATATCCTCGTAGATTCGGGTGAAATTCGCGCCTAGCTTGATCTTTGCGCGGTTTGCACGGTTAAGAATCATTCGCGGAATGTCCACGAGATGAGTGCCCTTCGGTATCTCCACCGAGACAGCCAGCCCCTGATGTTTCAGGCTGTCGAGAGTCGCCCTTGCACGCTCGATGTTTGTCTTCGCCCGTGATTCTAGGAGAACCACATTCTCCCTACTCGTTCCGATTTGCTGGGCGACCCGTTTCTGTGTGTACCCTTGCGCTCTGAGCCTCAGAACTTCTATCTGGCGCTCCGTAAGCAAACCCGAGGCGCGTCTAGTTGAGCGTTGTCGAGCCATGATGATGGATTCCAGTTGCTTTGCCACTTAAACGTGACGCGTCCGCCAAGACGCTTGATAATGAGCTTAGGGGCGTAGTCGGTCTCGGTCTCTTGGGTAGAAGATGCATTCTCTGATGTTCTCGGCGCCTGTCACGAGCATGACGAGCCTGTCAATGCCTATCGCCCAGCCGGCGTGGGGGGCGAGGCCCATTCGAAAGACGGCTAAGTGGTCTTTGAAACTCTCTGGATTGAGTCCTTGTTCCTTCAATCTTCTGAGCAGCACGGAGTATTCGTGAACTCGTGTTCCGCCTGAGGCAAGCTCTAGCGCGCCGTACATCATGTCAAACGAGTCAGAGTACTTCGGGTCATCCTCTCTCGGGGAGATGTAGAACGGCTTGATAGCTGACGGCCAGTCAGTCAGGAAATAGTATCCCGGATAGAGTTCACCAAGTTTCTTCTCGGCGGCCGTTGGCATGTCCTCTCCCCACTTTACCTCGACACCTTCCTTCGAGAGCTTCGCTACCACTTCATCGTAGGTGAGGCGCTTGAAAGGCAGAGGCGGCACCTCGAGGCGGACGTTCAATGTCTCCAGCTCTCTTGAGCAACGGCTGACAATCGACTTGTACACATCGTGAATCAGCCGCTCAAGAACCTTGAGCACGCCTTTCTGGTTCATGAAGGCGCATTCGATGTCGAGCGACGTGAACTCGCTTATGTGTCTCCTCGTTCGTGATTCCTCAGCTCGGAAGAAAGGCCCGATCTCGAAGACCTTCTCGAAGACCGAGGTCAACTGCTCCTTGTACAGTTGCGGACTCTGAGCCAAGTACGCCTTCTGCCCAAAATAATCCAACGAAAAGAGAGCGGCGCCGCCCTCGGTCGCTGATCCGATCAGTCTAGGTGTTTGGATTTCCGTGAAGTTGTCAGCGATCAGGAAGTCTCTTGTGGCGCGGAGGATCTCGTGGCGGATCTTGAAGATTGCTCGTGAAGTGTTTCTTCTGAGGTCCATCACTCGAGCATCGAGCCGAACATCGATGTCCGCGGGCACTCGCCCTGTAGGATCCAAGGGTAGCGGATAGACAACATCGCCTAGAAGCTTCATGTCGGTGGGAGCTACTTCGACGCCTCGTGGAGCCTCTTTCCGAGCCTTCACCTTACCTCGGACGCCAATGGCGTACTGTTTGCCCACGGTGGCGAGCCTGTCAACAACATTGGCGGGAGCGTTCTTCTTGAAGATCGTAACCTGCACGATGCCTTCACGGTCGCGCAAGGTGAGAAAAGTGAGATTGCCTAGGTCGCGAATGTCCTCGACCCAGCCGAACAGAGTGACCTCTTGACCATCCAGCTCCGGAGTAACTTCAGTAGAATAGTGCGATCTTCTCCAATCACCCAAGCTGTCCAGTGTCATTCATTATTCCTCATCATTTCTTTGCGAGCAGTTTGGCGATCTCTCCGGGCTTGAGGGCAACTCGTACGCCCGCGGCCTTAAGGGCCTCAAGCTTCGATTCTGCAGTTCCGGTTCTTCCCATTATTATTGCTCCTGCGTGA
>Ga0315282_10008573_pt1 | contig 16511 bp, 19 predicted proteins | sample YL17G07_20_MG_FD_203693 | JGI IMG/M metagenome (GOLD analysis project Ga0315282, IMG submission 203693) | Sediment microbial communities from Yellowstone Lake, YNP, Wyoming, USA - YL17G07_20 | ecosystem: Environmental > Aquatic > Freshwater > Lake > Sediment | place: USA: Wyoming | collected...
CTCAACGGCGTGGTTGAGGCTTCGCCTATCGGCCAGCACCTTTGAGAAGTTTTTGCCGGGAGGTTCAGTGAACGCTCGTGGTGCAAGGGGTTGAGTTGCTGATCGAGGAGCTGCCACCACAAACCGACATGGCGTTCAGGATAGGACAACCAACGCCGGACTATAACTTGCCGTGAGGCCTGCCGGTCAACCCGCGCGAACGTGGGCTTTACAGGACCCAGATTCTTGCCTATGATGAATTTTGTACGCGCTTACAGGGCAGCGCGAGATTCGAGCTTGAGATACCCGTAGCGGCAGCGCTGTGGGCCGGGTTCATTCAAGAACAAGTCAGACAAGGAGGTTGCGCATGGCTTTGCAGATCGGCGATCCTGCCCCCGATTTCAAGCTCCCGTCGAACACGGGCGAGAAAGCAGGCGATTTCCAGCTTTCCAGCTACCGGGGCAAGAACGTGGTGCTGGTTTTCTATCCTCTCGATTTCACCCCGGTCTGAACGGCTGAGATGCCGGCCTTCGAGGCGGACCTCGCCAAGTTTGCCGGCTACAATGCCCAGGTCGTGGGCATCTCAACCGATTCAGTCCCCTGCCACATTGCCTTCCAGAAGTCTGTCGGCGGTCTGACATTTCCTCTGGCCTCGGACAAGTGGCCGCACGGGCAAGTGGCGAAAGCTTACGGGATCTTTCCCGCAGCGGCGGTTCCGCAACTGGGGATCAACGAGCGCGCCGTCTTTATCGTGGATAAGGACGGTAAGCTTGCCTGGTCGAAGATCTACGACTTGAAAGACCAGCCGGATATCGCTGAGGTCCTCGACGCGCTGAGGAAGATAGCCTGAGCTTCTTCGTCCGTTGTCGGTTGTGCGTCGCCTTTCTCGGCGGCACAACTGACAACTGACAACTGGCAACTGACAACTTTATGTCCGACCTCTCTCGCAAAGCCGTTCCCTACACCCCAGTTGATCGGCCCCTGAAGGAATTGGCTGTCGCCCTGGTGACGACAGCGGGAGTCCACCGCAAGTCCGACGAGCCCTTCAACCTCGAGGGTGACGAGCGCTTCTACGTCATCCCCGGCGACGTGGCGGCCTCTGACCTGATGGTCACCCACGGCCACTACGACCACACCGACGCCGACCGGGACATCAACTGTGTCTTCCCCATCGAGCGCCTGCGCGAGCTGGCAACGGAAGGCTTCATCAAGGCGGTTTCCAACAAACACATTGGCATGATGGGATTCACGAAGAAGCTCAGCTACGTCTATGAGCAAACGGCTCCGGCCGTGGCGCAGGAGATCGAGCGCTCCCAGGCCGACGCCGTGGTGCTCACCGGGGGCTGCCCGTTTTGCCATCGGGTGGTCGTCGCGGTGCAACGAGAGATTGAGATGCGCGGCGTGCCCACCGTCCTCATTACGGTGCGTCCGGAGGAATCCCGCCTGATGCGGCCGCCGCGCGCCATCTGCCCCGTGGGATTCACCCTGGGCCACAGCCTCGGCCCGCCCCAGCAGCCCGATCTCCAGCGCCGCGTGCTCACGGACGCGCTGCGACAATTCGAAGAACTGCACCTGCCCGGAAGCATTGTGGAGAAGCAGTACTAGGGAAGAGGGCACAGGGAACAGGTGACGGGGCGAGCCGCAGCCCGTCAGCCGACGGGCTGCGCTACCTGCTGTTCAGAAACCCGCGGCAAATCCTAAACGCCAATTTGCCGCGGCTACCGGGCCACGCGTTGGGCGGCGTCCTCGTCGGCGTAGGCGGCGACGATCTCCCCGAAGTAGAGGCGATGGAAGTCGCCCTCCGGGTAAGCATCGTCCAGGACAGCCTGAGCCAGCGTGGCCGGGTTGACGTCGTTGCGGTGCAGGGTCCGGCACTCGTAGTGCACAACGCATTCCTTGATGATGGGGGGGCGTACCTGCCGGCTGGGGACCGGCGTCAGCCGCATTTCGGCGAACTTGTCGTGTTCCCGCCCCGACACGGTGCCGCAATGGCTCACGGCCGCTGCCAGCTCGCGGGGAGGAACGTTCACGGTAAAGTCGCTGCATTCCTCCAGACGGCTATAGGTGTAGCGAGATGGCCGGACGAGCACGATGAAAACCGGCCTGCCCCAGATGCACCCCATCGTGCCCCAGCCAATCGTCATGACGTTGGCTTTTCCGTCCGCGCCCATGGTGACCAGCAAAAGTCCATCCTCGCGCATCCGGCGCATAGTCAGTGCAAAGTGCTCGGTGTAGGGAACTGTCACTTTCGCCATCGGAAAATAGCTCCTTGTTGTCAACGTCGAGGTTCGATGTTACCCGGGATTTCCATTTTGCTTTCCCGGCTGATGGATGCGGTACACCTTTTTGCCTCCGCCGGCAATGCGCGCTTGGGCCGCTGCCGGAGTGTGAACGCGCCGGCTTGTCTACGGGGTGACCTCGAATTGAGCCGGCGCGCCCCGAGCTTATCACCCTTCGATTAGAACGCGGCGCAGGGGCAGCGGCACATTCCCCTGCCGGACTGCCGCTACAGCGCGCGATTATAACACCGGCCGGCCACGCGCCCCCGGTTGGTCAGGGTCCGTAACCAGGTTCGCCTCCTCGCGGGGTGTTGATTTCGGCCCGGCAACGCGCCCGATACGCGATGGGCGCGCTGCGCTCGCGGTGCGGGAATCAATCGATGTACTTGCTGTAGCTCTCGAGGGAGAGATGAATCCCTGCGGGTTCTTCGTCCACGGTGCGAGCGATCAGGGCCATGGTGCGCCCCACGGCGGCGCGCCGGTCGCGCACGCGCGGATCCTTTTGCAGGACAGTGTTCAGCCCATAGCAACGAGTGGCCTGATACATCACGCGGAACAGCTCAAATTCCTCGTCGAGTGAGGCGGGCTTGCCATCGGCCTCGGAGAAGAGGCGGTAGAGGGTGGAGCCGGAGGATGAGCTTGCTTGCCTCTCCAGGCCTTCAATGAGCGCGCGCTCGGCCTTGTCGTCCACGGCGCGGTAGGCGTTGTAAGCGGTCTCGCGTTTCTTGTCGGGCGTTTCGCCAATAAGCAGCCGTTCCATGAACTGGTCGAGCGAGAGATGAGCGAGCACGGTGGGGTCGTCTGCGTCGCGCTTCAGCAGCATGACTGTGGCCAACCGGAGGGGCTCCAGGGGATTGGAATAGAGGCGCGCGCTCGGCAGTACCTTGCTGATGTCGAGCATGGACCGTGCGTTGTCAAAGGCGATGAGGCGCCCGCAGATCTCCGCCAACTCGGTGTCGGATCTCCGGTTGAGCAGACGGAGTTGGTCGCCGTCGCGTGCGCTCCGGAGCTCACGCAGCACGCTCTGGAGAGTCTGGCGATTCTGCTGGAGAAAAGTGCCGGAGACATCCGGGACATTCTCTTCTTTGGAAGCCAGAATCTCGCACATGGCCAAGGGGAAACTCTCCGCTAGGTTCGTGCGCAGGTAGAAGACCTTCTCGGACGTGTAGGCGTGGGCTTCGAGCGGCTCCGTCAGGTTGAGGTCGGCGAGCCTCAGGGTCCGCTCCTGGTTGTCAAGCGTCATCGCCGTAAGGCGCGCGTTTGCCTCCTTCTCGTGTTGCTCGAGCCAACGATAGACTCGATAGCCGCGCGCCTCAGAACCATCCGCCCCCTCGGCACGCACCACGAAGACGCGACGGCCGTCGCGGGTTGCGTAGGTGTAGCGGACGTAAACCCAGTCGTCGGAATGGAAGCGCGTCTTCGCGTAACTCATCAGCCCGTACGAACTGGTGGATTTTCCCGTGCCGGTGGGCGCGATGTAGAGTATGCCCTTGCCGCTCTTCTCGATGCAGGCGCCGTGAATGGAGTGAATGCCGTACTCTGCTGCCAGGATGCGTCCCACGGCGCCCAGCACCCAGCTCTTGAGCTGGCCGTAATAGGAAGTGTTGAAGAAAGCGAGGGTGTTGGTGTCGTGGCTGTAGTAGGCGGCCTCTGGCTCGTCTTTCACCCCGTGGAGCGCGTAGACTCTGACGCGCGGTTCAGAGGGCGGGACCTGGCCCGTCAAGGCTTGCCACTCCTGGGGGCTGTACCAGTTCTCCACCCAGAAATCGTTCAGATGATGACTGTTGGAGGTGGCGCGCACCCGGATGCCGTGGATCATCACGTCGTGCTGATACACGGCTCGCTGGCCAACCATCGCGCTCAAGTGGCCGTAGGCGCTATTGAGGAGTCTTCCCAGCAGGCCGGGGGTGGCATCCACTGTCTTATCGTGTACTACCGTGCGCCCCTTGGTCCGCGTGACGGTGTTCGACACACCCATTGGCGAACCCGCCCACTCGGTCAGGTCGGGTGCGGGCGCAGGAGGAAATGTGTAGAGCGACTCCGGCGGCATTCGCAGCTCCTTCCGACTGTTCGGTCGGCAGACCCTATCCACCTCACCTTACGGGCTGCCAGACCAGGGATCAACTTTTTCGGCGCTGAAAACGGACATTTTGCCATCAGAAAAATTTATGCTGCGCCTAAGCTTTCTTAATCAGAGGTTGCCCGTCGGTGGGACGGCACGGGATTGGCTAGACACCTAGCCCAAAGCCGGGGTGACTTTGCTCCCTGCGCCGACTCCGCCGCCCCGGAGGTTGCCTCTCCGGGCGAGCCCCAATCAAGCACGCTTGCACCAAGGGGTGCAGACACCTCTGCTGTCGATCAGGGAAGCCGTGGTAGCATGTGCCTTCGAAGCGATCACCGGGGGTGGCCATGGAAGTGGCGATCACAGGGGCGGCGGGTCTGTTTGGCTACGGGCTGGTGCAGGTCTTCTCCACGCGACACAGGGTTTACCCGCTGACGCGGGCCGAGGCAGACCTTACGAAAGCCGAGGAGATACGAGCGGCTCTGGCGAAAGCAGCTCCGGATGTCATCGTGCATCCCGCGGGAATCCCCGATTTGGACATCTGTGAGGCTGATCCTGCGAAGGGCTATCTGGTGAATGTTCACGCGACGCGCTACGTGGTGGAAGCCGCACTCGAGCTGGGCGCCGCGGTGGCCTACATCTCCACCGACGCCGTCTTCGACGGCCAGAAGCAAACACCCTACACCGAATCCGACCCGACGATTCCCCCGACGGTTTACGGGCGCACGAAGCTGCGTGGCGAGCAGATCGTCCGGACGCTACCGGCGCACTGGATCTTTCGCGTTTCAGTGCTGTTCGGACCCGGAAAGACGAACTTCGTGGAGAAGGGCCTGCGCAGAATTGCGGCGGGGGAAACGTACGAGGTTGCGGCCGATCAAGTCGGCTCCGCGACCTACACCGTGGATGCCGCACAAAAGATCATGGAGGTGGTGGAGGCGAGGCGCTACGGGCTGTACCATCTTTCCAATCAGGGTGTGTGCAGCCGCTACGATCTGGCGCGGCGCGCCGCGGAACTTGCCGGGCTCGACGCCCGCCGCGTCATCGGCAAGCCTTCCGACCAGATGAGACGGCGCGCCGTGCGGCTGAAGTACGCTGTCATGGCCATGGAGGCGTTGAAGAATGCAGGGTTCGGTTTGCCGCGTCCTTGGCCGGAAGCCCTAGCTGAGTACCTCCGCGCGCGCCCGCGGTTTTCGCCCGCGGGCTCGGACGGGCTACAACCCTAGCCTGTGGATCAGGGTCCAGGCGAGATGATGCGCCAGCGCTTAAGACATGCGGGCTGAAAAAAAGGGGGAGAGAGGCTGGGCCGGAGACCTGGAGTTGGACGTAAGCGTGGCCACCGCGGTTACGACTCGGCAGCATCGCGCGACGCGGGGCGCCCGAAGATGCCTTGCAGGTGACCCCAAAGGTCCGACAACAGTCGGCTCCGGGGAATGTGAGGGAGGAGGTTTTGTTCGATCACCTCCATGACCTTTGGGTCCGTCACCTCGCCGGTGATGACCAAGACGCGTCCCAGCAGGCTGGGACGAATTTCCTTGATCTGCGAGACCATCTGCGCGGCGGTCACGTCCGTGCATCGCAAGTCCAGCAGCACTGCGTCGAACTTCTCGCGAGTGATCATGGCCAGCGCCTGCTGACCGCTGTAGGCCACGTCACCCTCGCAGCCCAGACCCGCCAGCAATACATACAGGACGTTGCGGATGGACGGTTCGTCCTCGATGATCAGAACCTTCCGGTGTAAGTGGCTGTTCCTCACCGCGAACTCCGCCTTGGCGACTCAAAGTTGGCCCGAACCACCTCAGGGGCGACCCCCAACCCGACCTACCAGTGAGTCGGCTATCCAAACGTTTACTCCTTGATTCATTCGAAGTCAAGATAAATTTCGCTCGGGGGAGGGCCATCGGAACCTAGTTGTCTGCCACCCCTCTGGTCAGGGCAGGAATGGAGGCACGCCCTGTGTCGCATCATTGACTGCGTGCGCGTCGACGAGGAATCCTCGATCGTGCCCCGGCAGGATATAGCCGCCCAGCGCGAGGAGCCGGGCGCGGTCGAGATGATACTGCGCGCGGTTGTACGGGATCATCGTTAATACCTGCTCGTCGTGCTCGCGACTCAGCAGGGCATCAGCCGCAATGACGGTCGGCGTCTCATCGCTGTGAATGATGATCGAGGTGTGGCCCGGCACGTGGCCTGAAGTCACGAGACCTTCCAGCCCGTCTGGGAGGGGCTGCGTCTCGATCCAGCGAAATTGGGAAGGTTCGCCCAGCCGCTTCACGTCCCACCAGCGCAAGGCGAACTTGCGCAGCCAGGCCATATTGTCTCTGGCTTGTTTGTAGTGCGGGGTTTCTGGGTAGTATTTCAACGCCAGCTCTTCCCATTGCGCATCCTTGGCCACGTCGGAGTACATGGACAAGCACCAATCGTAAGACTGCTGCGATGCGTAAATCGTACTTTTCGGGAAGAGACAATTGTTCATGACGTGGTCCACGTGGAAATGCGTGTTGATCACTGTTCCGATGTCGGTCGGGTCGAGGCCTTTCTGTTTCAAGGCGCCCACCAGTTGATGCGCCTCGTGGGGCAAGCCGGTGTCTACGACGATATGATGCCCCCGGTTCGAGAGTAGCACCGATGTCGCGCCGCGCCAGCTCCCGGTCAGGAGCACTTCGACTTTCCAGCCCGCATCACTCATCGGACTCAGCAACGATGCCATTCTAGCACGTCTGGCACATGCCACCGTCTCCGCCAGCTGCTGGCTCTACCCGCCCGGGAAGCGTCTGGGTGTTGGCTGCCTCAGCGAGGTGCGGTTCACCACGGGCAAAGCTGTTGACAAATTCGGGCGCGTCCAGTACAAATATAAGTTTGCAGTCTGGACAAGGCAGCGGGGAGTGGAGTGGGGACTTATCTCGCTAAAACGCGTCGGGGGAAGATACGGTGGCGGCTTCTCGACGCGGAGGGTTGGGTACTGGGGCGCCTGGCTAGCCAGGCCGCCCACGTGTTGAGGGGAAAGACCAGCCCGGATTTTACGCCACATGCGGACCATCGGGACGGTGTGATCGTGATCAATGCCGAAAAGGTCCGCCTCACCGGAAGGAAGCTCGACGAGAAGTTGTACCGGCATTACACCGGGTACCCGGGCGGCCTGAGAGAGATTTCGGCGCGCCAGGTCCTGGCCACGCGGCCGGAGCGGTTGGTACGTGACGCCATTCTCGGCATGCTCCCCAAGACTCGTCTGGGGGATCGCCTGGCTCGGCGCTTGAAGGTTTACACCGGGCCGACACATCCTCATCAGGCGCAGAGCCCGGAGCCGCTTTCCCTGAACCGGTAGTCCTTATTCCCACGGAACTGATTTTAAAGAAGGAGTCCTGGTGACAGACCAAGTCCAATTTTGTGCCACGGGTCGCCGCAAGACGTCGGTTGCGCGGGTGATCCTGAGGCCGGGTGAAGGCAAGGTGGTGGTGAATGGCCGGCCGTTTGACCAGTACTTCCCCTCCGAAGCGCTGCGCACGGAGGTCCAACAACCTCTGGTCGAAACCGAAAGCGCGGGGAAGTTTGACATTCTGATCAACGCCTGCGGGGGCGGGATCCATGGCCAGGTGGGAGCGGCGCGGCTGGGCATTGCGCGCGCCCTGGTGGTGTTTAATCCGGAATTGCGTCCGCGCCTACGCCAAGCGGGTTTTCTCACCCGCGATCCGCGCGCCAAAGAGCGGAAGAAGTACGGGCAGAAAGGTGCCCGGAAACGGTTCCAGTATTCGAAGCGGTAAGAGCAGTGACGAATGACTAGTGACAAGTGACGAGCGAGGGCAGTCTGGCTTGTCACTGTTTTTCAGCAAGGAGGAGTTTTGTCGAACATCACGATGAAGGAATTCTTGGAGGCTGGAGTTCACTTCGGCCACCAGACGCGGCGCTGGAACCCCAAGATGAAGGAGTACATCTACGGGGAGCGCAACGGTATCTATATCATCGACCTGCAGAAGACCCTCAAGCTCTTCAAGGAAGCCGCCAAGTTCGTCTCCGATCTTGCCGGCGAGGGCAAGATTATCCTGTTTGTGGGGACCAAGCGCCAGGCACAGGAGGCTATTGCCGAGGAGGCGACGCGCTGCGGTATGTTCCACGTGAACCACCGCTGGCTGGGTGGCCTGCTGACCAACAACGCCACCATCCAAAAGTCCATCCAGCGGCTGAAAGAGTTGGAGGAGATGAGCAAGGACGGGCGGTATGACCTGCTGACCAAGAAAGAAGTGCAGAAGCTTGAGCGGGAACGGAAGCACCTGGAACAGAACCTGGCGGGCATCAAGGACATGCCCAGCTTGCCGGATGCGCTCTTCGTGGTGGATTCCAGCAAAGAGGAGATTGCCGTAAAGGAAGCTCGCAAACTGGGCATCCCTGTAGCAGCGATTGTGGATACGAACTGCGACCCGGACGTGGTGGATTATGTGATTCCGGGCAATGACGATGCCCTGCGGGCTATCCGCCTGTTTACTTCCCGCATTGCCGACGCGGTGCTGGAAGGCAAGGCTGCAGCGCTGCAGAAACAGTTGGAGGCTGAAAAGGTGGCGGCGGAGAAGGCGGCCGAAGAGCTGGAGGCGGCGCGCGAGGCGGCAGCCATGACGGCCGAAGAGGCCTTGGCGGCGGGAGGACTTGGTGAGGCGTTTCCCGCCCAGGAACCTCCTGTTGGCGTGTCCCACGCGGTAATCGAGGCGGAAGAGGCTCTCGACGGTCGCGTGCGGGTTCCCAGGTCCAAACGCAAAGTGGCAGACGTCAGAGGGCGGGGGCCTAAGGAAGAGGACGCGGGAGACCAGCGGGGACCTGACGTGCCCTAGCGCCGCGGAAGCTGAGGGGAGACTTCGGGGTAGGCGGGCCGGTGACGGGCGCCTACCTTTTTCGTGTGAGGAGGACGGCAGAGAGAATGAGCGCTTCCTTCGAGCTGGTAAAGAAACTGCGGGAGATGAGCGGTGCCCCCATGCTGGAGTGCAAGAAGGCTCTCGAGGAGGCGCAAGGGGATCTGGAGCGCGCCTTCACGGTCCTGCGGAAGCGGGGGCAGGCGACGGCGGCCAAGAAAGCCGGCCGCCTGACCACCGAAGGACAGGTGGGCTACTACCTTCACGCTGGCGGTAAGATCGGCGTGATCGTCGAAGTGAACTGCGAGTCCGACTTCGTTGCCCGCAACGAGGAATTCCAACAGTTGGTTCACGACTTGGCGATGCAAATCTGCGCCACCGACCCCCGCTTTGTGCGCCAGGAAGATGTTTCGCCGGAGGTCCTGGAGCGAGAGAGGGAAATCCTGCGCGAACAGACAGCCGCTTCTGGGAAGCCGGAGGCGGTGCTGAACCGGATGGTGGAAGGCAAGCTGGAGAAGTTCTTCGAGGATACTTGCCTCTACGAGCAGCACTTTATCAAGGATCTGTCCGGGAGCCTGACTGTCCGCGAGCTCATCAACTCGAAGATCGCCAAATTCGGTGAAAACATCACGGTGCGCCGCTTTTCGCGCTTCAAGGTGGGCGAAGGCTTGCCCAAGGCTTTCTGAGAGGCCCGGGGAGTGCCCGAGGTCTACGCGGGAGATTCGGCAAGGACGAGAAACGCCGAGGGCTTAATGACCGAACCAGCTTATCGCCGCATTCTCCTGAAGTTGAGCGGGGAAGCCCTGATGGGGACCCAGGGGTTCGGAGTGGACCCGGGCGTCGCCGCGCGCATCGCCCAGGAAATCCACGAGGTGCACCAGGTCGGCGTGCAGATCGCCATCGTGGTGGGGGGCGGGAACTTCATTCGCGGCGTGGCGGCTTCCGCGCACGGGATTGAGCGCGTCGTCGCCGACCACATGGGCATGCTGGCGACGATCATCAACGCGCTCGCCTTGCAGGATGCGCTGGAGAAATTGGGTTCGTTCACCCGCGTGGTGACGGCCATCGAGATGCGGGAAATCGCGGAACCGTTTATCCGCCGGCGCGTCATCCGCCATCTCGAGAAGGGGCGCATCGTGGTATTGGCGGGCGGGACGGGCAGTCCCTACTTTTCCACGGATACGGCGGCGGCGCTGCGGGCTACGGAGATCAAGGCGGAGGTAATCTTAAAGGCAACCAAGGTGGACGGCGTTTACGATGCTGATCCCCAGAAGGTGCCCGGGGCCAAGCTCTACGAACGCATCTCTTATCTCGACGTGCTCGCGCACAGACTCGCGATCATGGATACCACGGCCATTTCGATGTGCATGGACAACAACTTGCCCATCGTCGTTTTCAATCTGCATGTCCCCGGCAACCTCAAACGCGTGGTGCTGGGAGAGAAGGTGGGATCGCTGGTTACCCGTTGAGACTCCGGGAAAGGAGGCGGGTCTTATGATGAAGGAAACGCTGGCGCAGGCGAAAATCCGGATGGGAAAGGCGCTGGAAGATTTCCGTCACGAGCTGGCCACCGTGCGTACCGGCCGAGCCTCAGCCTCAATTCTGGAACACATCAAGGTGGACTATTACGGCGCTCCGACGCCCTTGAAGCAGGTGGCCACGCTGGGCGTGCCCGAGCCCTCGCTGCTGACCGTTCAACCCTGGGACCCCAGCCTGCTGCAAGCTATCGACAAGGCTATCCGGTCCTCCGACTTGGGGCTGAATCCGGTGAACGACGGGAAGATTCTGCGGGTTCCCATCCCGCCGCTCACGGAGGAGCGGCGCAAGGAACTGGTGAAACACCTGCACAGAGTCCTGGAGAACCACCGCACGGCCGTTCGCAACATCCGCCGCGACTCGAACGAGGAGCTGAAGCAGTTGTTGAAAGACAAGAAGATTTCCGAGGACGACGAAAAGCGAGCCCTGGAGGATGTGCAGAAGCTGACCGACGAATTCATCGAGAAGGTGGAAGCCCAGGGAACGAGCAAGGAAAAAGAGATTCTGGAGATGCACTAGGGCGGGGCTGAGTTCTCCCCGTCGGGCATAGTTCTTGACGGCCTTGGAGTTCGTCTGGTATATTTGAAAGGTTAAGTTGAGGAGAGCTTTTTGCCCTGTAGAAGCGCCCGGCGGTGGGTCGGGCAAGGGCGGTGAAGTTTGAAGGCTTTCGATGCCGACGTTTAATCAACTGGTTCGTCTGGGACGACAACGGCCGCGTTACAAGACCTCTAGCCCCGCGCTGCAGGGCTGCCCGCAGAAGCGAGGAGTTTGCGTCCGCGTTTACACCCAGACGCCCAAGAAACCGAATTCGGCGCTGCGGAAGGTGGCGCGCGTGCGCCTGACCAACAGCATGGAAGTCACCACCTACATCCCCGGGGTCGGGCACAACCTGCAGGAGCACTCGATTGTTCTGATCCGGGGCGGGCGCGTCAAGGATCTGCCCGGCGTCCGCTATCACGTGATTCGGGGGACGCTGGATTCGGCGGGCGTTGCTGATCGGCGTCAGGGACGCTCCAAGTACGGTGCCAAGAGGCCCAAGGCTTCGTAGCTGCGAAGCGACGGAATTAGGCTATGCCACGCAAGGGGACAGTTGAACGTCGAGAAGTCGGTCCGGATCCGATTCACGCCAATCCATTGGTGCAGAGGTTCATCAACTGCATCATGCACGAGGGGAAGAAGACCGTGGCCCAGCAGGCTGTGTACGGCGCGTTTGACCTGGTCAAGCAACGCGCCAACGATGACCCGCTGAAGATCTTCAAGAAGGCTGTGGATAACGTGAAGCCGGTGCTGGAAGTAAAGAGCCGCCGCGTGGGCGGCGCGAATTATCAGGTGCCGGTGGAAGTGAATCGGAACCGCCAGACCTCGTTGAGTCTCCGCTGGATCATCGCCTATGCGCGCGAGCGGGGCGAGAAGTCCATGCAGGAAAGGTTGGCGGCGGAGCTTTTGGATGCCGCCAACAACCGCGGCGGCGCCGTCAAGAAGCGCGACGATACGCACCGCATGGCCGAAGCCAACAAGGCTTTTGCCCACTACCGCTGGTAGCCCGTCGGTTGACGGATACCGCTGGTAATCCGTCGGTTGACGGATTAGCTATGGCGAGGCGGGAGGTGGTTCCACCCAGGACCACGATCTGCCTTGTGCCCCGATTCATCGGGGCCCCATTGCTCAATAGGCTGGGGGTACCGGATCTTGATCCGCGGGATGAAGATCGGGTGGGAGTTTCTGTACGTAGGAGTTTATGCCGCGACAGGTACCGCTGGAGAAAACCCGGAACATCGGCATCATGGCGCACATCGACGCCGGGAAGACGACTACGACGGAGCGCATCCTCTACTACACGGGGATTACGCACAAGATGGGCGAGGTGCACGAAGGCACCGCTGTCATGGATTGGATGGAGCAGGAGCAGGAACGCGGCATCACCATCACTTCCGCGGCCACCACCTGTTTTTGGAACGACATCCGCATCAATATCATCGACACGCCGGGCCACGTTGATTTCACGGCGGAGGTTGAACGGTCGCTCCGGGTACTTGACGGAGCGATTGCCATTTTAGGGGCCGTGGAGGGCGTCGAACCGCAGACCGAAGCAGTCTGGCGCCAGGCCGACAAATACCACGTCCCCCGCATCGTCTTCGTCAATAAGATGGACCGGGTGGGCGCCGATTTTGACGGCTGCGTCAGCCAGTTGCGTTCCAAGCTCCGCGCTATCCCGGTGGCCATACAATTGCCCTTGGGTGTCGAAGACCAGTTCCAGGGTGTCATCGACCTCTTGCAGGAGAAGGCCATTGTTTATAAGGACGAAACGCTCGGGGCGGCCTACGATGTAACTGACATCCCTGCGGCCTACGTGCAGAAGGCGCGACGCCACCGGGAGATTCTGATAGAGACCCTGGGGGAAGCTGACGACTACATCCTGAGCAAATACGTGCACGGCGAGCCGGTGACAGCCGAAGACCTCCAGGCCAGCCTGCGCCGGGCTGCGGTGGGCCTCAAGGTCGTCCCGGTGCTTTGTGGCGCAGCTTTCAAGAACAAGGGGATCCAGCCGCTGCTCGACGCGGTGGTCAACTATCTTCCCTCCCCGGCGGAGATCCCGCCTGCCGAGGGGCAGGCGGTTGAGGGAGACCAGACGCTGACCCGCGGCGCCGATGACAGCGCGCCGTTTGCCGCGCTGGTCTTCAAGATCATGACCGACCCCTTCGTGGGCCAGCTTGCCTTCTTGCGGGTGTACTCCGGTTCCCTGAGCGTGGGAGAGTTCGTGTACAACCCGCGCCGCGACCGCCGGGAACGCGTTTCGCGCCTGCTGCGGATGCACGCCAACAAACGCGAGGAGATCTCGGAAGCTTTCGCGGGAGACATTGTCGCGGCGGTAGGGCTGAAGACCGTCTCGACGGGCGATACCATCTGCCCCGAAGACGCTCCCATCGTGCTGGAAGCCATGGATTTTCCGGCACCGGTCATCTCGGTGGCTATCGAGCCACGGACCAAGGCGGACCAGGAGAAGATGGGCTTGGCGCTCTCGAAGCTGACCCAGGAGGATCCAACCTTCAAGGTGCACACGGATCCCGATACCGGGCAGATGTTGATCTCCGGCATGGGCGAACTGCACCTGGAAATCCTGGTGGATCGCATGTTGCGCGAGTTTAGTGTGGGCGCTAATGTGGGCCGCCCGCAGGTCGCTTACCGGGAGACGATTGGGGCAGCGGCGGAAGGAGAAGGCAAGTACATCCGCCAGACCGGCGGCCGCGGCCAGTATGGCCATGCTAACTTGCGCCTCGACCCCCTCCCTCATCCTGACCCCCACGCCATCGCGGAACTCACCCGGAAGAAATCCACCAACAAGTTCGATCCCGATTTCAATTTGCTCTTCCTTGACCAGATTGTCGGCGGAGTGATTCCACGCGAATACATCCCGGCCGTGTATCAGGGAGTGCGCGAGGCGATGGAGACCGGAGTACTCGCCGGCTATGAGATGACGGGCGTGCAGGTCGCGCTCGTGCATGGGTCTTACCACGAAGTGGACTCTTCCGAGATAGCCTTCAAGATTGCGGGCTCGCTGGGCTTCAAGGAGGCGGCCCGGAAGGCGCAACCCGTATTGCTCGAGCCGGTGATGAAAGTCGAAGTGGTGGTGCCCGAGGACTATATGGGGGACGTTCTCGGCGACCTGAGCGCCCGCCGGGGGCACATCGAGGGCATGGAGAAACGCGGTTCGACCCAGATCCTGCGTGCCAGGGTGCCGCTGGCGGAAATGTTCGGGTACGCCACGGACCTGCGTTCGCGTACCCAGGGGCGCGCCTCCCACACGATGCATTTTCTGCGGTACGAACCCACGCCGGCGGCTATCGCGGAAGAGGTCATCGCGCGGGTGCAGGGGCGGGTGGTGGGAAAGTAGCTGGTAAGATATGGAAGTTAAGGAACAAGCCGAATCTGAGTCTGCTGCAAGCGCAGCATTCACTGACTTCGAGAAACTGAAGGAGTTCTTGGGGCAGGATGTCGTGCAACTCTGGTCAGATGCGTCCGATTTCTTCTTGGCAGCTAACCCGAGCAAACCGCATGTCTCGCACGAGCGCCGGCAGCGGCTAGGTCGTGCTGCAGTCCTTACTGCTGCGGCTGCGTTCGAGGCAGTGACGAACTTTCTGTCGGAGCAGATTCTGCGGGCTGGCCCCGCTGGGGGGTACACCCTGACTGAATATCAGATTGATTGCCTTCGGGAGAAACGCAAGTACTTGGATGGCGGGATGGTTAAGGAGAAGAACCAGATTTACAGCTCTAAGGAGAGGTTCTTGCTTCTGTTCCGCCTAGTGACCGGATTACCCGATCGGCACAAGACACTGTTCCAAGATCTCGACCGAAGCTTTGAGTTGCGGGACAGACTTGTACACCCCAAGCCTGGACCTTCCGTGGGGATCTTGACGGATCAGATGTGGACGAGTGCCTTTTTGGGGTTTCTCACGGCTGATCTTGTATTGGCACGCATGTGGGTGGTGAGAAGGAAGGAAGGCTCGGTCAAGCACAGAGCATTCGGCGGGAATTGAAACCAGCGAGCGCGGTGTCAGAGCGTACAGAGAGGTAACATGGCCAAAGAAAAATTTGATCGTTCGAAGCCGCACATGAACGTAGGGACGATCGGGCACATTGATCACGGGAAGACGATGTTGACCTCGGCGATCACCAAGGTGCTGGCGCGGGAGAATCCCAAGGTGCGCTTCCGGCCCTTCGATTCGATTGACAACGCGCCAGAGGAGAAGGCGCGGGGGATCACCATCGCCATAGCGCACGTGGAGTACGAGACCAAGCGCCGGCACTACGCGCACGTGGACTGTCCCGGGCACGCCGACTACATCAAGAACATGATTACGGGGGCGGCGCAGATGGACGGAGCGATTCTGGTGGTGGCGGCGACCGACGGGCCGATGCCGCAGACGCGCGAGCACGTCTTGTTGGCGCGCCAAGTGAACGTGCCGTACATTGTGGTGTACATGAACAAGTGCGACGCGGTGGAAGACCCGGAACTGCTGGACCTGGTGGAGCTGGAAGTGCGGGAGCTTTTGACCAAGTACCAGTTTCCGGGGGACAAGATTCCGGTGATACGGGGGAGTGCGCTGAAGGCGGGGGAAGGGGACGCGAAGTGGGAGAAGTCGATCCACGAGTTGATGGACGCGGTGGACACCTACATCCCGCTGCCCGAGCGGCAGATTGACAAGCCCTTCCTGATGCCCATTGAAGACATCTTCTCGATCTCGGGGCGGGGGACAGTGGTGACAGGACGGGTGGAGCGGGGGAAGGTAAAGATACAGGAGGAAGTGGAGATAGTAGGCTTGCGTCCGGAGTCGTTCAAGCGGGTGGTGACGGGCGTGGAGATGTTCAAGAAGCTGCTGGACGAAGGGCAGGCGGGAGACAACATCGGGGTCCTGCTGCGCGGTACGGAGAAGGATGAAGTGGAACGCGGCATGGTGTTGGCCAAGCCGGGCTCCATCACGCCGCACACCAAGATCCGGGCGGAGACCTACATTCTGACCAAGGAAGAAGGGGGACGGCACACGCCGTTCTTCACCGGCTACCGGCCGCAGTTCTACTTCCGGACGACGGACGTGACGGGAGTGGCGACGCTGCCGGAAGGGACGGAGATGGTAATGCCGGGGGATAACGTGAACCTGGAGATCGAGTTGATTACCCCCATCGCCATGGAGAAAGGCCTGCGCTTCGCCATCCGCGAGGGCGGCCATACCGTCGGTGCCGGCACCGTCACCGAAATCATTCAATAAGCGAGCACTGATGCTGCATCAGAAAATTCGAATCCGGCTGAAAGCGTACGATCAC
>Ga0315282_10008574_pt1 | contig 16506 bp, 14 predicted proteins | sample YL17G07_20_MG_FD_203693 | JGI IMG/M metagenome (GOLD analysis project Ga0315282, IMG submission 203693) | Sediment microbial communities from Yellowstone Lake, YNP, Wyoming, USA - YL17G07_20 | ecosystem: Environmental > Aquatic > Freshwater > Lake > Sediment | place: USA: Wyoming | collected...
TCACGATTATCAACACGACAAAAGGCAAAGAATTTGAAGCGTCATTCGATCTCTCCGACCGGGATAAAAAAATAATCCTGGCGGGAGGATCCTTAAATTACATCAAATAAGAAACACAAGGAGACGATCACATGAGACACGCGAAAGAACCGAAAAATAAGACCAAGGTGAACGGTACCATCGTGGAAATCGATGGCGACGAAATGACCCGTGTCATGTGGAAGATGGTGAAAGAAAAACTCCTTTTCCCGTACCTTGACATGACCCTGGAGTACTATGACCTGGGATTGAAACACCGTGATGAAACCGACGACACAGTCACGGTCGACGCCGCTAACGCAATCAAGAAACACGGCGTCGGCGTGAAATGCGCAACGATCACGCCGAACAAAGACCGCATCAAGGAATATTCACTTAAGAAAGAATGGCCAAGCCCCAATGGGACGATCCGGGCGATCCTTGACGGGACCGTGTTCCGCAGCCCAATCCTTGCGAAAAACATCCCGCCGTCCGTGCGAAACTGGACGAAACCCATCCACATCGGCAGACACGCCTACGGCGACGTCTACAAGAACCAGGAGATACGCGTCACCGGGCCCGGGAAAGGGGAACTGCGATTTACACCTGCTGACGGCACAGCACCCATTTGCCTGACGATCCATGAGTTCAAAGGACCAGGAGTTCTCCAGGGGATCCACAACACCGACAAGTCCATTAGTAGTTTCGCGAAGGCGTGTTTCACCTATGCCCTAGACCAGAAGGTTGACCTGTGGTTCGCGACAAAGGACACGATTTCAAAGACCTACGACGCCCGGTTCCGGCAGATCTTCCATGAAGAGTTCGAGAAGAACTGGAAACAGAAATACGAACAGGCAGGCATCGAGTACTTCTTCACGCTCATCGATGACGCGGTCGCACGCATCATGAAATCAGAGGGAGGGATGCTGTGGGCATGCAAGAACTACGATGGGGACGTCATGTCCGACATGCTCGGCTCCGCGTACGGCAGCCTTGCGATGATGACCTCCGTACTCGTGTCACCCGAAGGGTATTTCGAGTACGAGGCGGCGCATGGGACCGTACAAAAACACTATTATAAATATCTGAAAGGAGAAAAAACCTCGTCAAACCCCATGGCGCTGATCTTCACATGGACCGGGGCGCTCAAGAAACGTGGGGAACTCGACCACACGCCAGCGGTCGTTGAATTCGCTCACAAGCTCGAACAGGCATCGCTGGAGACCATAGAGAACGGCATCATGACCGGTGATCTGTTGCGAGTCGCAGCACCTAGCTCGAAAAACAAACAGGTGTACACCGAGGAATTCATCGATGCGATCGCTGAGCATTTAAAGAAAAAACTCTAGAATTTAGGGAGGCAACATCATGGCACAAAAAGCAATTAGAGAGGCGGACGGGAAACGCATGATTTCGCGTCTGTTGAAAGATTATACGAATGGAAAATATTCAATTGAAAACACGTTCATCACGGTTGGGCCTAAGACTGATGTGAAAAAACTACCCGCCCAGTACCCGTGGCTCGCAAAGAGAAAACTCGTCGTCAAACCAGATCAATTGATCAAGCGGCGTGGGAAAAGCAAACTGCTCCTGCTTAACGCGGATTGGAAGGACGCGGAGAAATGGATCAAAGAGCGCATGGGAAAACCTGTTACGGTGGGGGCCGTGACCGGGATGCTTGATCATTTCATCGTCGAACCGTTCATCCCGCATGACCAGGCCGATGAATATTACCTTGCGATTCTTTCACAACGGAATGGGGACGAGATCCTGTTCCATCATGAGGGAGGTATCAACGTCGGTGATGTCGATGCGAAGGCAGTCCGCATGAGCGTCCCGATCGGCACCTACCCCACTGAGGCGGACATCGAGAAACAGTTGCTTGGCAACGTCCCAAAGGAACGACGGTCGTTCATCGCTGGCTTCATCGAAGGGATGTTCAAATTCTACGCTGATTTGAACTACACGTATCTTGAAATCAACCCGTTTGTCGTCAGTGGAAACCGTATTTATGCCCTTGATCTTGCCGCGAAACTTGATGACACCGCGGAGTTCGTGAGCGGGAAGAAATGGGGCGGTATCGAGTTTCCGTCACCATTTGGCCGGATGCTTTCCAAAGAGGAGGCGTACATCGCTGACCTTGACTCAAAGACCGGTGCGTCCCTAAAACTTACTATACTGAACCCTGAGGGGAGGATCTGGACGATGGTCGCCGGCGGCGGCGCATCCGTCATCTACGCGGATACCATCACCGATCTCGGGTTCATGAACGAGATGGCAAACTACGGCGAGTACTCCGGTGACCCCAACGAGGAGTTCACGTACCTCTACGCAAAGACCATACTTGATCTCATGACCCGGTCGAAGAACCCGAAAGGGAAGATCCTTCTCATCGGGGGTGGGATCGCGAACTTCACTGACGTCGCAAACACGTTCAAAGGCATTGTGCGGGCGTTAAAAGAATACAAGGAGAAACTGCAGGAATACAAGGTGAGGATCTACGTCCGGCGGGGCGGCCCGAATTACAAGGAAGGCTTGCGGATCATGCGGGAGCTTGGAGAGCAGCTCGGCGTTCCTATCGAGGTGTACGGCCCGGAGACGCATATGACCAAGATCGTGAGTATCGCGCTCAAAGGAGGAAAGTAAATGGCAGGAAAGAAAGATTACATCTTGTTTGATAAGGATACCCAGTCGTTCATCTACAACATGCAGACCAACGCGGTGCAGCGGATGCTGGACTTCGATTATGTCTCTGGGAGGAAAACACCGTCTGTTGCCGCGATCGTCAACCCGACCGGGTCTGACAGCTTGCAGAAGTTCTTCTTCGGGCCCAAAGAAATCTTGATTCCGGTGTATAAATCATTGAAGAACGCCGCGAACCGGCATCCGAACGTTGACGTGATGATTAACTTCGCGTCCTTCCGGTCTGCCGCATCCTCCACCGAGGAGGCGTTTGCGATACCGCAGATCAGGACTGTGGTGATCATCGCGGAGGGTGTGCCTGAGCGCCGGATACGGGAGCTTATCGTAAAAGCGAAAAAACTCAATAAAATCATCATTGGCCCTGCGACCGTTGGGGGCATCGTTGCTGGCGCGTTCAAGATAGGAAACACCGGGGGGACCATTGAGAACATCATGGAGTCCAAGCTTCACCGGCCTGGCTCCGTCGGGTTTGTCTCCAAATCAGGGGGGCTCAGCAATGAGGCGTACAACATCGTCTCGCAGAACACCGACGGTCTATATGAGGGGATCGCGATCGGCGGTGACCGGTTCCCTGGATCCACGCTGCTTGATCACCTGTTACGGTTCGAGAAGAACCCTGACATCAAGATGCTGGTGTGTCTCGGTGAGGTCGGTGGGTCTGATGAATACCAAATCGTTGATGCGTTAAAGAAAAAACTGATTACGAAACCACTCGTGATGTGGGTGACCGGGACATGCTCCAAGGCGTTCAAAACCGAGGTTCAGTTCGGACATGCGGGAGCGAAAGCAGGTTCAGATGCGGAGACCGCGGATGCGAAAAACGCGGCGCTCAAAGCGGCTGGCGCGATCGTCCCAGACTCCTTTGATGATTACGGGGAGAAAATCGCAAGGGTTTACAAGAACTTGGTGAAGAAGGGTAGTATTGTCCCCAGACCGGAGCCCCCAGCCGTCAAGGTCCCCATGGATTACAATGCGGCCTTGAAGGCAGGGCTTGTCCGCAGGCCAGCGAACTTCATCTCCACGATCTCTGATGATCGAGGGGAGGAGCTTGTTTACGGGACCATGGAGATCACCGAAGTGTTCGAACAGGACATCGGCATCGGCGGGGTACTCAGTATCCTCTGGTTCAAAAAACTCCTCCCAAAATATGCGACGAAATTCATTGAGATGACGATCATGGTGACCGCGGATCACGGCCCGGCAGTCTCTGGCGCGCACAACACGATCGTTGCCGCTCGAGCTGGCAAAGACTTGATTTCATCCCTTGTCTCGGGGATGCTTACGATTGGTCCCAGGTTCGGGGGTGCGATTGACGGCGCCGCGCAGATGTTCTCCGAGGCGTACGACGCTGGGAGAACTCCGCAGCAGTTCGTCGACGACATGAAAAACAAAGGAATTAACATCCAGGGGATCGGCCATCGGATTAAATCCGTCCATAACCCGGACATGCGGGTCACCATCATTAAAACCTACGCGAAGAAACACTTCAAAAGCACCCCGCTGTTGGACTTCGCACTCGAGGTTGAGAAAATCACAACCTCGAAACGCGACAACCTGATCCTGAACGTTGACGGGTGCATCGGAATCTGCTTCACTGACCTGCTTCGATCCGAGATGCCAAAGGAACAAGCGGATGAGTACATCAAGATGGGCGCGCTGAACGGCTTGTTCGTTCTTGGCCGCAGCATTGGGCTCATCGGTCATTACCTTGATCAGAAGCGGTTGAAGCAAGGGCTGTATCGGCATCCATGGGACGATATCGCGTACATGCTCCCTGAAAAACCAAAGACAGAACCCAAATAATGAGCCATACCTCTGGCTCTTCTTTTTTTCCTTTTTTTAAAAAGAACTTGTAATGGCCTAGGCTATGAAAGAAAAAATAAAAGGATAGAAGTATTATGGTAAAATAATACTCCTTTATGCTTACTTTGTTAGAGATATCTCAATCGATGAGACGTTTGATGTTCTGCCTTCCTCGTTGGTGATCGCTTCTGTCCCAATACGTATTTCTTTGATTTTTGCGTCTGTGGCAAACCGATTTCTGGTTATCTCTGCTGCATCGACCGCTCTGCTAATCGCTCGCCCGCGGGCTTTGATGATGACTTCACTTGATCCGCTGTTGAACTGCGTAACGATTGCAAGAACGTAGCTCATTGGTGGTTTGTTTCCTACATAGATCACGTTTTCTTCGCTTTCTTCTTTTGCTGTCATACCTATACCTCTCTGTTACTTCCTAGGTTAGTATGGCTCTCTTATGTTTGTTATTGCTTATAAACATTTCGTATTTTCATATCTTATGGTTCGGATGATGCAACGAGTTTCTTCAGTTTCACAAGGACGTCTGCCGGATTCTTCCCAAGTATCCGTATCATCGGTTCCTTGCCGACCGCACCGGTGTCGTAGATGATGTCGGGAACGCAGCCGAGCGTCGCAATCGCATGGTGGGTCCCCCATTCCATGGTTGACGGCGCGGTTGCTGGCTCGTCTTTCCGCTCGAACGTGCCAACGGAGAACCCGATTTTTTTACAGAGGTTCACAGATTCTTTTGAGTAGCGAATGTTCATCGCAGAGCGGACTGACGTATCTAATGATAATGCGGCAAGGGCAATGGAGGCGACATGCTTTGAGGCGCCGAAGTCAAGGGAGCCGCACAGGTGCGGTATGCCGTGGTATTTCACGATTCGTCCGTTGATGCCGCAGACGTCGCTTCGTGACGTCGCGTTTTGGCATGCGTAGACGAAATTAAGTCCCACCTCCGGGATGAATGAAACGGGAAGCATGGAGATGAGTTGTTCGACAGCGTTTCTTAACTCTAGCCAGACCTGAACATGGGTTTCATCCGATGCAAATGGTGGAACCATGACCCGTGATGAATGATCAAGGACGTCTGATCCTTTTCCCGGTGAGTATCCCTCCTGGATCATCCCCCAAACAATGTATTTCGCTTTTCGTACCGCCTCAACTGGTGGTTCCCCGAGGGCGAGTAACCCGGTGATCAAGGCTGACAGGGTGCATCCGGAGCCATGTGCTTTTTTATTCGGAATTTTCGGGAGTGAAAAGGTGTGATAACGTTTGCCGTCGTACAGGACATCGATAGCCTCCTCTCCTTTCAGATGTCCACCCTTCAGAAGAACGTACTCTGGGTTTAAGGAATATATTTTTTTACATGCATCTTTGACATCCTGTTGGGTCTCAATCGGTATTCCTGCGATGGCGCTTGCTTCTGGGACGTTCGCGGTGACCATGAGCGTGTTCGGGAGCAGATGGTGTTTCAATGAGGAGACGAACGACCCATCGGCAAGGCTATCACCGCTTGTTGCGACCATCACCGGGTCGACCACTGGTTTCAGATGATGTTTGACGAGTGTTTTTGCGACCTGTTGAATTGTTTCATCGTCGTACAGCATCCCTGTCTTCACGGCCGCGATCGGAAAATCCTGTAGCACGCTCTCCAGTTGGCTCTGTAAAACATCCACGGGGACCTTGTAGATGCTGTTCACTTGCCGTGTGTTCTGCGAGGTGACGCATGTAATGACCGTTGTCCCATGGACCCCGAGATATGAAAATGACTTCAGGTCCGCCTGGATCCCGGCCCCGCCCGACGAATCAGACCCTGCGATACTTAACGCAACCTTTTTTTCCATGGGCACGTCAAATCATGTGTGGATTTATATGGATTCTTCCTACAGGCCTGAATCGGTTCTTATATGGAAAAAAAGTACCTTCGTTCACAATTAAAAAAAATAAACAGGAAAACCAGCAATAGCTCAGAACAGAAATCGAGGTTATGTTTCCTTCACGTAGGGGATGAGATTCCCGTCGTCCTGCTCTTCAAATAATGGTACCTGCTTCGGAATTGATTTATGTTCGATAGTGACGTAATTTTTTGCGGTCATGTCCGTGCTCCCTCCAAGTGATTTTTTGTGGTCAAGAACCGATAAGAATCAGGATGACTAACAGAGGTTGGTAGTCGTGTTTGTGATCCCGATAGCTCCTCACTTCTCTCCAATTTTTTAGTATCGCGGTTGAGTACATATAGTTTCGTATTTGTGCAAAGAAACCATGCCGTGTCATGGCACAAAAAACTGTTGGTAATAAAAAAGGGAAGGATGCTGGTCTCACTAGGAGGGATGGGATGCACTCTACAACTACCAGCTAAATTCCTTCCAGGCTCAAGAAATGAGCACTGTTTTAAGTACCTTGTTCGTAGACGAATATGCAACTAGTTATGCAGGTGCGGCACCACAGGCATGTTGTTCTCCTAATGCCTTCGAGGATGGGTAGCTTTATATGCTCTTCTTTTTTTACGCTTTCCTAGGGGAAAAACCTCGCTTTTACCAGTATGGTGCTCATCATGTCTGAGATAACACAAGACAACCCAGGCAAGAAAATACTCTTATTAGGAAACGAAGCGATCACGAGAGGCGCGCTTGAGGCAGGGGTTGATGTCGCGACCACCTACCCGGGGACGCCCGCCAGTGAAATCGCAGATGCGTTCTCCGCGATCGCCCGTGAGGCGACCCGGCAGAACAAGGACCCAGGGTTTTACTTCGAATACTCCACGAACGAGAAAGTCGCACTCGAGGTCGCTGCCGCGGCGTCGTTCTGCGGGCTGCGGGCTATTACCAGCATGAAACATGTCGGCCTGAACGTCGCCAGTGACACCTTCATGACCTACATGTACGTGGGGTGTCGCGGCGGACATATCATCGTCTCCGCTGACGACCCGTACTGTCACTCGTCGCAAAACGAGCAGGACAACCGGTACTTCGCGCTATTCGGCGGCGCGCCGATGCTCGAGCCGACGACGCCTGAGGAAGCAAAGGAGATGACGAGAGTCGGGTTTGAGATCTCCGAGACACTCCACCTCCCCATACTTCTTCGGACGACGACGAGGCTGAGCCATGCACGAGGCGCAGTCACCCTTGGTGCCCTGCAAAAGCCACGGAAAAAAGGGTATTTCACAAAAGACCCGATGCTGGTGACGGTCCCTGCGACCGCGCGGGCAAAACACCCTGTTCTGTTACAACAACTAAAGAAAGCAGAAGAAATCTCAGAAAAATCACCGTTCAACGAAATTATCACCATTGGGAAACCCAAGGATGTTGGTATTGTCACCTCAGGTGTGTCGTTCACCTATGTCAAGGAAATGGCGGAGGAGCTCGGCCTGAACGTGAAAGTACTAAAGCTTGGGATGACGCATCCGCTCCCGCGGAAGATGTGTGAAAAGTTTGTCAAATCATGCTCTTCGCTTATCATGGTTGAGGAACTCGAACCGTTTCTTGAGAATCAATTCAAGCAGCTCGCCTACGACATCGGCTCCGACGTGAAGATTTACGGGAAATCAACCGAGCATTTCTCCCGACTGTACGAGTACACCCCTGACATCGTCGCCGAGGCGTTCTCGAAGATCTTCAAGGTGAAAAACCCGTTCCCGAAACCGGTTCACTCCAGTATCCCAGTACCGAGACGGCCGCCGTCGCTCTGTCCAGGGTGCCCACACCGTGCCACGTACTACGCGGTCAAGAAAGCAGCGCCAAAGGACACGGTGTACCCGACGGACATTGGCTGCTACACGCTTGGGAAAGAGCCACCACTTGAGATGGCAGACGTTCTCCTGTGCATGGGATCGAACGCGGGAATGGCCTGCGGGTTTGCGATCGCGACTGGCCAGAAAATCGTCTCCTTCATGGGTGACTCCACGTTTTTCCATTCCGGTATCCCTCCTATCATCGATGCGGTGCACCATAATCATGATGTGGTGATCACGATCCTTGACAACAGGACAACCGCGATGACCGGACATCAGCCACACCCGGGCACACCAGTCGACGGAATGGGGAGACCAGCGAAGCTCATCAAGGTTGAGGATGTCGTGAAAGGCTGTGGTGTGGAGCACATCGAGATCGTTGACCCGAACAAGATAAAAGAGACAACCGCAGCATTCAAACGAGCACTCGACCACAAAGGCACCTCGGTGGTCGTGAGCAAATCCCCCTGTATCCTTCTTGAGGTGCAGCGGAAACGAAAGGCAGGGGAAACGATCCCGCTATATCAGATTAACCAAGAGATATGCAAACGATGCAAGACCTGTATCGGAAGGTTTGGCTGCCCCGCGGAGTACTTTGCGGAGGACGGAAGCGTCCATATCGACATCGCTCAGTGTAATGGGTGTGGGAACTGCGCGCAGGTCTGCCCGTTCGGTGCGATATCCCAGGAGGAATGCTAAATGGGTAAAAAAATCAGCATCGTACTTACCGGCGTCGGCGGGCAGGGCGTGATCACCGCAGCGAACATCCTTGGGAAAGCCGCAGTGAAGGCGAACGTTCATGTGTTCGTTTCTGAGATTCACGGGATGGCACAGCGTGGCGGCGCGGTCGTCTGCACCGTACGCATGGGCGACGTCTCTAGCCCACTCATTACAAGTGGCACCGCGGACGTGCTTGTCAGCACCGAGCCGGTCGAGGCGCTCAGAAACATGTGCTGTGTCAATAAAAAAACAAAGGTCATCACTGACATTACCCCGATCATCCCGTTCACCGTTGCCGTGGGTGGGGAGCAATACCCGAAGCTTGATGATATCTTCAAGGAACTAGCCGCTCATGCGGAGTTGTACAAGGTTGATGCGACCGCAATTGCAAAGAAGGCTGGCGCGGTGATCGCGAAAAATAGCGTGATGCTTGGTGCGCTTGCCGCAAGTAATGTACTGCCCTTTGCACCTGAGGTGCTACTGGAGGCAATTCTTGTGGATATACCTGAGAAATACAAGGAGATCAACAAGAAAGCATTCCAAAGTGGGATGGACGCGATACAGAAAGCATGATTTTATCATTATAATTTTAACAGATGGAAATACCAAACAGGATTAAATTGGTTTGATCTGTACTCGCCCGTACAGTTCCTTCTTGCAGCAATAGAATGTTATATTAATGTCCATTTCCTGAAATAATACTTCGTTTTCCAATTGAACGGTAAATTAGAAATATAATATTTACTCAACCTATATGGGATAAACTTATTTGTAAGGGAAATTTTTTATGATATATACTAAAAATCTCATTTTCGTAATGGAGAGGAGGTTTCGAAATTGAAGTTGTGGAACGATTGTTTAGTCATTAAATTTTTCAGAAGAATTTCCATGCCGTCATTTCTTTTTCAACTGTGTTTCCTTCCCCATCATACGTAATAATTTCAATCGTATGTCTCCCTGGATCTTTACTATCCCACTGCCATTGATATGATTGATTATAATCAATATATTTTAATTTATTATCAACATAAAATTCCACTTTGTTGAGTTCTTTTTGTTGGTTGATTTCAATTGTTATTTTTCCAAGGACGATGGTGTTATGCAAATGATGAAACACAGCTCTATCAAGAATATATAAATGTCGTTCTTGTGGTTTTTGTATTGAAAAAGGCACGAGAAGATTGTGTTTTAGATAGATTCGTCCATGGGGTGTTTCAAAATCCGCGGCAACTAAAAAATCAATATCACCGTCTTTGTTAAAATCAGCAGAGGCAAGTCCCCAACTACAAGAGCCAAAATCGTTGATAATGCCGATGCTTGTAAAGTTTCCATTTCCATTATTTTCAAAAATTTCGATTTTACCACTGTTATCCCCAATGATAAGATCGATGCTACCATTTTTATCATAATCTGCTGATGTCGTATGTGGATTGATTCGTCCCTCGGGATCGCCGGGAATTCCTGAGCCTCTTTTCACTATCAGTGTTGCATTGTTAAAATTATTATTGCCGTCATTGAATAAGATATATGTTACCCCATAAATGTTTTGAGATTGTTGATTACATATCGAGTAAGAAAAAATAAGATCATTGTTTCCGTCATTGTTGTAATCAGCAGAATCCAATGAAGTTATATAATCATAATCAAGAGTATACACATCCTTATGTTCTGGAAATCTTCCATTTCCATCATTAAAATAGATTGAAATCGTCGAGTGGGTCAGTGGGCTATCAGCATATGAAACAGCGAAATCAAGATTACCATCCTTATTAAAATCCTTACAGGTCAAACCATCCGCCACCTGTCCAAATTCCGTTATTACCGAAACATCGAATTTCGGTCGAAAAGAAAGAGAAGGATGGTTAGTAAAAAGTCGTATGATACCCTGTAATCCTCCAGTAATAAAATCCTGAAATCCATCATTGTTAAAATCTCCAACGGTTACCCCCCCTCCCGTAATATCATCGCTATATCCATTCCGGTCCGGAAGTTCATAAATCAACCAAGGATGATATTTTCCATTCTCGTTGACATATAAAAAAATCTGATACAATGTTCCAGCTATAAAATCGGTATAACCATCATTATTATAATCAATTGGAGCCAGACACGCGCATGCTGGAAGTCCGCTAATATTTGCAATAATGTCTCCAGGTCCTTGGGAAAAACAATGAGAAAGATCGTTTGTAGATGTAGCAACCACATTATTGGTACTTAATAAACCATTTGTCGTGGTTAAAAACATTCCAATTACTAAAACCCATATTATTCCTTTCATGATTATTCTACTAGTAATATTATTGTTTGATAGTATTTATATATTTAGATCACAAATAAATGACCGTCGATCTCTATAGAATTAACACTAACCATATAAAAGAAGTGACCTAATAAAATTTATTAAAGAATTTTCAATAAAAAATGAGCTGTCGTTTACCCCATAAAATTCCATAATGGTTTCGACCAGCACTCCCGAAGGACGCGTACTGGGAGGTCGACAACGGTTTTCTTCGAGTCCTTGATCACAAGACTCTTCCCTTTGAGTGTTCCCAGGATGTTGAAACGAACGTTTTCTTTCCTCATGAGCCTCTCAAAGTCATCCTGTTTGTCTTTTTTCACCTCAACAATCCACCGGGTGTTGGACTCGGAAAAAAGCGCAAGATCGGTCCGAAGGTCACTACTGACATGTGAAACATCAACGGTTGCACCAATGTCTCCGCCGATCACCATCTCAGAAAGACACACACCGATCCCGCCTTCACTGACATCATGACAGGCAGCAACATATCCTTTTTTCATGCAGGATAGCACGTCGTTCATCGATTGTCGAAGCACCACCGGATTAGTCGTAGGGACCGTCCCACCCTCGATGTGCATCAGGCGGTAATACTCTGAGCCGCCGAGATCCTTTCCAGTCTTCCCCCCGACAAGATACACCAAGTTCCCCTCGGTCTTAAAATCACTTGTGACGCAGGTCCTGATATCATCGACCAGTCCCACGCCGAAGATTTCCGGGGTCGGCGGCACCGCTGTCTTCACTGACTCGTTGTAGAAGCTCACGTTGCCTGACACGTACGGCAAGCCGAGTGCGCGTCCCATGTCGCCAAGACCACGGCAGGACTCGTAAAACTCGCCCATGCGCTCCGGTTTTTCCGGGTTGCCGAAATTCAGACAGTCAAGCAGCGAGTCCGGCGTCGCACCCACGGACACAAGGTTCCTGCAGGCCTCGTCAACCGCTGACATCGCACCCCAGTACGGGTCGCGTTCCATGAACCGCGGGTTGACGTCCGCCGTGACCGCGATTCCCTTCCAGGAATTGTCCAGCGGCTTGATCACGGTCGCGTCACCATGGGTCTGAAGCCCAATTTTTCCTTGTAATGGTTTGATGACCGTGTTTCCCCGGACCTCATGGTCGTACTGGCGGATCACCCATTCCTTGGAGGCGATGTTCAACGACGATAGCAAGTTCTGGAGCGAATCATTCAGGTCAGGCATCGGAAACTCTTTTTCCGCTTTGGTCCGTTTCGGGATAATAAATGGCCGCGCGCACGCGTCGTACACCGGGCCACCCGTCATGAACTCCAGGTCCATCTCAAGGATTTTCTGGCCTTTGATGAACACACAGATGATCTGATCCTGAATCACGGTTCCGACCACGGCCGCGGTGACATCCCATTGCTTGCAGATATGAAGAACGGTCTCAACGTTCTCGGGTCTGACAAGCATCATCATGCGCTCCTGGCTTTCCGACACCCAGATCTCCCACGGCGAAAGTCCTTCCTCCTTGAGTGGGACGTTATCCAGATGGATTTCCGCGCCCATGTTCGCAGAGTACGCAAGCTCACCAGAAACACAGGAAAGCCCCCCGCCGCCGAAATCCTTAAACCCTTCTAGGAGCCCTTTCCGGTTGCACTCCAAGCACGCGTGGATCACCGGTTCTTTCGTGATCGGGTCGCCGACCTGCACCGCGGACCTGCTGCTCTCCTCGCTTTCATCGGTGAGCTCCGCGCTTGCGAAGTTCACGCCATGGATCCCGTCCCGCCCGGTCTTCCCGCCGACATAGATGTACACGTTACCTGGCGCCTTCGCCCAACTGTGCACAAGCTCACTTTTTTTCATGATGCCGACACAGCCGACGTTCACCAGGCAGTTCCCGGTGTACCCCTCATGAAAACACACCTGGCCGGCGAGCGTGGGAATCCCGATACGGTTGCCGTAGTCACGGATGCCGTCCACCACACCCTTGAATAAATAGACAGGGTGTTTCACCCCTTTCGGAAGTTTTTCAAACGGATAATCCAACGGCCCGAAGAACAACGGGTCTATATAGGCAATAGGCTGGGCACCCATGCAAAGGACATCTCTGACGATCCCGCCGACACCGGTCGCGGCACCACCGTACGGCTCGATCGCGGACGGATGGTTATGAGACTCCAGCGCGACACAGTAGTAATGATCCTCGTCAAACTCCATGACGCCCGCGTCTTCACGGGCGACGATCCGTTTCTCATCAACATTAAACACGTATTTTTTAAGCGGCACTTTTGAGGATTTATAGCAGCAATGCTCAGACCATGCCTGCCCAAGCGCCTGCAGTTCAATGTCGGTCGGGTTCCGTCCCTGTTTCCCAAAATATTCCTTGATCCGTTTCATTTCAGGAAGTGCTAACGCCAGTCCCATCCTGCTACTGATCTCGAGTAGTTCCTTCTCAGAGGCAGCCTGCAGGTTCACCTCGTAGGTCTCAATATCTGCTCTGATTTTTTTGAACAAGCCTTCTAATTGCACGACGACTCCCCTTACTTGTTTTCTTCAATCGCTATCTCGTAATTATGGATCACGGGGTTGGTAAGTAGCCGCTGGCAGATCTGCTCCACGTCCTTCCTCACCTGGTTTTTATCCTTCCCGTCGACCAAAAGATCAAAGATCCGAATGGTTTTCGCGTTTTTCACGTTCGTAAAACCCAGGAGATGAATCGCTTTGAGCGTGTTTACCCCCTCCGGGTCTGAAACCCCTTTTTTCAGCTGGATCGTCACTTTTGCTTCATACATGTGTATCGCTGCGCCTAATCAGAAAATGGCTAGATTAAGGTATCGCTTCCTAGAGCCGTCGCAACACTGTTGCGACCCGTTTCTGGAACGCCTCCAGGCTTCCGTTATTCGGGATCACGATATCCGCGTCTGCGATCACCTTTTGCAGGCCCCACCGGATCTCCCGTCTGTCCCGCTCCTCCAGGTCCTTAAGGTCTTTGCTGTCGTCGGTTCTCCCCCGGGCGACCGCTCGTTTCCGTCGCACCTCGTCAGGGGCATCGATCGCAACAACCAAAAAATCAGCACCGAGATGTTTCTTGAAATAGTCGATCTCCTCCATGTTCCGCACACCATCGATTACCACCATCACTGATTGTTTCAACGCGTGTATTTTCTCGACGGTGCGGCGCGCCCAGATATCCATCCCATGCTGTTTCCGCATATCGTTTGCGACTGTTCCCACGTGCTTATCATCAAGTGGTTTTTCCTGCCGCTTTGTTTCTTCCCAGACCAGATCACCCATCCGAACCACCGGGATTCCTTTTTCTTTAGCGAGTTGCACTGCCTCTGATTTCCCGGAAGCAGGCATGCCGGTGAACGCGATGACTTTCATGGTGAATATCTCCTCTAATAGTAATGATAATAGTGCAGGGGGAGCGATTTGAACGCTCGTGTGCCTACGCAACAGGGTCTCTCAGTGCTAAAGTATTACAGTAGGTCCAAATTTCTGCTGTTCTCTGGTTTTTATGTATTGCCTGCTTATCGCAACCACTTACGATTACTTTCATATTCTTCCGGAGAGTTCTGAGATGTTTTCGTACAGAAGATGCGGAGAGATCAAGATCATAAGCTATTTGACGAACCGTTGTAGGTTTCTTTTTCAGCATTTCTAATATCATTCTCTCCGATTCTCCTCTTCCGTTTTTATGAGGACCGCCATTATGATTCCTTAAAATGTGGCGGAACATCTTATCGTGGCGAGGATCAGGTAACGGCCCAACTAATTCATATAATTCTTTCCGTTTATCTGCCCGGAAACTTACACACCACTTCGTATGGTTTGAATATTCTTTTTTTCGAAGAGGATGGACAAAATCCCAGGCGTGGGCTATCTCCCAGAGATACATAGCGTTTTCCTTACTTGTATAGGTAATCGTGATAGAACCATCTGCTCCAATAGCACCTTCATCAATTATTGCTTGAACAATTATTGCCGCTGCTACATCTTCATTCACTTTTGCTATTGCCAAGATTCTATTCACGTTTACATGTCTCCAAGCACTCCTAAGCCCTGCCCCTTGGACCAAGCTCGGGTACCCCTGCATTACTGCTTACCGCTAATATCATATCCTAATAAAATGTTTGCGAGGGTTGTTCCCATTAATTAAGCCGTGTTTCCTCTGAAGAGCAACTGCTCCCCGTGTTTCATGTAACACTCTGAGCAATATTTCCGTGCGATCAGGGAATGAATGTGTCCCGTGATCCCCTCTTCGACATAATGAGGCTCATTTATTTCTATGGATCGATTACAAGAGATGCATACGGTCGGGAACTGTGATCGCTTCTTCACCAAATGGGTTTGAATACTTTTTTCTACCATCTCTCCACTACCCATTATTTACCAAACCCCGGTTAAAATATTTTTCTATCACGCCTGTCACCGCGTTTCTGTACTGGTTTCATCATGGAGATAATGTACTAGATTTAAGTATAGGCAACGGTATTCCCGAAAGAAACTCCTGCATCAGTGGATGGTGGCTACTATGTATAGCGAGGTGGGGTAGTCAGGAAATCCCGACGGGCCCATAACCCGTAGACCAATGGTTCAAATCCATTCCTCGCTACTCTCATTATTTTTTTCCGGAATCACCAGGTTTATTAATTACTCAAAGTCTTCCATGGCCTTGTGAAAAAACCAACCTCGAATCGATACTGGGAGGTCGATTTCCTCCGCGGCATCGCGATCATCATGATGGTTATCTACCATGTTCTCTTTGATGTGACCTTCCTTCGTCTCTATTACATCGATCTTTCTTCCACCCCTGTCCTTTTATTTCTGTACCCCATCGGGACGATGTTCCTTCTGCTTGTCGGCGTGTCCCTCACCCTCAGCTACTCGCGCGCGAAAGAGACACTTACCCGACGACAACTCCAAAAAAAATTCATCCTACGGGGCCTGTGGGTCTTTGGCGGAGGAATGTTGGTCACGATCGGGACCTGGCTGTATCTGAAAGAAGGGTACGTGGTGTTCGGGGTGCTTCACTGCATCGGGGTCTGCATAATTCTTGCGTACCCGTTGATTCGATTCCGCATTCGGACTCTTATCCTCGGAATCATCTTCGTTATCATCGGTATCATTCTCCAGCAGACAGTGACCGTTGATTTTCCCTGGCTCCTGTGGCTCGGGTTCATCCCGAATAATTTTTACACGGTCGATTACTTCCCCCTGCTTCCCTGGTTTGGCGTTATTCTGATCGGTATTTTCATCGGCAATAGCCTGTATCAAAA
>Ga0315282_10008575_pt1 | contig 16505 bp, 18 predicted proteins | sample YL17G07_20_MG_FD_203693 | JGI IMG/M metagenome (GOLD analysis project Ga0315282, IMG submission 203693) | Sediment microbial communities from Yellowstone Lake, YNP, Wyoming, USA - YL17G07_20 | ecosystem: Environmental > Aquatic > Freshwater > Lake > Sediment | place: USA: Wyoming | collected...
AAAGCTAAAATAAATTCCATAGTAACGGCCCGAGATTATTCCGTAGCAGCAGCCGTAGTTTTTCTTTCTTTTTGGTTCTTTTTCTTTCTTTGTTAATAGTATTGATATGTGGATAACCTTTAATGATTGAAAAATACCCCTCCCTGTGTAAGAGTATCACTCGGAGGCGTAGAGATGATAGGAGTAGCGATGTTCACTACAAGAGCAAGACAAGCAAGACAGAGACGCTTACCGCGATAAAGCAGAACCTGTCCCCCCACCTGTTCGGGAACCTGTCCCCAAGCGTCTATAACACTAATCGATCTAATAATGGCTCTTTATTATCTATGATGCCCAAAACTCTTTCTCTGTAACTACTGTATAGATAATCTATAGGGGAATTAACTACGCCTGCCCTTACAGGATTTAGTTCTATATAGTTAATACAGTCTATAAGATACTGATCCTTGGTAATAACTCTGCTTTGGAATCTGCCTTGCCAGAGATAACCTACTTTTTTATACTTGGTATTAAAAAAAGCTGTGTATGACCTATTTAGATCGTGCATAAAATAAGATAGGTCTTTGGCATCTTCTATCTCTCCAGCCATGTGCGGATGGTTAGGCATCAGGCAATAGCCATACAATATAAAACCATATCTGGCCTTATACTTTTTTAGGCGCAAAAGATATGTCTCATAATCCTTTGACTCATTAAAAACGCTTTGCTGATGGTTACCTCTTGTGTAGATGTGGTAACAGGCATTATCTATTAGTAATCTAGGCCCTCTTGGCATATAAGTCACCTCCTTTTACTATATTAGACACAGGAGGTGGTCATTTTCTTTCAAATATTTTTCAGGGGACAGGTACTTCTTTGCGGCAGGGACAGGTTCCCGATTGGGTTGGTAAGCGTCTCTATAGATCAGCGTCTCTATAGATCCTCTATAGATCCCTATAGATCCAAAAATAAAAACCGCGTAGGTAGCCGTAGGCCTCCTACGCGGTTATGATGGTTTAAGCAACTTTACACTCTGACATTGTTTAAAGTGTAAAGTTGTTATATGCAATGTCATCAGATCGAAAATCTGATGTCCTGCTTCGCCTGTTAGTTTACAACCCTTTATGTTACTGCTCGTTACGGCAAAGACTATTTTTGGACTTTGTCGCAAGTGTCCAAATAGTGACTATAATGACCTCAACTCCCACCTTCCGCACCATCAAATACAAAATCCATATTATTGTAGGAACTTTTTCGACTATCTCCAAGAAGCAGGACGCTGTAATCTATTAGTTGCATCGATATTTATAGTATCGTCAAATTGACAGCTCTGTAAATGTTTTTCTTTAACTCTTCTATGAAAATCTGTCACCTGCTTTAATTCCTCGGCTCTTCTACCAATTGGGATAACAACTCCTATCTGTTTTGCTGGAAATGTCGCTTTAACAGCCTCTATTGCAGGAATCAAATCGCTATCTCCAGAAATAATCAACGCCTTATCCCAAACATCAGATATAGCTGTTTGAAAAAGATTTATTGCAATATTAACATCTGTCCTTTTTTCTCTAAAAGTTTTATATGACCTATGGCAGAGTCGGCAAGTTTGATCTATTCTTCTAAAAGCTCCAAAAACTATTTTTACATTAACAAAGCGTAATGCAGAAATATAAGTTTTATGGCGTTCTAATTTTAATGGATCCCACGTTACAAATGAAGTAAAAAACGATATTTCAACAATGCTATCTTTTGGTTCAATAAAACACTTTGAAAATTTTTCAAGATTTAACCATTTATACTTATGGTATGAAGTATTATCTTCTAATGAGTGGTAAAGATTAAAGGCATCGACAATAACTACAACTCTGCTCATTTATACCATCCTTCCTTATAATAAAAAACCCGAACCCACTAAGGAGTCCGGGGCCAACGAGATACGAGATCTCGCCGGGATGATAACTTATGTTACTTTATATGTATTAAACTTGTCAAGTTTTTTTTAAGAAATTTTATCTTTCCCTATTATAAGTATAACACGGAAATGATAAAAATTCAAGTTTAAATCTCGTAACTTATTTAAAACAAATAAGTTACATGCATAGCTACCATCTTTAAGGACCCTGCCCCTTCAGCCTTTACCTCCAACAATCAAAAATTTGTTTTACCTCTTTACTCTTTATCCTCGGAACTGCCTGTAAATTTATAGTTATAGTATAGGACACCAGATACATAATCTGAGGAACGGCTTTATGCTATAATTTATTCATAATGCAAATGCTCTTTCAAAAGAGTCAACACATCTGTATTAAGAAGCTGGATGCTGTCGCCTGTCATGCTTCTAAAAAATTTCTTAGTCCATGTTACTTTAGTGGATTCTAAATCTAACGAGGTTCCGATAATATATTTCCCCTTCATTAATTGAATGTTGAGCCGTCTTAAATTGGTCTCATCAAAACTAAACCCTAAAAAATATATATGTTCTGCCCATTGTATCAACTCAAACGCTTGGTTAAACTCCTTGCTCTCTTCTATGTGTCGTTCGTCATTGATTAATTTAAGATTTACCTGTGCGTTTTTAATGCGGGGGATAAACAAGTTATTAACATATGAGAAGCCGTTATCGTTCTCGCTCTGCCATGGTAATGGATCCAATTGTCCGTAAAGATGAAGCATCTTAATGTTTTTGAGCTTTTGAGAGCATTCGAAATGAGATTTTCCAAATCTATTTCGCAGAGCCTCGAAAGAAAATTGCTCTAACGATCTATCATAATTAAAAGTTATAAAGGCTATTGCATTTTTTTCAAAGTCATCGAAAGAAGATTTAAGTCTATCGAATAGATACATATACCAGTTACCATCAATTTGTCTAAGTCGCTCATCTCTTTCGCATTGAATCAGATATGTTGCGATTGCCATTTTGCCAATATCCATAAATTCTGTCCTTTGTTCTAAAAATAAATCTATGGAATATACGCTACTTTTTGAAAACTCATTAATAAATTTTTCAACATACCCTTCATATGTAGCTTTGGCTTCATTAACTGGTGTCAATGCCTCGGTTATAATTCCTATGTTTCTATGACTACAAATTAAATCATGAAGCTCTACGCCAGTCGGATAACCAAAAGGTTTGCTTGCTCCTGCTCCTAATATAAAAAGTGTTTTTGTTTTAATCATACATGATAGCTAAGAACTTCAGATATGAAATGTGAGGTCCTTTTCTACAATTAGCAACGGTGTCTGTTTCTATTATTATACAACTGCGGGAGTTACGGAGAAAGACTTTTCTTGTATAGTTTCTGGGTTAGGCCCTGGTGTCCAAAAAGTGTCCATTTGCCTGGCTAAAGTGTCTACGGCTATCTTTTTATGGCCTGGCGATAGATGAGCGTACCTAATACAATTCGTGCCAGGCACCATTTGTAAAGTTAGCGAATGATTATTTATTCTACTGTCACGCTTTTTGCCAGATTCCTCGGTTGATCCACGTCGCATCCGCGTTTTACTGCAATGTAATACGCCAGAAGCTGCAGCGGCACGACTGTAACAATCGGAGAGAAGATTTCATCTATTTTGGGAATATATATTATTTCTTTTGTAAAACTCTCTATAAGCTTATCACCTTCTGTTGCAACTACGATCACCTTTCCTTTTCTTGCGCATATCTCTTCAATGTTTGAGACCATTTTTTCATACACAAATGATTCTGGCGCTATGCAAACTACTGCCCTGTATTCGTCTATAAGCGCTATGGGCCCGTGTTTCATCTCGCCTGCGGCATATCCCTCTGCAGGTATATAGGAGATTTCTTTTAGCTTTAATGCCCCTTCCAAAGCTGTTGGAAAATTCAGGTTCCTGCCCAGATACAAAAATGACCCGAAGTTAAGATGTTTTGCAGCAATCTTTTGTATGCGGCTTTTCTTGGCCAAAATATTTTCTATTATCTCTGGTATATTTTTAAGCCCTTCTAATAAAGATTTTTTCAAATCGCTTCTCAATAACCCTTTTTTATCCGCAACATAAAAAGCCAGTAAATACAGGATCGCGAGCTGAGCTGTATATGCCTTTGTGGAGGCCACCCCTATTTCAGGACCTGCGTAAGTATATAATACGCCGTCTGATATCCTGGCTAAGCTCGAGCCAACAACATTGCATATCGATAAAATCCTGGCGTCCTTACTTTTTGCTTCTTTAACAGCAGCCAGCGTATCTGCTGTTTCGCCTGACTGGCTTATAGCTATTGTAAGCGTATTTTTATTTACAATAGGGTCCCTATACCTGAATTCGGAAGACAGGTCAATTGACACGGGTATCTTTGTAAGTTTCTCCAGGATATATTTTCCGACAAGGCCTGCGTGATATGCAGTGCCGCATGCAATTATAATAATATTTGAGACATTTTTTATGCTCTCGTCTGAAATATTTATACCTTCCAGATTAAACTCAGAACTATCTTTTATCCTGGAAGATATGATCTGTTTTAAAACCCTCGGCTGCTCGTGGATTTCCTTCAGCATAAAATGGCTAAAGCCTGATTTCTGCGCAGAATCAAGGCTCCATTTTATGACATCTATATTTTTATGCCTGGCTTTCCCATCTGAATCAAAGATTTCTACCTTGTCTTTTGTTAAAAGAGCTATTTCTCCGTCTTCGAGATAAATTACATTTTTTGTATATTTCAATATCGCAGGCACGTCTGAGGCAATAAAGTTTTCGCCTTCACCTATCCCGACTATTAAAGGACTTTCTTTCCTTGCAGCAATAATCCTGTCAGGCTCATTTTTGGAGATCACGCCTAATGCAAAAGAGCCTTTCAAATTCTTAAGCGCCATTGATACAGCATTTTTTAAATCCCCCTTGTAATATTTTTCAACAAGATGGCTTATGACTTCTGTATCTGTCTGGGATTTAAATTTATGGCCTTCTTCGATAAGCTGTTTTTTCAACTCATTGAAATTTTCTATGATTCCGTTATGGACCACTGCTATATCACCAGAGCAATCCTGGTGGGGATGGGCATTTATATTCGTGGGGGCGCCGTGCGTAGCCCATCTATTATGAGAAATCCCTATATGGCTTTCGGAAATCTCTCTGCCTTTAAGAGACGCCTCCAAGTCTTTTATCTTGCCTTTACATTTTTTTATAATAATCTTATCTTGGGAGATAACCGCTATACCTACAGAATCATAGCCTCTATATTCCAGCCTTTTAAGGCCTTCGACTAAAACAGGCAGCGCGCTTTTACTCCCTACATAACCGACTATGCCGCACATAAACACCTCTTCTGGACTATTATATATTATCCGCTCACTTGTGCCAACAGAAAAAATATGTTAAACTGAAGGGAGTTGGAATAATCCAACTCCCTTCATCCTGAGGAGCCCTTCGACGGAGTTTATCCCGAGCGACCCATTCGACAAGCTCAGGGTCGTCCTGAGCCTGTCGAAGGACGAAGCCGAGGGGCTCAGGGTAAACTCCGCGACGAAGGATCTCATCCGATGATTAATAAAATAAACCTGAAATTAAATACCAGCGCTTTTATACTCGGCCTTACTTCTATGATAGGCCAGATAATAATCATAAGAGAGCTTATTGTCGTGTTCTATGGCAACGAGCTTTCCTTAGGCGTAATACTTGCCTCGTGGCTTTTTTGGGTAGCATTCGGAAGTTTAATCCTGGGCAGGCTGGTAGACTTCATTCCTTCCAAAGAAAAATTTCTTTCATATATACAGCTTGCGATATCCATTATTGTGCCGCTTAATATATTTTTTATACGGTTTATAAAATCTATATTAAAAATCCAGGCTGGGCAAATTATCGGATTAACGCAAATGCTAAGCGTTTCTTTTGTGTCTCTTTCTATAGTCTGTATATTGTTAGGCCTGAGTTTTATTCTGATAGCTAAGATTGCCGCAAAAGATAATAACCTCCCTTCTAAACAGGTGGCAAGGATTTATTTATTCGAAAGCCTGGGGGCGTCTGTCGGAGGACTTTTATACACATTTCTGCTTATAAAAACATACACAAGTTTTCACAATGCGCTTATTTTAGGTAATCTGAATTTAATTGTTTCAATATTGTTCAATAGAAATATAATCCAGTTTGTCTATCTCGTAATATTCTCGACTACAATAATCTTTAACTGGCCAAAGCACCTGGATGGATTTACAAGGTCTCTTCAATCCAGGCCTATGAAACTCATAGAAAATATAGACTCCATATACGGCAACATTGTTGTAACAAAATTAGGGAATGAATACAGCTTCTATGAAAACGGCACCTTGATGTTTACAGGAGGCGATATATCTACCAGCGAAGAATCAGTGCATTACGCAATGTTGGAACATCCAAATCCTAAAAAAATCTTACTTATAGGCGGCGGCACAGGCGGATCTATAAATCAGATTTTAAAACATAAGGTGGACAGGATAGATTACGTGGAATTAGATCCTATGATAATAAGCCTTTCTCAAAAATATATGCCTCCTATAACAGATGACCGGGTAAATATAATCCGCATGGACGGAAGGCTTTTTGTGAAAGAAGCTTCTAGCATAGATAACCTAAAAACACCTTATAAATATGATGTAGTAATTTTAAACCTTCCTGATCCTTACACTGCAAGCCTTAATAGGTTTTATTCCTTAGAATTTTTTCAGGAGATTAAAAAGATCATGGAACCAGCGGGTATATTTTCATTCGGTCTGCTTTCTTCTGAGAATTATATCAGCCCTGAACACGCTGTTTACCTGAGTTGTATCTACAACACTCTTAAAAAAGAATTCTTTGATATAAAGATACTCCCGGGAGATGCAATGACATTCTTAGCATCGGATAAGCCTGGCATACTTACCCAAGATGTAAACACGCTCATTAAAAGACTTAAAGAAAGAAACATAAAAACCAAATTTGTCCGCGAATATTACTTGCCTTTTAAATTAGACCCGTTAAGAATAAAATATGTGGAAAGCGCTATCCAAAAGTTCCAAAATACAAAAATAAATACTGATTTTAAACCCATAGGATATCTATACCACGCCATATTATGGATAAGTTTTTTTGATGCCACGAGAAACATCCTCCCTTATATTGATAAAATAAACATAGGTATTTTTGTTTTAATAGCGTTTGTTTTTTTAATGATAGCATTGCTGGCACAAAAATTAACAAAGGCGTCTTTAAAATTCCCTGTCCTGGTTTCTACAGCAACAACTGGTATGAGCCAGATATGTTTTCAGGTAATTATATTATTAGCATTTCAATTCACATATGGCTACATGTATTATAAAATGGGCCTTATTCTCACTTCATTCATGATCGGCTTAAGTTTCGGAAGTTTTCTAATAACAAAAATTATGGAAAAAATAGATGATGAAAAATCTTTGTATCTAAAAACTCAATCCGCACTCTCCATCTATCCATTAATACTGGCTGGAACACTCTTTGCCATTTCAAAGATAACCCAGTTCAGTCCTGGCATGGGAAATATGTTACAGATAGCGTTTGCGATAATGCCTGTCATGGCTGGTCTTATTGGAGGATTTCAGTTCCCTCTCGCTAATAAAATCTGGCTCAAAGATTCCAAGGATATCGGCAAGACCACAGGCCTTTTATACGGCGTTGATTTACTCGGTTCCTGCATAGGCGGGCTGGTTATAGGTATAATACTCATCCCAATACTAGGGATTATTCAGACATGCGTATTTTTAAGCGTTATAAATATCTTTATTTTTATTCTAATTTCCAATTCCAGGCCTTGTTTTATTCAAAAAATGTGATATATTAGTTGTAGAAGGTACACTAAACAAGGAGGCGTGGAATAGCGGTAAGCTTCTAGGTTTATAGCCTATAAAAAAAGCCCTTAAAAAAGGGCTTTTTTTATACCTATCTCTGTTCTTCGCCAAATACTTCGGCGCTAAATATGTATATTTCCGTAGATTTATCTTTCCAGGCATCCTGCGGCAAGCCTGCTTTTCTGCAAGTTTCTTTAAGAAAAGTTTCTTTATCCCATTTATACTCTGTTGCCACCTGAGGCAAAAGCAATCCTGATTCAAAACCTCTTTTCATATAAAGGCCATGCTTTCCCACTTCTATTTCACTTATATCCTTTATCTTTTTAAGAGGGGTCATAACAGATATCTCTAATTCCAGTTTTTCAAGTTCATCCTGTGTTACCGGGTTAAACCTGTAATCATTCACTGCTGCTGATTTAGCAACATCCTTTACTGTTTCATAAAGCGGCTTGACAGCTTGAATATATCCGATGCATCCGCGAAGCTGTCCATTTTCTTTGATAGTCACAAACGCGCCGCAATTTTCTCTTAACCTTTCTTCTGTGACACTAGGAAAAAATTGCCTTTTGCCTGTGACAGTCTCCACTATTGAAAACTTTGCAATCTCAAGTAATTTTTGTTTCTCTTCTTTATTTAAATATTCGTCTTTCATTATCGCCTCCTTCTTCTTCTCAGCATCATCCGGAATGTATATAATAATGCTTGAGTAGCCCACTACCTTTGATTTATCTCCGGTAACATCTCCTGAATTAGCATATTTTAAGACAGCTGCTTTTGCGCCTGAACGATTTGCAAACATAATCATAGCGAGCACTGCAATAGGCGCATCTATCTCTGTATTCCCATTATTTATCTGTTGTCCTAGCCCATAAAAATCCAGTTTTTCGATAGCGCTTATGCCGCTTGTATCAAGTTCCACTGCCTTATCATAAGGATAATAATGAGACAGGTCCACGCTTATAATTAAAAGCGTATTTTTATCTATTACGTCATAAAGCGCATCGCTCAAAATTCTAATATCATTGGCTTCCGGATTACCCATTGTAATCGGCACTATTCTAAAATCCTTGTCTTTATATACCCTTTGCAAAAATGGCAGTTCCACCTCTATCGCGTGTTCTTTCAAATGCGCTTCAGGATAAAAAATAAATCTTTTATTTTTTTGGATTATTTTATTGGCAAGTTCTTCATCTATTTTCACAAGGCCAAGAGGTGTTTCAAATGAGCCTTTATTATAAATAGATATGCCGTCAAATCCGACATAATGGCTAGGCGAGATTATTATAATTTTCTTAAAATTTGTGTCTTCCAGCTGTTTAAAGCTATACGCCGCTACCTGGCCTGAATAAACATAGCCTGCGTGCGGTACAACAATGGCCAGGATCTTGCTTTTTATATCTATTTTCTTGGCATTTGCTAAAAAATCATCCACTTGTTTTGTAAGCTCGGCTTTGTCAGCCGGATAAAACGCCCCTGCCACAGCCGGTTTTCTAATATCTTCAGAATAAGACCTGGCGCATGAGCAAAGTAATAAAGCTACTAGTAGTGTAAATATTTTTTTCATATCTTACCCTGCCAGCGTTTTATAATATTTCGCTTCTTTATATTGGGTTTTTCTGAATAAATTCAATTTTTTTAAAGCTGGTAAAATAAAAACAGCCAATACGCCCGCCCCTGCTATCTTCAAAAATTCTTTACGCGTGATTTCTTTACCTAACATAATCGCCTCCGCGTAGGGGAGGGTTTCAAACCCTCCCCTACCTTAAATATTACTCCCAACGGCCCGGGATTTTAGTACTGCAGAATTTGCATCTGCTGCCTGTTATATTATTTTGAGTAACTGTATAACCTAATCGTTCAATAATCAGTTTCTTGCAAACCAGGCAATATGTATTATTGCCAACGTGTTCTGGAACATTGCCTATATAAACGTAGTTTATGCCTTTTGACATTGCAGTGTTTCTGGCTAGTATCAGCGATTCTTCAGGCGTAGGCGGTAAATTTTTCAGTTGGTATGTAGGCCAAAATTTCGAAAAATGCAGCGGCACATCAGGCCCTAGATTTTCAACTATCCAGTCGCACATCTTAGAAAAATCTTCTTTTGTGTCATTGTAAGTCGGGACTATAAGATTCACAAGTTCAAGCCATATGCCTTTTTCTTTTATGAGTTTTATTGCATTCATCACAGGTCCAATGCTAGCGCCTGTTACATTCTGATAAAAATCCTCTGTAATGCCTTTAAAATCCACCTTTATAGCATCCAAAAAAGTACAGGCCTCTTCAAGAGGCTTCTGGTTTATATAACCTGCTGTTACCCAGATATTCAATACATTATTCTTATGCGCGATACTGGCTATATCAGCTGCATATTCAAAAAATGTGATAGGCTCAGAATAAGTGCAGGCAATGGTCCTGCATTTATTTTCTGTCGCAGCCTGAACCACCTGTTCCGGCGACATGTCCATATTGATTGTATCTTCAGGGTTAGACTGCGATATCTCCCAGTTCTGGCAATAAAGGCAGTGTAAATTACACCCTGCGGTCGCCAATGAATACGATAAAGACCCTGGCAAAAAATGATAAAAAGGTTTTTTTTCAATCGGATCCACATGCGCTGCGCAAGGTTTTCCATAGGCAAGGGTTTGGAGCTTACCGCCTATATTCATACGAGACCTGCAATTCCCCCTCTCTGATTCTTTTAACTCGCATCCCCTTGGGCATAATAAACATCTGACTTTTTTCATTCTTCTATGACCCTGTAATATTTTGCTTCCTTTGGAATCAATTTTGAATTTGGTTTTTCTGGATTATTTAAAGCGGCTTTTAGAACGATTGGCTTTGGTTTATTGGCTTTTATAATTGAAACGCCTATCATTATTAAAACTATTATGATTACTATATTGAAAATTATTTTTTTAAGCATACTTTTTTCTTTATAAATAAAACCATGGCTATTATAAACATTGCTACGCATGTAAGATCCGCTAATGTTAAATTCGTATTCCATAGATATGAATTATCCGCCCTGAACTGCGAAACAATAATCCTTATAACAGAATACACCATGATATATAATAAAAACAAACCGCCCTCCAGCCTTACCTTTTTCCTCAAGCCCCACAATACTAAAAATCCAAAAAAATCTAAAACAAGCTCATAGATCTGCGTAGGATGGCTCTCCATGCCGCAGAAAGGTTTCATAGGCATGCCGAAACAACAGCCGTTTAAAAAACAGCCGATCCTGCCTATTGCCTGACCCAGAATTATAGAAGGCGCTATAAGATCAGCTAAAACCCAGAAAGAAATTTTGCGGATCTTTGAAAATATAAGCCCTGTTATTATCCCGCCGAATATGCCTCCGTGTATGGAAAGGCCTCCCTGCCATACTTTGAATATAGATAAAGGGTCTCCCAAAAAACTTTTTAGTTCAAAAAAAAGAATGTAATAAACTCTTGCGCCTATTATCGAGCCTATCAATAAGTAAAAACTAAAATCGTATATCAGGTCTGGATTTATTTTTTTTCTTGCGGCCTCTCTCTTGGCAATAAATACCCCAAATAAAAAAGCTATGGCGACCATCATGCCATAGCTATATATCGTAAAAGGCCCTATTTTAGCTATTATAGGATACATATTAACCGTCTCAACCCCTCCGTTCGCCGAACGGAGGGATTTATCTAATTTATCTGCAGATCTGTTTTCCCCGTCCTCTGTTTTGCAAAATCCCAGGAGTAATCGTAAAGATGAAGGCCTTTACTTGTAGCTATAATCTCGCCGTTTTCTACTCCAATCTCTTCCGCCATATATTGCTTAACAAGTTCTAACCCGCCTAAATTTGAAGGAAAGCCTCCCCATAGATCCCACGACCTGAAATATGGAAAAAAATGCAGCTTGCCATAACGAATCCTTGTGTCTATAAGCCTAAGGCAGGGCGGATCGTTCAGCTTTATGTCAGAAGGCATGCCTATTTCTATTGTTGCCTGGTTAGTGCCATAGCCCTGAGTTTTGTACATTTTTATTACCTCTTCAACCTGGTTGACTTCTAAAGGCATTTCTTTTACCATTTCTTTACCTTCAATTGTTTCTTTAAACCTTATTTTCGCATCCACCATTCTTTCGCCATAAGTATAGTCTTCTGTCTCTGTTTTCTGGCCTGTCAGTAAATAAGAAAGATACCCGTGTATATATTCCATACTTGTAGGCGCAGGAATACTTGAACTTTCAGACATTATAGGTATTATCTGATGAGCTGGATTTTTTATCCTGACAGTTATAAAATCAAATTCGAGCCGCTTCTGCCCGGCGTAGCTCCCTCTTGTTATTGTATATACATAGCCGGCTTCTAATATCTTAGAAAGACATCTGAACCACGCATCATCCAAATCAAATGCCTCTATATGAACAGGCTTAAGTTCGTTTCTTTCCATTCTATTCCACTCCCCAGTATTTTTTGAGTTCGTTCGTAATATTATCCTGGTCTTTATTCCCCAGCTCTTTTTCTAATATTTTACCCCTTGAGGCTTTCTTCTTCAAGCTAATTAAATCCTTCAGCTCTTTAATGCTCATTATCTGGCAGCCAAATACCCTTGTATGATTTTTTATAAAATTATCATCTGAGGAAACTGTTGTCTTATTTTTGTCAGATGATACTTTAAGAATATCGACTATTACTTTATCAGCATCTCTATCTTTGTTTGAAAACAAAACCTCCACATCTCCATATGCCTCTCTAGTTAACCCAAGGCTTTCGCTTTTACCATCAAAAACAACTATTACCTTATCAAATAAACGGTTCCTTTGCCTGAAATCTATCAGCGCCTTAATAAATGACAGCCGCGAGGCCTCAAGGCTTATATCTTTTTTTGCGTCAAATTCTTTAATCTTACTTATTGCATTATAACCGTCTATAATCAAATATTTCATGTTAATTCGGCTTTTATTTTTTCAAAAGCTTCTTCTCCGCTAAAAGTTATGCCTTCTATTCCATACCCTAGCGCTGCTTCAATCAAATCAGCCCTATCATCCACATAAAAAGTTTTTGAAGGCAGCACATTTACTGATTTAAGCGCTGCGTCATAAATTTCTTTCGCCGGCTTCCTGAAACCTATTTCATAAGAAAGTATGAGTTTGTCAAATTCCTGGAATACAGGCATTTTCTTTGCAAGAAACTCATAATGTGTTTCGTTTATATTTGAAATCATAACCAGCTTATATTTTCCTTTCATCTTTGTCAGAAAATTCTGGATTTTTTTATTAAGCGGCGTTTCAAAAAATATATCATTCCAGATCGGCAATAATGTTTCATTGTCTATATCAAGATCCAGCGAATCCCTGACTTTTTTGAAAAAATCTGAAGAGGAAATTTTCCCCTCTTCGTAATCTTTTGTAAGGCCTGAATCAAAAAAAAGCTGGTAGATATCATGTTCGTTTTTAGGCGTCAGGTGCAGGATTTTTTTAACCGCGATATTGTGGTCGAAATTTATAATAACGTTCCCCAAATCGCAGAGTATAGCTTCGTATTTATTTTTAGTCATAAGTTAACACGCGGAATATTTTCAGTCGATCTTAGGCAGGCATTTTATTGCTTTTTTAATAGCCTCTTCAGGGTGTTCGTAATCTTTAAGTTTTCCCCCTATATAGGCATCATAAGCAGCCAGGTCAAAATTGCCGTGGCCTGAAAAATTAAAAACTATGCATTTTTCCTTATTTTCTTTTTTGCATATTAATGCCTCATCTATTGCCGCTTTAATAGCGTGGCTCGTTTCAGGAGCAGGCAGAATGCCCTCAGTACCTGCAAACAAAAGAGCTGCTTTAAAAACGCCTGTCTGATGATAAGCCCTTGCTTCAATGAGTTTTTCTTTAAATAATATAGACACCAGCGGCGCCATCCCGTGATATCTCAGGCCGCCAGCATGTATGCCTTCAGGCACAAAATCATGTCCCAGCGTATACATTTTCAATAAAGGCGTCATCTGCGCAGTGTCCCCGAAATCATATCTGTAAGGCCCTTTTGTAAGAGTCGGGCAAGCAGCCGGTTCAACTGCTATAAATCTTATATCCTGGCCTTCTATTTTATCCTTAATAAAAGGGAATGTAAGGCCTGCGAAATTACTTCCTCCGCCAACGCATCCTATCATAATGTCCGGCTTTTCATCAACAAGCTTTAACTGCTCCTTTGCTTCCAATCCTATAACTGTCTGGTGCAACATTACATGATTTAACACACTTCCAAGAGAATATTTTGTACCGTTATGCGTAACAGCATCTTCTATTGCCTCTGATATAGCAATACCCAAACTTCCCGGAGTATGCGGTATCTTTTTTAAAATTGACCTGCCTGCTTTTGTTTTATTAGTAGGGGAAGCAAACACTTCTGCGCCCCATACATGCATAAGAGATTTTCTGAACGGCTTTTGGTCATAGCTGCATCTTACCATGTAAACAGTGCATTTCAACCCCAGGATTTTACACGCAAATGAAAGCGCGCTTCCCCACTGACCTGCGCCTGTTTCTGTGGCAATGCGGTTTACGCCTTCTTTTTTATTGAAATACGCCTGAGCAATAGCTGTATTCGGTTTGTGGCTTCCAGGCCCGTTGCCGCTTTCATCCTTATAATATATCCTAGCAGGCGTTTTAAGTTCTTTTTCAAGATTATACGCCCTGCGTAAAGGCGTAGGCCTCCAGAGTTTTAAAATCCTGAGAACTTCATCAGGTATTTCTATCCATCTATCAAGCGACATTTCCTGTCTTATAAGCTCCTTGGGGAATATAGGCGCAAGTTCATCAGGAGTCAATGGTTTATGAGTTCCGGGATTTATAGGAGGAGGCAAAGGATTTGGAAGATCCGCCTGGATATTATACCACGCTCTTGGGATGCTTTTTTCATCAAGTAAAATCTTAAAATTATCCATTTCCCCCTCCTATGCTAAGTCTATTTTTATTTCCGGCTGATTTCATGACATTCGGATTCAGGCCTGTATTCTTGCAAAATCCCAAAACATATACTCCGATACAGGACCCAAGAGAATCTACAAATAATTCTGGCGGGGTAAAGCCCTTATCTTCGCCTCCACTTGCCTGCGGCTGGTCTATTATTACAGAATGCGACCTATTTTTTGCCTCAAATTTCATACCGCTTATATACTTTATCTCTGCTTTTTCCACAAGTACTATTATAACAATAAGCCGGCTTTCAGGCAAGGCTAGAAATGCTTAAGAATCTCAGGAGGCCTTCTTTCAATAACCGGTATGTCTTTATTGTCAAAATACCCCAAGGCAAGAGGCGCTACAACTCTATAATTATCAGGCACTTGGAACTTTTCCCTGAACCATTTGTCGTTATCCAAAACAGCCATCATGCCTATCCAGCATGAGCCGATGCCAATGGATGAAGCAGCCAGCATTAGATTCTGGGCTGCCATTGCGCAGTCATTCTGATAAAAGAAAGCATCTCGCCTGCCAAGTATTATTATTACGCACGGCGCATGATAAAATATGCTGAAATCTTTTACTCTCATACGCTTTTTATACCTGATAAACTTCGGATTTTCCTCTATCATCTTATTAATATAAGGTATAGCCCTATCAGAAAGTTCTTTTAGAAGAGGCTTTTCTTGCACAACAATAAATCCCCACGGCTGTTCATTCATGCCGCTCGGCGCCCATTTAGCTGCTTCGATAAGTTTATCTATAATCTCTCTTGAAATGGGCTTATCCAGGTATTTCCTGATACTTCTGCGGAATTTGATAATATCTACTATGTTATCCATACGGCTATTTTAACTATCATTGTTTAATACTGTCAATCCCTAAGATATCTCTTGATATCATTATGGTCCCCTGCCAAAATAAATTCCACTAAATCCTCTTTCCATCTAAAAAGAATTCTTGCTTTGAGGCCGGCCCTTGTTTCCCAAAAATTACCTTGCAGGCGTTTTAAGCCTATCCCTTTATGAGTAGTTTTACTATGCGAAAGAATATCTATAGTTTGTATAGCAGCCTGTTTGATATCCTCTTTTCCCCTGCCATGAAAATATCTTATTGATCTATCAAAGGAGGGCTTAAATTCAAATCTCATAGAGCTTCTATGTGTTTCCTGGCGTCTTTAGAATTCACATAGTAAACACCTTTAGAAGAGGCTATTTTTTCAATCTTTTTCCACTCTTTAGGGGTATAAGGAGATTCCGCTGTAACCCTGCAAGGCAATAAAACTACGCCTTCCTTGCTTAAACCAAAAGCCACGGATACCCCTTCTCTCAGATTCAATATCTTCCTTACGCTGTTAGGAATAGTAACCTGGCCTTTTGAGGTAACCTTTGCCGTATGTATTATAGTCATAAATCCTCCTTTATCCTTACTTCCTTACATTCTTACTTCTACTAAAATAATACCTCATATTTAAACCATTGTCAAGCTGATACCGCTTAAATATTCCTAAGTTGACAAAAGCCTACTTAAACCCTATTTGCGGCTTTGGTTTTATAGGTGGCGGCGCCATAAGCTTGCGAATCGCTTCAAAAATAACATGTATATTTTCATCATGTTTTTCTACTTTCCTTTCAAGTTCGGCTAATTTATAATTAAGTTCTTTATGAGTTGATAATAATGCTTGTAATTTCACAAATGTTTTAATAATGGTAATGCTGATTTTAACTGCTATGCCGCTATTTAAAACACTCGCAAGCATCGCAACGCCATGCTCTGTAAAGGCATATGGTAAAACTGAAGAGTGCTTCATAG
>Ga0315282_10008576_pt1 | contig 16504 bp, 19 predicted proteins | sample YL17G07_20_MG_FD_203693 | JGI IMG/M metagenome (GOLD analysis project Ga0315282, IMG submission 203693) | Sediment microbial communities from Yellowstone Lake, YNP, Wyoming, USA - YL17G07_20 | ecosystem: Environmental > Aquatic > Freshwater > Lake > Sediment | place: USA: Wyoming | collected...
AATTCAGCCTTGCGGACTGGATAAAACTTGCCCAACGCAAATAGCCCTTTTTCTGTTTAGGGGTGAGAGTTTGGGAACAATTAGGAGCGAGTTTACCATTGAACAGTTTGAGGCTGCTTTCCAGAGGCTTGCCCACCAGCTTCCAAAGTTTCACGTTGTAAGGACAGAAAATGCGAACTTGGAGTTCATCTATGATATGGAAGGAAGAATAAAGAAGATACACGTGTATTATTGCAAGCGGGATAAACCTGACTCCTGGGGAGAATCATTAAGTTTCTCAATTGAGCCTAAAGAATATGTGGACAGCCCCCACATCACCAAGATACATTACGATGGCTATGTGGATAAGAATTACAATGAAAAGATTCTCAAGTGGCTTGATAGTTTAATGGGTTCAGAGAAGCCAACACCGCGATTCTCCCTTGCAAAACACGCTAAGAAAAGCGATAGAAAGCTAACTGACTACAAAGCATTCGCCAAAACCTAGCCCTTTTTCCTATCCTTAGGTAGCGCATGGACGCAATAAAGATGCAAAGAACTCTATGGAGAGTTTTCTGTTAAACATTATTAACAGAACAAACATTGCAACACGAAATTACAGAAGCTTTTCTTTAAGGCGGTTTACGTTGCGATCGAGTATGTTTGGTTACGTGGCAACCCTTTTGGATAGCCTTTCTTAATAATCGAGTATCCAAGCATTAATATATGAAAATTTAAATTGTCATTTCAAGGGAGTAAGATGCTTTTTAAATTGAACCCGCATAAAAATAAGATCGACATTGTTAGTAGAGTTCGCCTCAGGGATTTCGGGTGGAATGAAAGAAAATTACAAAATCTTTTATTTCAAAATTTGGACAGAGTTATTCAAGAAGAAGAACTATTAGTGATAATGCAATCTCGCCATTGGCAAGAAGAACCAGATTTAATGGCAATTGACGAAAATGGTGATTTGTGGATTTTCGAGTTAAAGGCTTGGGAATCTGAAAAATCAAACATTCTTCAAGCATTAAAGTATGGGCAGAAATTCGGGCAGTCAAACTACGATGATCTGGAAGAAATATATTCTAAATTCTCGAAGGAAAAGCTAATAGATGCCCTCAAGAAAAGATTTCCAGATAAACACCTTACACCAGAACAAATTAACAAAAACCAGCACTTTGTAATAATAACCAATGGTTTGGATGCCCAAACACGCGAAGCAGTCATATTTTGGCGGGAAAAAGGACTCGATGTCCGACCATGGATCTACCGAATTTATCAAACCGAAAAAAATGAGCTATACCTTGAATTTAACACGTTTAGAATGAGGGATGATCCCTTCGAAGACATTGAAGAGGGCTACTACATTGTCAATACGAATATTGCACACAGTAAAAAAGATGATGAAGATATGCTTAGGGAACATAAAGTCGCCGCCTTTTTTGATCCTTGGAAAAACGCGATAAAAAGGATTCAACCCGGAGATAGAGTTTTTCTATATAGGTCAGGGACAGGAATTATCGCCAGAGGAATAGCGAAAGGGCGATACAAAAAGAAAGCGTATCATGATATCCACAAATATGCTGACGAAGAATACTACGTTGAATTAAAGAACTTCATAATTTGTAAGTCTCCATTAACACCTTCAGATATCCAAAATTTAACAAGGGTTAATTATCGGTTCATGAAAACCTGCTTTGCAATCGACAAAGAGTCTGGAAGCAAAATATGGGAAGAAATCTCAAAAAGAGAAAAATTGTGAACATATAAACACTGAAAATCATAAAATCATAGAAATGCAAGCAATTTTTAAAAAAGAATGCATGTAAGTTTGTGCTTTCTTTTTAAAATGAGCTTTGCTAAAGTCACTGTTGATACTTAGAAAGAAGAATTAGCAATCCATTCTTTGGTTCTTTTTATAGCATTTAAAATGGCTTCCTTATCTTTTTCTTTTATTCCGTTGGCTTTAAGATGTTGAACTAACCATAAACCACTGTTTCTGATTTGCTGTTTAGGGGAATAATTCCCCAGCCATTTTTCTGATGGTTTGCATAGTTTACAGTGTGAAAGTGTTCCTATAAGAGAGCTTTCCAACCCCTTGCTTCCCATTCTCTCCGTTAGATTGTCTATTATGATAAATCTGAAAGAGAATCTCTCTCTTAGAATTTTTGTGATCGTTGATTCTATTGTTTTTTCCTTGATTGTATTTCTTCTATCTCCGAATAATTTTCTATTTTTGCTCTTTATGAAATCTATTTCCCAAATTTGAAGGTAGTCGTCATTATCTCTTTTCAACAGCGCTCTTCCAATGTTTTTTCTGAAAATGCTTCTGTCTGATGGTTTAGGCTGGGCTTTGTCAAAATCCATCTTTGACTCATCTAAACAGTAGTGTTCCTTGATACGGCTCTTGAAATTTCCATTTCGATGAGTGCCAACTCTAACTATTCTGGGCTTATTTTCACCATGTCCCCAAATTTCGCCGCATTCATAGAAGAAATATACTCCATTTTCTGGCAGCTGCTCCAGCTTAAATGGAAATTTGATAGGTGGAGGCAGTTGCTCCAATTGCTCATGTAGCCATTTACATAACTCAGACATTGCGTCACTTAATCTCCTTAACATGAGTGAATAATCGTACTCTTTCTTTTAATTTAGTTTCTTGCAATAACCGCTTATACAAAGGGTGAAAGCGACCAGGATTGCAATAAAACCAAATTTCATCGTATGGCGCAAGTTTTTCATCAAAATCCGCTAAAAGCTTTCTAAATTCTTTCTCTGTCGCCGTGTCAGGAGCTTTCTCATACCACCCATGTCTAATTTGTGGAAACCAAACACCGTGCAAGTCCGAAAATATTGCCCAATTAACATGCTTTTCCTTACACCTCTTGATAAACCTTTGAATTCGTTCCGACGTGTAGAGCTTATCTGGAGTCACCTTCTTACCAGTATTTTTCAACAAATCATCTTTCTTCGCAGAACAATAAGTTACGTAAATTTTCATAAATCCTCAAATTGATATATTAACTCGTTTGAAAATTAAGTATTGTGTAGGTCTTAGGTGTAGCAATTGCCCTTAGAAAATGAAGATATTACTGGCATGCTTAAAGCATTCGTAGACAGAAATTCCAACATTATGGATTTACAATTTGACCCAAGGCTCCCACCAAAGCTACTCATCAACCCTTGGGCAAGGGATTACGAGTCAAAAAGGATGGTTGCACATTACTTTTTACTTGTTGCTTCAATAGATGAACGAGGAATCATTAGAAGAGCCGAAAACGCAAGATACCTTATGGTTGAATTGCATAGACGGTTTAATGACAAGCTCTTCGAAATCACAGAACCTGAAAGATTTAAAAAAGAAATAATGGCATGTAAACGCTTTAACGAATTTGGCCCCCTTAAAAAACAAATATGCGATATTTTGTCCTCGGTAAATCGTTTTGTTATAGAGAAAACTAGGGGAGACTTAACCAAATTCAGCCAAAGCTACAACAAACCCAGAGAAATGGCGAAGGAGATAGGTAAGCATGTAAAAAGAATGGGAGGGACACTACAGAAAAAGACATGGATTTATATGAGGTGGATGGTTAGAGACAAACCTGACCTGAGGATCTTTACTAATTTTACTCCGAGAGACTTATTCATTCCGATGACATCTCAGATCGCTAGAGTCGCTGCCTGTCTCGGAATAATCGATGAGGTAAAGCCTCTATCATGGAAGCATGTAGAGAAGGTTACAAGTTTTGCCAGAAAATTATTCGACGATGACCCTGCGAAGGTAGATTATCCATTCTTTCTTTTAGGTAGATGGCTTGAAGGAAAAGATTTAACTCCCCAAGTTTTAAAGGACACCTTAATCAAACTCGAAAAATTCTATCAAAGAACAGGATTTAGTATTTTAGTAGTAAAAGAAAAAATCGGCTATAGTGCTGAATGTCCTTCTCTTCCTGGATGCATAACGCAAGGGGAAACAGAAGATGAGGTCATTAAAAATATGGAAGAGGCAATAGAAAGTTACTTAGAAAGTATTCGTAGATACCAAATTGAGGTTGAATTTTAACTTGAAAAAGCATAAAGCAAAGCGTATTTGGTCTTGGCGCGAAGTTGTTAAAGTCTTAATAAAGATTTGCTATCGTCTGGCTAATCAAAAAGGTAGCCATGTTACTCTTGTCCCAAAGTGCGCATCCGAACCAGGAAGAACTTTACCTGTTATAGTTCCGAGGCATAACGAACTAAAGCTAGGAACATTTAACAGCATATTGGCAAGGGTTAACTTATCAAAAGAAGAATTTGTCGATTTAGCAAATTAAAATTTTAACTTGCTTGAAACTGAGGCTCGAAGCAATTCCGCAAATCGATTTATGCTATTAGTGTCTCCTAACAAAACATGATGGATTTCGCCGTAAAAGTGAGCGCAATCGTCTTTGGCGCAAAAGTGCAAGTCATGTTTAAACCTTCAAATCCCTCTTCTTTATAGTTCTTTGCAGGAAACTCTGAATTTGACCCTACGTTTCCCAAAGGGTGAAACTGCTTAGGCTCCATCCAAAACTGAGGGAGGCTGTCCGACATGGGGCACTCACCCCAGACCACGCGCATACACTGATGAGGCTTAAGGATACAGAAAAGCAGCTTGCCCTAGCCCCGGAAGCTGTGCTTGTCTTTTGACACGTTTCTACCCCTTATCTTATTGTAAACGGCATTTTTTAAAAGCCTTTTTGTTGATTGTCTGCATAAACAGGCTCTAGATAAAAAATAGGCTTGTTTTTATCTATTTTCTAGAGAAAAAAGCTTGATTTTAAGGCTATTCTTCTCTATTCACTAGAGGACAAATATGGCGTTTAATAGATTCGAACAGAATTTTGTAGTTTCCACACTCAAGAGAGAGTCCATTTTTGCGGCTTTAACTCAAAACCTTCAGTTTTCAAACTTGGTGGAAACCACAAAAACCAACTGCCAATAAGATTGCTGAAATATTTGGGCGCTCAAGCCGAACGCCACTGGTTCAAATCCAGAAGCACAACAAGGCTATCAAAAAGGATAGAAGCCATAGAAGTTTCTTATAGAACGAAAATCGCAGAAATATTTTATCCTTGACCCAATTTAATGTTGATTATGAGCTTAAAAAACGAGGATGCGACAGTACACTCTCTTCTTTCAACCTACAACACGGCCTCTCTTATGCACGGTGCATGGGTAGCAAGTTTCGGGGTAGCAACTCTAACATATATTGGTTTAAGCTTGAAGGGGGGAAGTTCATCATGGGGAGTTGGTTCTCTTGCAGTATTGTGGGTACTGTGCTCTTCAATAATCTATAACTACGGACGAATGCGCTACTACGCATGCCTTACTGATTGCATAACTAACAAGAATCTTCATGATCCTTTCTCAGCAGATATTATCTCGGTAAATAAAAGAGTTCAAGAACTACTTAAGGAAGAGGCTGAAAAATTCATGAGCTTTTCTTGGATTGCGTACCGTTTTAGAAAGAGCCTTGGAATTGAGGCTATTTCGATGTCATTGTTAATCGGTTTTATAATTGCGCTCATGTTCTTTTTCTTGGGTTTGCTTGTTCTCGAATTCAAATAACATGGTTCATTGCTCACATAAAAAGACAACAACGCTAACTCATAACAGGGTTGCGGAAACAAGTGGGCTTTATACATATGCAGATATGTTGGGAGCAACTATGAAAACAAGAATGTTCAGTGAAGCGTGAACCACTAACTAAGACGCACTACTCGTATTCATGTACTTCCTTTATATCATCAATATACCCTAAACTCTTCACTGATGTCGTATCAAGCTTTTTGCATAAGCGAAGAATTTCCAATGCACACCCGCTTACCATTAATTCGAATTTCTTTGAATCATTTGGCAACTTTCTTAGAAAGTCACTGTTTGCGTTAAAGCCCTTGAGAATCTCAAATATGGTTTTACTCTCTTTAGCAGTTATAAACAGTTCATGAGAAAACTTGTTTCTGATCTTGAACAAAATTATAAGATTTCCATAGAGTTTCTCGTCGACAAGACCTGCAAACCTTAGTAATTTTAACTTGTTTCCTATCGGAACATAGACATTTTTCAACTGTTTTTCCAAAAGAGGAGACTGCACTTTCTTTACTCCGATCTCAACAAGCTTATTTACTAGAGATTCCAACGTTGTAGAGCTGAGAATAACAGCACTGAGCTGATCTTTGTATTCTCTTTTTTGTTTTGATAGTGATTGGTACATGCCTTCATAATCCGGTTCCCATTCTAACGAATCGCTACTCATTCTAGTCATCCACTTGAAAGATCCGCTTTATCTATACATGATTTTTGTTATATAAGAAATTATCAACGAGCTTAAAATGCAAATCTTCTACAAATCGCATTTGTTTCGCTTGATTGTAGTGAAGAGAAGTCACTTCAAAATCGAATTTCCCACATCTTCATCCAAAAATTATTTGCGAAGGTTTCAGATTAATAACGTAGGATGTGAATGAAATCCGTAAATCAAGAAAGGTTTCTATATTCAAAAATCGATGTCGATATGACTGCATCAACAATCCTTGGCAACCGTTCTTAGCACCGTAGAACCAGACACGAAGATGAAAGCACTGCTATGTCTCTGCTCAGTTCCATCATCTTATTCCAGCTTTTTTAAAGATCTGTCGCAAAAATCGAGATACTTGCCTTATGCTAGGCAAGTAATCCAAAGTCTCTACCACACAGTCAACTTTAAGAGTCCAGAATTCTTCCTCTTCCTCAATCTCGACATTGAACTCCTCAAGCTCCTGAAATCCTTCTGGCGTGTCAAAGTCTTTAATTGCTTCCTTTAGCTTATCCAGTGACCGCTTGTCCACTTCATTCACTTCTATAATTGAGTGTGCTGAAAGTGTTTTTCCTCCACGCTCCAGCCATACATAGAAAGCATCCACCAGTAGATTACTTCCGCTCAAAGCAGAGTAAGCAAACATAAAGTAATCTTCATCTAAATCAAAATCGAAGTCATCAAGTCTGAATAACCCTTTAACGCCCAGTTTCTCAGGAATCTTGTAAAAAAAATACATCGAACTGCCAGCTAACCAAAAAACGTCACGCAATACTCTATCAAAATCCACGGGCGCTTTGTATTCTTCGCTGAGACTGATCAGCCAACGCCTATTTGCACTCAGCACATCCATTGCGCTATCAATCATCTGTTTAACATCTTGCTTATAGAAACCGCTCAACAATGCCAGCTCTTCATATTTTTCGTCTGAAATATTCAAAGATAATTTCTTGACCATGATTTTATTTCTCAAGTGAACGGCTTAAAAGACTTACTAAAAAGCTGATTGGATACAGACATGACCTCGTATTGTCTAAGGTTTACGGTCGATCCATTCCATAGCACTTATTTGAGCCGATGAAAAGAAACGCACCATTCCCTGTTGGCTATTGCCCAGCGAATTCGATGGTTTTCTGAATTTGCTCAGCGATTCTTTTGCCCCTGTCGCTTAGGATATAGAACATTTTACGCTTTTCTGTTTGGCTTGCCTTTTTCGAAACGAGACCCAGTCGAACTAACTCATCTATTCTGGCCATTCCGGTGCTCTTAGACCCACCTATGTCCCTCAGAAGCTCATCCAATCCCTTATTCTCAGCGCTAAGTAAACACAGCAGGGTTCGAACTGATCTCGGCTTCTCAAGGTATTCAAAAAACTCTTTACTTTTCGGCTTCAATTGCTGTCAGCTATAGTTGAAAAATGTTTATATTTAAGAATTGTCTACTCAATTAGTAGAGTATTATCTAAAGAGTAAACATATAATCGAGCGCTCATGAAGGCGAAAATATTGGAAGAAGAACAGAATTACCAAAATCAAATCTGCCCTCTATGCGGTGCACAGCCTGAAAAATATTCGGTTGATGCTGAGAACCTCAGTTTTTTACATTCATGTACCAAAAACGGAGCCCTAAATCAAGTTATTTCATTATGCAGAATAGTCTGGAACAATATCCCAGAGCTCACTATCTCTGCTGACTCAAAGATGTTGATCGAAAAGCTTTCTAAAACTATTCTTGAAGACATTCGGAATCAAGTTAATGCCACAATCACACCTATACAAATCTTCACAGAATCGCTTCCAAAGATTATTGAGACCTTTCCTGAAAACATAAAGTCTGATCTTCTCAGAAAGTTCAACGAGCTTCAAGAAGTGATAGCGAAAGAGTTTGAAACGCTCAGAACCTATGCTCCAACGGCTAAAGATCTTAGCGATGCAATATCCATAGTTGCAGACAGATTAGAAAACATAACACAGAAAAACATTGATGAAATTAAGGCGACATTAATCGCAAAACTGAAGGAAACCCTTGAAAAGATTGGTTTTCCCGAGCCGCAACAGGTGAGGTTGCTTGCTGAACTTGTTCCTTTAATCCTACCTGTTCTTGAAGAACTATTACGTCTCCAGAAGGTCCCCTCGGAAAAGGGAAAACATGGAGAAAATGAACTAATCCAAGAACTACAAGAATACTATCCAGAAGATGAGTACCATATTCTCGGAACCTCCGGAGACACGGATATAATAGCAACCCCACGATTTAACGGAGTAACTTTGAGCCAAAAAGTTCTAATTGAGTCTAAGAAAAACAGCAGAGGCTGGAACCGATCATTCCTCCAACAAGTCAGAAGGCACATGCAGGTACGAAGAGAACAATTTGCAATACTCGCAGCTGAAGTTGTTCCAAAAGCTTGTAACGGATTTCTTATTGAACAATGTCCAGAAGGTATGATTTTGGTAACAGATCGGAGGAATTTTTGCGTTTCCTATGGTGCTATAAGATCCGCTCTCATCACCCTTCATCCTCTTCGCCAGAGAGAACTCGACTTGCACAAGCTTTTCGCCGACCAGAGAATCAACGAGGCCGTAAAGGAAGCTTACAATTACTGTGAGTGGGTAAAAAGAATAAGGGAAAAGAGTCGTCGTATTGAAACAAACGCAAAAGGAATAGCTGATGACACAAATCGATTAGATGACTGCTTGAAACAAAGCCTAAGGCAACTGCAGTCTCGCTTCGATGAAGTGGTCAAGCAAACGATGGCAGTTGATCAGATATAAATGAAGGCAGAACGACTTTGACCAATAAACGAGAGATAAAAGCGATTCAGCTTCTGGCAAAAGGGAACAACATTAAGCCTCTGAGCCGATCTAAATTTCTGGTGCGTTCGGAATCAGATCCTCGCAGGTGGCACGAAGTAGCTTGGGAGAACGGTCAATGGCGTTGTAGATGCGAAGATTACGCGAAAAGAAAGATAAGATGCAAGCACATCTATGCAGTATCCTATTCCTTGGCGCTTAGAGAGATAACGGCTGGTGTCAAAGACCGTGAGCGTGGAAGTGTGTGCAAGAAATGCCATTCTGCGAAGTATCTCGTGAAATACGGTGTACGCCCGAATCAAAGCGGTCCTGCTCAGAAACTCTACTGCAAACGATGCAAGACATGGTCAACGGATCGCGGAGGATTCGAAAGGATGAAGAATCAAACTATTGTCATAGTATCTGCTCTTGACCTTTATTTTAGAAACGTTTCTTTGAGACAGATAAGCCAACACCTTCACTCAACATTCGGCATTTATGTTTCCTACGGGGCAATCTACAATTGGATAAGAAAATATGTTGAATTGGTAAGCCGCTATACCCAGAAGCTCAAAATGGTTACTTCAGAACGTTGGCATGCTGATGAAACATTAATCAAAGTTCGTAGCAGACAAATGGTGTTGTGGTCCTTGCTTGATTCTGAAACACGGCAACAAATAGCCTATCACATAAGCCAGAGCAGAAGCAAAGAGGAAGCGGCTGTATTGTTTAGAAAAGGGAAGAAGGCTTCAAAGACTATTCCATCCGAAATTGTGACGGACGGCCTTGGAAGTTACAATGAAGCGATCGAAACCGAGTTTGCAAACAAGAATGACAAGAGTTCTAACATAGGAACCTTGCATATCGTAGGTCCGCTCGTTGGAAAAGTCAATAACAACAAAATTGAAAGATTCAATGGATCGATAAAGGAGCGCATCAAAGTAATGGGCAAATTGAACAGCGCAAAAGGGGCGGAAACTTTTGCAAAAGGTTACCAAATACACTATAACTGGATCAGAGGACATAAAGCTCTAAATGGAAGAGCACCCGCTGAGATGCCCCACACATCCCCAGAGAAAATGAACTGGAAGAGGCTAATCGAAAAAGCATCAAAATGTTAAGATTTTCTTAACTTCATTCTATTCATAGTTTCATCCTTGATATCAAGAACTATCGTTTATGCTTAAATTTTGACATTTCATTAGTTAGTGCGTGTTATATAAAATGGCATGTGAAAAAGTTGAGCTCTCCAAGAAACAACCAAAACTAGAAAATCCAGCCTTTTCAATCGCGATTAAGCCAGTTTTTACTCGCACGCTAAAGCTATAAACTGTTAAAAGATGAAACAGACTAAACCTATTCGACAAGAAGAGCTGGTAAAGCAATGCAAGGATATGCTCCTGTTAAGGATGGTGCTCTTTTTTATACAATTCAGGGGAAAGGCCCTTGGCTTGTCTTTATACATGGTGCATGGACTAATCATAAGTGGTGGAGATTGATTGTATCAACACTTTCAAGACATTTCAGAATATTATGCTTTGATTTGAGAGGGCATGGGGAATCTACGAAACTCCAGACTCCATATTCTGTAAGAGGGTTCGCAAGCGATCTAGATGCCATTCTGTCATATAACGAAATTGATGAGTGTGTTTTAATAGGTTGGTCATTAGGTGGCTGTATTGCAATGCAATATTGTATTGATGCCCCCAAAAAGGTCAAAGCTCAAGTCCTAATTTCTACAAGAAGCAAGAAAGATTTCAAGATGAAGCTCGAGATTTTTTTGTTTAAGTACTTAGCTCGGTTGCATGTAGTTTCTTTTGAGAACCAAATAATAAGACGCTTTCACAGGATGTTTCTTCCAGAAACACCTGCTGAGATAGTCGATTGGGCAACGCATGAGCTACTTCGAGCTTCTAAAGATTTCTTCATAATAGCGGACAGTTTCTTAAACTGGAAATTACGCGGAGATCTACGAGATATAAGAATCCCAAGTCTAATAATCACGGGTGACAAAGATGAACTCGTTCCAAAAAAGTTCTCAGTACAAATCCATAAGGAGCTACCATTTGGAAGGCTAGTCATATTGAAAAATTGTAGTCATGTTGCGATTTTGGACAGACCTGAAGAAATCTGCAAGGCAATTCAAGAGTTTTTGGACAACATTTGATTGTAATAGTGATGCATCAACTCTTTTGCCGTCACATACGTCTGAAGAGATTTACGATATACCACAGCTTTCTGACTGCCAAAAGAACCAATAGAATTATAGCGGCTATACCAAAGGTGACAACTACAACAAGACATTCAAGAGTTGGAGACAAGACCGCACTCATAGTCACAAAGGAGTACAAAAAAGTCAAGAGAAAGAATACAGTGCCAAAAACAAAAAAAGTCTCCCCTCTCATAAACAAATCCTTTCTCATCTCCAATTCCTGCTCGTCGGTAATGTTCTCTAAGCTGAAAAAATGGCAAAGATGATAGATATACAAGGTTATAGCAAAGAAAACTAGACCAAGTGCAGCAGTTGCAATGATCATAAATACATCTTCACCATAGACCCTAATAATGTCGGGTGAGACAAGAAGCCCAAAACCAGCCCATATCGAAAGCACAACAGAGGAGAACGAGAGCAAACTGGAAACAGAAGAAATTGAAAGGTCTACCATTTCTAAAAATCGATCAAGCTCAACTTTCTTGAGAAATGCCCTACGTACTTTTCCAACACGCCATTCATAGTAATAAAGAAACGCAAATGCAATAAGGCTGATACCAAAGAAAGGTTTCAAGAACAATATGCTGCACCTACCAACAAAACTATTGACATTATCAATAGAACTCCTTCCAAGTATAGTAGCTTCTTATTCGCTAGATAGTTATCCACAGATTCCAAAAATCCATATCTCTTGTCGCTTTCCTCTTCTTTTAATACTTTAAGACCCAATTTCCTTCGGGAAAATGGGAAAAAAACAGTCACACCCCAATCAAAGGAATCTAGAAATAGATGACAAAATATGGGTGGTGCAACAATCCAATATTCTAGTCTGGCTATTACTATAGCTGAGACAATAATTGCCCAGAAAATGACCGAGTGTGTAATGATTTCACGATGTCGCCTAGACATAAAGAAATCCAAATCTGGAACAAGTGAAAGTATTATCATGAGCGACAAATAGAATAGGTCTTTCGGGATCAACCCAAGAATTGACATTATTGAGAAGATGATGACACCAGAAGAATAGTGAGCACTTGGCAGCAATAGTCATACCTCGGTCAATTGTCTACTTATATGATGTTATCTTTTTATGTTTTTCAGCTTATAAAGAAGTATATGAAATCATCAATTAACACCAGCAACAAAGGTTCAAGTATATCTGAGAAAGTTTCTCCTCACGTCCAAGCTTTCGTTGTCAATGCATTGAATCTAGCTATGAGTACGTTTCACCGTGATCTATTGTCTGTTTACGTCTTTGGTGGAGTTGCCAAGGGAGACTATTGCAAAGAAACAAGTGATGTGGACCTCTTGTTTATCGTCAGCGATTACTGTTCTGAAGGAACAATCGAGGAATTTGAAAAGAAAATGGAAAGATTGGAGCTTGAAAACGGCATCTTACCAACAAAGTATGGCTTGCTGTTTTATGCTTTTGCATGTAGAACAGCCTTTTTCAAGTCGCATTTCACTGTGCGGTCAAGAAATCTAGTGGATTTAGACTATGCTGCCATGTTCTTGGAGGGGAAAGCATTCAAACTAACCTTTTCAAAAATACTTAATAAGATTATGTTGCCTCTATGTCCTTCTAGACTGGTCATAAAGAACATGCTCGCAGAAGCCCGATTGTTTTATGGGCAAGATTTGATCAAAGGGATATGCTTCCCCCAAGCAATGGAAAAGGAAGTCGTTAAGGTATTCATCATGAGTTGGTTTATCTCTATTTTCGGCGCTATCTCAAGTTTATTCTCTAAATCAAGCACAAGATTTTCCCTTGAAGCAATGAAGTGGTACATTTTGAATGTTTATTCAGTCTTTCACAACAAGACCACTACTGTAAACAGTTCGTTGGAATTTGTTACTAAGGTTAGTATTTTCAGCAAATCCATTATTTCCAAGTTTGCCAAGCTGAGAACGGAATGTTCCTACGATTTGATTTTTAACATATTGTTACCTTTCTCTCTTATTACTGCCCATTCCCGATTGATTCATCGTCTTCGGCAGCAAACATAGAAACTGTCAGGTTCTTGGGCGAAAAGGAAGAATGCATTATCAGTCATGTTGCTATCGGAAGAAAGAGTAAGGGAGTTGATTATCTTGAGGGTAATGTGCAGGTCATTAGTCCAGATTATTTTGCGCAGATTATTGAGGGTTTTGCCAAAAACCGGAGTTGGGCACCTGCACTAGATGCAATCAGGAGAATCCTGGGCTACAAGATTGACTTCTTCAAGATCAGGACATAAGAGCTTCATGCTGTATCATCGAAAAGAAACGGAGAAAGAGCCTACCGGCATCAAAAATCACGTAAATCCCTTGGGGTCGACAAAGCCGATTAGAAAGCTTTTATATAAAAATCATAAAAATGTAGACAAGGGTGCGTCGCTATGGACAAGTTCATGAAAGAAGCTATTTCAGAGGCCAAGAAGAGTTTGCTTGAGGGCGGTATACCTATCGGCTCGGTTCTAGTCAGAAATGAGGTGATAATTGGACGAGGTCATAACAAGAGGGTTCAAAACAACGATCCTATGGCTCATGCAGAGATTGATTGCTTGAGAAATGCGGGGAGAGTTGAAAGTTACAAGGATACGGTTTTGTACTCGACTCTTATGCCGTGTTATCTCTGTGCAGGAGCAGTTGTTCAGTTTGAAATACAGAAAGTCATCGTTGGGGAGTCACGAAATTTTGCAGGGGCTAAGACTTTTATGGAATCACATCAAGTTGAAGTAGTAGATTTGGATTTAAATGATTGTTATCAACTGATGAACGAGTTCATTAGGAAAAATCCAAAAATATGGAATGAAGACATTGGCAAATGAACCAGCGGTTTTTACACTTCATGATGTGCTACGAAATATCTTATAGTAATCTAAACCTAGATCAAGACAGGCCGCAACTAAGAACACGGCGAGTATCGTGTATCGTCCAAGTACACTGAGTGGTGCGAATGGAAACTCGGCAAAAAGCATTGCAAGCAAGATAAGAAACGATACTAGGTTTATCATCCCCCATGCCCAAGGCATTTCGGGTCTCTGCTTTCTTCGCCAATGCGGAAACATAGAAAATACCCACAAAGTGTCGACTATGCACAGAATCATGAGTGTAGGAAGGAAACTGCTGTCATGCTCGTATACAAAATATGACATTAAGATAAAGAGCATAGACTCGAATGTTATCATCAAAAGATCATAGAGCCAGATGATTGCATGAGTCTTATGTTCTTCCAAACTTCTTAGGTGCAGGATGTTACCTATTAAAAATCGGAAGATCGTGATGAAAAAAATAGATGGAAAGATGATAATTTCAGGGGGAATACAGAAACCATAGGTAGTAATGATTTGTTGAACGCTTTCAAGCATGTTCTTCAAAGCGAATCCATTGAGTGTTGTAACAAGTGGGTATGAAATGATTTGGCGACGAGCAGTTGATATGGTGCTCATGAATTCCTTATATGCTCTTGACTTCAGATATCTTTTTTCCTTTAAGTTGACAGTCGTCTAGTTAAATTGCTTTGATTTATTCGTATTCCGATGAAATACGAATTTTCAGAGCTAATACCCAAAGGGCAACAGCGCGACTTGCAAGGTAGCCATGCAGGGTTTTATTGCGAAGAAACAACAGGTCTTTATGGACTTGACCCAAATGGGAGTGGCTAGCATTCATCAGCAAGCTATATGCGTTTGCTCCTCGCTCGTGCTAGTTCACTTTCAACGAAATTTGTGAAGCGATAAGCAAACTCGAGAAGAGGAATGAAGCTTACTCTGTTGGCTATATTGCGAGGTAGTACAAGTCCTAACGTTTCAGCAGGTGTCTTCTTAGTTTTCTTGAACGGCCATACATAATCCCGATAGTATCTGTAGATGTTCATTGAGCATTCCTGCGTATGAGGCCGCCTGTATTGACATTCATGCTTATTATGACGCAACCCAAAATGCCCCCACCACATCTCAACAGCATTATTGAAAGCGGGATCATCCTTCTTGTTCACACACAAGATTCGCTCAGAAGGAAGAAAAGCCCTAGCAGCAGCGTACAGTCCTTTAGCTGAATCAATTTTCAAAGGCTCCGGCTGAGTACCAGCACGATCAAGAGCCAAAGAAAGAGTTCTCATAGCGACAAATCTGTCGCGATTCTTTGAAACACAAACTGAAAATGCATACTTGGACTTTTCATGTATCACAACTGTCGGATACATATGCGGATTCCCCTTTCTTGGATCCAACACTCTATCAGGAAAAAGAGACTGATCAAACGGAAGGCCATGAAAACGATCATCCATACACCACGCACCGCCAATAGGCTTCGTTGCAAGATAACGAAGAGCCAAAGGCTCAAATTTGTACATTAAATTCAGACTTGACCAAGCAACTCTGTATATCGTAGGAACACTAATTTTCGATGGCGGTCCATGAGTTTCGTTCGCCTTTTCTATTTCGAGTTGAATATCAACATTTCTATGACCTTTCGCCATGGAGAATAATACACGATCGTAAACCCACACTGGGACATGAGCACCACGATTGAAACCCAACGTAGTGACAGACTCACAATCGGAACAAAACAATTTCTTCTTGATTTCATACCTAGTTTCTCGGTCTCCATAATTCACTAATTGTCTTCCACACTTCAAACAACGGTTCTCATAAAAGCCGATTGGAAGTTCAGAGGCAAGTCTGAATGGCCGCAACAGCTTTGGTAAATCAGGCAACCAGAAAGATTCTGCGTTCATTTCAAAATCAGACAGTCGTGTCTGAAAGGGGCATGATGGCCGTGAAACGTTCGCAGAATCATTCAAGGATCTTGCCACCCCATCGCTTAAAGAAGACTGATGCCATCAAACGAAAAACTAACAAACCTCTCATCAAACGGGAAATTAACACCGCCTGTCAGGGCGGTGTCAACTTGTCGTCTGATTTCAGCCATCCTCCGAAATTGTTAAGAATTCGTTTGATGCCATTTAAAAATGCTATTTTTGGGGTTAAGAACGCAATTTTACGCATTGCAGATTTGATAAAACCCTGTAACCAAGCTGATAACTCCTTTATCAAAAACAAGCCAAAAGCTTGACTGTTCTCTGAACAAAGAGTATAGTGCGGTCGCCGGGATTTGAACCCAGATAGAGCAAGCATTAAATACCGGCTGCGAGTGCGCAGGCTAGGTAGTTCCAGTTGTCGTACTCCATTCTAGCAATTTTTATCTCAGCCCACCCAGCTTATC
>Ga0315282_10008577_pt1 | contig 16503 bp, 13 predicted proteins | sample YL17G07_20_MG_FD_203693 | JGI IMG/M metagenome (GOLD analysis project Ga0315282, IMG submission 203693) | Sediment microbial communities from Yellowstone Lake, YNP, Wyoming, USA - YL17G07_20 | ecosystem: Environmental > Aquatic > Freshwater > Lake > Sediment | place: USA: Wyoming | collected...
TCAAACCAATGGATGAACTATAGTGAGTTCAGGGAACAAATTCAGAAAAAGGAGTTTAGGAATGATTTCAGTATACTTGGCATGTATTGGGAGGGGATTGGGGTGCTTGTTAAGGAGGGGTTTCTCCCAATCAGGCTGGTGGCTCTTCTGGAGACAGGTATGACTCGTTCGTTTTGGGAGAAACTTAGGCCTGTCGCATATGAGGCTAGAGCTGACATGGGTTTTGTGAGGTGGATGAGTGAGACCGAGTATCTGTATGATGAGCTTTTGAAGTACATCGATAAGCACCCTGAATTGTGGACGGAGTTGAAGAATCCTATTGCGCCAAAATAGGATAAATCCAATAATCTTATCCTCACTTCACGCTAATTGTTAAACGTGAATGTGAATGGTTGAATTTCAGGATATTCAGACAGCCTACTACATGGTGGCAGCAACAGGAGTAATAGTGGCAGCAATCTACTACATAATGACCCTCAGAACCACACAGAGAAACATGGGGCACACACTCGAGACCAGGCGACTAGGGCTAATCGAAAACATCGCTTCAGGAATAACTGACGAGGAGGGCCAGAATAGGATGATAGAACTCGAAAATTATGAGTGGACCGACTACCTGGACTTCGATAAGAAGTATGGATCAGAGAACAATAGGGGTGCCGCTGCCAAGAGATACGCGTTGTGGCATGACTACAATAAGATAGGCATGATGCTTAGAAAGGGGTTTGTGGAGGTGGATGACTTATATGTGCTGGGGCTGTGGTCGGTCCCTGTGTTCTGGGAGAAGTATAAGCCTATCGTTGAGGAGACCCGTAGGAGGTATGCTGGTAAGGAGTATCTTAGGGATATGGAGTACCTGGCGGCTGAGATGTTGAAGTATATTCAGTCGACGGATTCTTCTTATAGGATACCTGAGAAGTTGTTTAAATTTGATCCAAATAAGTGACTCGTATTACCAATAGCCTAATCCTGAGTTCCATAGAATACTCGAAAACCCTGCTACAAAGTTACTTTGGCATACAAGCCTCATCTAACTACAATAATCTTATCCTCACTTCACGCTAATTGTTAAACGTGAATGTGAATGGTTGAATTTCAGGATATTCAGGCCGCCTACTACATGGTAGCCGCGACGGGAGTACTAATAGCAGCAGCATACTACATTCTAAACCTCAGGGTAAGCATGAGAAATCAAGAACTGAGTTTGAAGGCACTTGAACAATCCGCAAAAACGCAGGAGCTTTCACTGAAGGCTCAAGAGCAAAACCTGGAGACGAGACAAGCACAGCTCTTCATGCAGCTGTTCGACCGCTTCAGCGGGGAGGAGCTCTCCAGGTACTACGGGAAGATACGATACGAGATAAGCCCACTCTGCCACGACAGCCCAGAGGAGTTTGCCCAGTTCGTGAAGCAGCACGAGCATGAGAAGTTCAACCCCGAGTTCTGGGCCCCCATTCACCAGATGAGCATGTTTTACGAGGGAGTCGCAGTACTCGTGAGGAAGAATCTGATCGACATCGACATGGTGGAGAGCCTCCTCGCTGACAGGCTTGTTTGGTACTGGAATTTGGTTAAAATTGCGATGCGGGATGATCGGACCTATCAGGGGCCTCAGCTGTTCGCGAACTTCGAGTGGCTAAACGACGAGATGTTGAGGAGGAAGCAGAAAGCCGCAGCTTAATAGCCTAATCCTCAGTTTCCCCAAACATTGCATTTACATGGCATTATCCTATAACAGGTTTTATCTTCACTCAGATCCTAAACATTCCTTCGTGAAGACTTAATGGCTGACTGGCTGAAAGAATCCCGAGACCCAAAGCACAGACCCACACTTAGTGACTTCAGGGAGGCATCCAAGCGCCTTAATGGAGTAATCCTCCGTACGCCCCTTATCCCCCTGAGGCGCTATAGAGAGGAGGACTCAGGCATCTATTTGAAGCCCGAGAATCTACAGCCAATCGGAAGTTACAAGATAAGAGGCGTCTACAACTGGGCTGCTAGACTCACACCAGAGCAGAGAGCACACGGATTAGCGACTCTTAGCTCAGGTAATATGGCGCAGGCGGTGGGTTATGTAGCGAACCTGTTCAAGGTGCATTCAAGAGTTGCTGTATCAGAAAGATCTGCTAAGACCAAGATCGAGGCTTGTCGTAGGTATGGATCCGAGGTCGAACTCGTTAGATTCAGCAATGATACCTTTGAGAACGCTGACTCACTAGCCCACGGTCACTGCTTCATCAACCCGTTGAAGGAGTACGGCCTGATGGATGGACATGGAACAATCGGGTTGGAGATCATGGAGGATGCACCAGACACCGAAACAATTTATGTTGGTCTTGGGGCAGGTCTACTGGGGTGTGGAGTAGCTCTCGCGGCGAAGGCGATAAATCCTAATGTGAAGGTGATTGGCGTCAACGCTGAAAATAGCCCCCATTATGCTTCTGCTTTGAGGGTGGGGAGACCAGTCGCTTACGATTTCAAGACTACAATAGCTGATGGCATTGACCCTGGTGGAGCCTTGATGCCAAGGGAGTCTGTAGAGATGGTTAGGGAGCTTATAGATGATGTAGTCTTGGTTTCTGAGGAAGAGATGGTTAAGGCAGTGCGGCTTCTGGCATTGGAGAATAAGCTTGTGGTGGAGGCGGCAGGAGCATCGAGCCTAGCTGCTGCACTGAAAACTCCGAAAACTCGTCGCGGTAAGGCAGTCTGCATACTTTCTGGCGGGAGTATTGACGAAATAAAGCTAGCCCACATACTTGAGGAGGAATAAAAGTATGATAGTTGTTATAATGATACATGTGGTTTATCTCTAAAAACATAGTTTTCTACGATAACTCTCTCGAAGAAATACCAAATATCCTTAGCTTTATACCTACTGTTCACTGAGTAAATTTATCAAAATCTTATCTTCACTTCACGCTAATTGTTAACTGTGAAATTGTATTAATTGATCTAGCTGAGATTCAGGCTGCCTACTATATGGTAGCGGCAACGGAAGTACTAATGGCAGCCATGCGCCTCGCTATAATTTTTTCTCCCATTGCTCACGAATGGTAGTGCACTTTTCAGTTGCTGCTTCAACAGCGTTCATCAGAGCTGTGCGCAGCTTTCCATCCTCAATCATATAGATTCCCTCGATAGTGGTTCCACCGGGAGTCGTAACCATCTCAGCTATATCAGCTGGTTTCATCGCGCCATCGATTATGAGCTTAGCAGTACCAAGCATCGATTGGGCAGCGCTGTACAATGCGAGCTCCCTGGGTAACCCAACTTTAAGGCCTGCAAACATCAAGGCGTCGATAACAATACCTAAGAAAGCTGGGCTGCTGCCACTTAAGCCTGTAACTGCATCCATATACTTTTCCTCAACCTCCACACATACTCCCATGGAGTCAAGCAGCACCTTCACTGTCTCCTTATCCTTCAAAGAACAAGCCGGGTCGCAGGTATAGGCGGTGAAAGCTTCTCCCACAAGCGCAGCGATGTTAGGCATGGTACGAACAAATCGGCTCATCGGAGCTGTCCTATGAAGGTACTCAAGGCTAACTATCGCTGCTGTGCTGATGACGAGTTTACCCTCTGCTTCGACCTGAATCTCCTTTAATACACCAAGTATGTCATTTGGCTTTACGCAGAGAAATATCACATCTGCTTTAGAGGCAGCGAATCTGTTATCAGTCGTTATTTCTGCTCCTATTTTCTTGAATTGCTGCAGCGCTTCGAAAGATCGCCGACTTGCTACAACTCTGCCAACATCTTTGCTTTCTTGAAGACATTTTATTATGGCGCCTCCAATCACACCGGCGCCGATCACTGCTACATTTTCAACCATGCGCATCCGGAAGCAAGTATGATGCTATTTTAAAAGGTAATGCTCTATATGTTGCTTAAAATCCTAGATTTCTTATATTTGTTACATTTATCTCAGCAGAAACCAGGAAGAAGTTAGGTGTGAAGGAGATTTTTCTTCGGTACTCTCTATGGGATGAATGAAGATTATGTATATGTCTGTGAAGTCGATAGCTTAGATACTTATTTCAAGTATTGACGGGAGAGCACATGGGGTAAATAGCCGAGGCAAAAGCGTTTCCACATAATTCTATAGGCTAAGATCCCTTTTTTCCAGGTGCGCAAATGGCTAAGCTTAAGCGAGGTTTGAAGCCACAACATGCAAGTGCATAATCTTATCCTCACTTCACGGTAATTGTTAACCATGAACTTGAAAGTGGATTTTTCTGCGCACACGATCTAAAAAAACATACCTTAATAACATTCCATAGCCTCAATCTGCCAGGAAGTTTCAAACATGTCCAAAACAAAGAGCAAAACAGACAAGATTGAGGGTGTCAGGAAACACAAAGAACTGGTGAGAGCAAAGAAAATAGCTACGAAGGAGAGAAAAGCCGTTTCATTGCCCGCGGGATACAAGAGGAAGAAGCAGTAAGAGATTATAGCACGCTCATGAAAATAAATAAGTCAAAGCTAGATATTTACTCAGAATAAAAAAGGGGATTTGCGGGGGATGTCTCCACATTGTCGTGAGTTCAAATCTCACCGCTCCCACCTATGCATGAACACACTATAGAGAGTTCGGGTTTACGGAGGAGCTTGACATCATCAATCTCTGTGATTTATTCGTAGCCTTTAGGTAGAGTTCCTTGTTAGCTTAAATTAGGTCGTATTTCCCAAAAAAAACGCTTAAACCCCGATAAATATCTCTCAGGCTCTCGTTCAGATTTCTGGAGAAGATTCGTTTACTTTCTCGATAATACCTTTTGCCGTAGTTCAAATCTCAGTTAAAGAATTTGAACACTTATCTGTATGCAGTTTATTCGCTGATAGTGCTAAATACTGAGGAGCCCTTATGAAATATCACGAACGTATCTCAATTTGAGATCGATCGATCAATGATTGATTACTGAGGGTGTGACAGTTGGGAAGGTATGGAAAGCGGCTCTGTTTAGCTTTGTTATTCGTCCTGCTTCTAGATGTTTTCAGTCCTGTGGTTAAACAGGCCTTTCGAATTGATGTGCCATCAGTCAAGATGGCTAAGGCTAATGAGGATTCAGATGTTTTTGGGACTACGAATAATTGGGGTAACGTCCACTGGCGCTATGGTCCCCCCCCGAGCGACTGGCAAAAGTTCTGGGATAATATAGAGAAGTGGCTAACCCATGAGAACACACCGGCAGAACATGCAGAAGAACTCCGAACGTCACGTGGTGCTTTCAGTCAGGGTAGTAATATGGCTGTAAATGTTCCTTCCGCTCGGGTTATATATCCAGAACCTCCAGCAGATACTGCGCCTGACGATACTGCAAGCGTTTCGACATATATGGTTGCTCCGCTACTGTCTAGTGGCAATTATACGTTTCCACTTGACCTAATTCGCTATGCAAATGCTACTAGAAACTTGAATATCTACAAGTTAGATCAATATAATCAGGCTAATATAGGAACCGAAGATTTGTTGGACTATGATCCATTCTCCATCAATACTTTGCGTCGATTCATTGAAGATGTTATCCAGAAACCAGATGTTTACATTAAGCCATATACAGCGAATGCCAGTGAAGCATCTCAAATTCTCAAAGGATGCATGATTTATGACACCATTCTCAAAGGGTTTGAGGCCTCAACACCCGTAGCTTTACTGAACAACGGTTTCAGCTTGGAGATGGGGTCATTCCTACTCAGTGTAGGAGTTCCCTTCGCAGTTGTTGACATGGATAACCTCAATCTAATTTTTGAGCACTCCATCCTGATAATTCCCTCAGGTGGACTATATGGGTCTACTTCACCCGATTTCTCCCAAACATTAAAAACGTTTGTGGAAGGCGGCGGAACCCTAATCGTCATGTCCCAGCCCACAGGAGAAGACTTCCAGTCAATACCAACCCCAAATAATGAAAAGATCCAGGGCTACGGCTGGACAGAGGATCAGCAGTGTGTTTCCGGAAGTGTAAGCATGGCCTCCTACGACTCCCTGTTCTCCCGCGTCGCAGGACTAAGTCTCCTGAACGATGGAGACTGCATACTCGACTTATGCGTAGACGGATTCTTCACAAAGCTACCTAGCTCCGCCAAAGTCCTCCTGCTGAGGCAGGAAAACTCCATGCCCGCGATGTTCACCTATGCACTTGGCCAAGGACGCGTATTGGTTACCTCATGGTACGGCGACTACGCATATGCGGCGGAACAGATCAGCGATGACGAGAAACTCCTTGTCCGTGACATGGTAGACTGGGCGCAGTCAAAGAGTATACCCGGGTTCTCATCTGCCTCGAGCTTCGACTCATCCACGTTCCAGGATGTGACGCTCACGATTCCAGTCATCAACCAGGGTAAGAACCCATCAACGCAGGTACAATTCATCCTCTACAATCCAGATGGAGAGGCAAAGATCCAGAAGACCACAAGCCTAAATATCGCTGCCGGCCAAACGTCATCAACACTCTTCACCTTTTCGCCTAAAGAGTGGCAGTCAGCTGACCTAACGCCAACAGATGTCATGGGTATCTGGAACATGGACATCAATCTACTCGACGCAGCGGGACAGACAATAAGCACACAGTACTACGCCTCATACTTCTCGCTGAGCACAATCAACTCTAGCCCAGGCGGCTACACTGTTTCAGGTGCTCCAGTAAGCTTCTCAATTACAACGCCCGGTATTACCTGGCTCAGCGGAACAAATGTTCTATTCACATTCCACGTGTGGAACCGCCTGCCAACAGTCCAAAGTCTAAGAGTTACATGGGGTTACTATCATAGCGACAACGACTTCACGAAGAATATAACTGTCCCAGCGAACAGCGAATTCACCTTCGTTGACAACCACAGGATAGATGAGTCATCAGGTCAGGCTCTAGCAATACTCTACAACAGCACCAGCACCGGCGAAGCGGTGTGGCTTGCCTCAGCTAATAGGGGGTTCTACGAGGAGCCCACACCATTTGCCATCGATGTACAGACTGATTGTTACTGGTATGGCCCAAACGACGTCGTCAACATCTCAGTGACGTTGGCAAATCAGACCGACGCCTCGTTTAAACAAACGTCCTTGTTTCTAAGCGTCTCAGGAGCATTACCTGCAAGCGTATTCAACAAGACCATCCCACTGGATTTGTCCTCTGGAGCAGCCAGTTATACTTCATCGTTTGTCATACCCAACGTTACTATTTCCCCGTCCAGTGACGAGGTCTACTTGTCAGCGGAGCTGCGTGATCCGTCTAATAATTCAATAATAGGGTTCGGGGACACGACATTCAACCTCCAGGATATGGCAAATAATTCTCAGCCAATTAGCGGAGGAGGATTCCAGATAGTCTCCACTCCACCCGAAAACGCCACATTCACCTCCGGAGAGGCTGCTAGCTTCACATATCAGTTAATTAACCCTGATTCAAATGAGGCCTCAACAGTAGCTGACTTCGAGATACCAGGGATCTACCGAAACGAGACCATACTAACGGTCCAGGGTAACTCAACGGCAACCATCACCTACAAACCGACGATGCCAGTTGACCAGCCCTCTGGCGAGTGCAGCGCCACACTAACCGTTATGGGTGACTCCGCTGAAACGATCTTCAACGTGAAATCAGTGGAGGTGAACGCATATGCAACCCTGAACAAGAAGCTGTACGAGTCATCTGATACAGCTCACCTCGTCATGAACGTAACCAACATCAGCAGCGTGGTGGGCCAGAGCCTCAGGGTAAAGGTGAACTACGGTTCGTTCAGCGCTGAGCAGCGACTAACTTTGGGCGCCTACACATCGACCAAAGTATCCTTCGATGTACCAGTGAGCGGTAGCTCGAGCCCACTGCTATTCTATGGGGTCTACAATCAGTACGGCAGAAGCCTAAGCCTGAACACATTATACATCAACAAGCGACAAGGCCCACTCGCGGTGTCCACCGATAAGCAATTGTATAGTCAGGGTGACGCCGTCAAGGTGGAGATTAAGAACCTGAACTCCACAGCGGTTTCAGCGAATATTACAGTGCCAGGGCATTTCGCTAAACTCGTTCTTTCTCCTTCTGAGAGTAGGGTTCTTCAATTCAATCTTCCCCGCAATTTTACATCAGGTACCTACGCAGTAATCTACTCCACCCTAATCAAGGGAGAGATTAAAGAGTACAATTATTTCTTCGACGTGAAAGGAGTCGAGGCACACATCATCGACTTGTCTCTGCAAAAAGACGAGTACTATCCCAGCGAAGAGTTTGAAGCATCAGCCACGGTGAAGCTTAACACCAACATAAACGGCACAGTAGAACTCTACCAGGTGGATTCAAGCGGCTCAGAAGTAAGGCTCTCTAGAGAAAACGTCACCTTACTTGAAGGAGACAACACAATCGACATCGATTCAACTCTAAATGCTTCAAGCCCAGGAACAAGCATCTTAATCTTCGACATCTACGCGGGCAACCTCAACGTACCCATCTGCGAGACAAGTAGAAGCATTTCAATCATCGGCGACTCCATAGTGGATGTCTCCACCGATAGAACAGATTACGGCTTCAATGAGACCATCCAGGCTGAGGTAGACATCTCGGGGACGATTCCGGGTCAGCTTCGGTTCGTCCTCAATGGAACGACTGTCGCCACCCAGGTCTTTAACCCGGATCCAAGCGGGTACACAGTTCTCGATTTGCCTGTTATAGCCGGGAATAAGGAGGGATCAGTCCTCCTCACCACCACATTGACTGCAAATGGGCAATCTGACAGTTTCTCCACAACTTTGAACATTCAGGAAGCCTCTTCCTCACCTAAACCATTATTTGAAGCCAATAATCTGGTAATCAACCCAAGTCAAGTAGAATTATCGAAAGCTGTCACAATATCAATTGATTTACTAAATAATGGAGATGCAAGTGGGACATATAACGTCGTATTAAAAATTAATGGTGCTCAAGAAGATAGCAGAGATGTAACTCTAACAGAGCAGAACTCCACAACAGTATCATTTACAGTCGTTGAAAATTCAATCGGAACATATATGGTCGACGTAAACGGTCTGACTGGATCATTTGAAGTATCAGAAAAAACGGGAAGCCTAAGGATACTTGTCAAAGATAACAATGGTAACCCCGTCTCCTCAGCATCAGTCACATCCACAAAGCAACCAACTGGCCAAGCTACACTGACCGGAACTACTAATAATTCAGGCTATTCCGAATTTAACAATATTAAATTAGGTAGTTACGTATTCACAGCTACAAAAAGTGGTTACGATTCTAATACAGCCTCAGGGAGCGTCGAAGAAGATAAAACAACTGAGATCTCGATTACAATTAAATCAAGCCAATCAGCGATACCTGGATACCCTTCAGAGTCAATAACTTTGGGAATCATTTCAACAATCACAGTTATCTATATTTTGAAAAAGAAATTATTGCTGATACACCATGTGCGTGGCAAACAAATGAAATCATAAACAAGTCAACGTTGATTTTACAGATGGAGAAATAAGGGGACCTCTCTACGCTGTGGTGAGTTCAAATCTCACCGCTCCCAGCTACACATGAACCATACCCACCTAGGTTGAGTCTGGTTTACGGAAGAGTTTGACACCATCCATCTCTGTGATGTATTCATATCCTTTTATTATGAGTTCCTTCGCTTGCTCAACGGTTTTCGTTTCCCTGCAGTCGAATGATGTGCTAGCATTTTTGAAGTACGCCTCACTAGATGGATGTACTTCATGGTGTTCATCAAGGTCTTTTTTGGTTAATTTTAAATTGTACGAATAAAAAACCTTTTTGAATCTTTTCATGATCAACGGGGATCGGCTTATCAAGGCAAAGTATGACGTTGTGGTAATCGGAGCTGGGCTAGGACCTCGATTACATATAAAGGGGGATTCACATTTGAAGAATCTGAAATACTTGAGCGTAGCAGAAGCCACTGGGCAGTGTACATATCGAATGTCCGAAGTATTACTCAAGATTACAAACTTCTCAGCCGATCCCCTAACATCATAATCAGAGAGAGTGAGTTAACGTTAATTTCAATAGGCTATATTGCACGAGCCGTCGCAGAGGGTAGAAAAGCAGCAACCACCGTAGTCAACTTAACTAGGCCATAATAAAGTAAGAACATCTAGGCAGCAAGGTTTAGGTTGTAACTGAATATACACAGAGCGAGTCATGTGCCAATTCTAGATTAGTTTTACAGGCTGTTTAGAGTAGTATTCTATACTTTTCTCCGCTTCTATAAATATTCGGTCTCCCTTCCTTTTCATCCAGAAATCAATAATCTCTTTGAGACCGCTGGGTGTGATGTTATTATCAACTGAAGTACCGTATCCCATCTCCTCTATTCGACTTGAATTCCACTCCTGCTCGAAGTTGCTTGGAAAACATATCACGGGGACACCGAATGACAAAGCCTGATATATGGTTCCATTACCTCCATGGCATAGCACGAGGTCGATCTTGGGTAAGACCGCACAGTGGCTGAGGAATAGGCTACCTAAAATGTTTGACCCTACCAACTTCTTCGAAACATTACCTGTTGCTAGTATCCTGTAGTCATGAAAAATTGAATCAAGCAGTAAATCGAAGCATCCAGCATCCCCTGTGCTACCAGATGAAACAAGGATCCTCGGACTTTTTTCACCGAGAAACTCTTTTGTATCCTCTTCGCCGACATGTTTCGTATAAAATAAAGGTCCAACGTATTCATAGTTTTCCGGCGGATCTTTTAGTGGGAAGATATCAGGTAAATCGCAGATAAGGTTGTAGTCGCCTTCTAGTTCATCGAGAAGGTACCTTGTATTTCCTAAGCCTAGATCATCACGGATCCTCCGGTAAGGCTCATGGATCTGGATGAGGGTTAGACTCTCGATCTCACTTGAGATACCGTCAAAAATATTCCTTGGCAATATTTTGGAATATTTATAGCCTGGGTGACTGCGTGGCACCCCTCTAGAATAGCTGTAATATTTCGTCATGTAGCCATTTATGAGGGATACAAATTTTGTACCTGTTGCCTCAGCCGCCATCTTTAATGTAAATGAAGTATCACCGATCACAATCTCTGGCCTGTACTCTCTTATTGCCTCAATCTGTGAGTTTAGCACCTTCTCGAGTGTCGGTTTATTCATCCATGAAAAGTTAAACTCTCCCGCACTGCGCGTCACCTCATCTGAGTCAAAATTGTCAACTTTGACGGATTTGTAACCGGCCTCCTCTATGAAGCTGTGGTATCTAGTAGAGTCTGCAAATATTATCTCAACATCTACGAGTCTTTTACAGAGCTCAATGCAGCGAAGATAGTGGGCAGCCAAGTCCATGGGAAAAACGAGAACTCCGCGGGTATTGCTTATGGTCATTGAACCTAATATTTTGCAACCTATGATGATTTTAATGTGTTGTTAACTTAACTTCAATTGTCATCCTTGAGGCGTCTCCAAGAACAAGCTTGTGCTCAGATAGACTCGAATTTGTTATCTCGAAATTTTTCTCGATCAAGTTATCGATGATTTCCTAACTCACTCGTGCGGTTAGCCTAATCAATAAGTGATGGCAGAAAAGCTGCGGAGCAGATCCAAAAAAATCATCGAGGATTAGTTATATTTAACAGCGTTTTGGAATAATGTATAATGGGGAATTTCAGGTGGACTTGGAAGCCTATTTTCGGATAATAAGGCCATCTATCTGTTTCTTCGAAGCCATAATAGCAATAATCGGGCAGATCTTAGCTAAAGGCGTTTTTCCAGAGTCGACAATTGCCCTAAAGGCTTTCATATCCATTTTCCTCATCACTGCCTCAGGTAACGTGCTCAACGACTATTTGGATTATGAGGTCGACTCAGTGAACACACCGTGGCGTCCAATACCCTCAGGCAAGGTGAGTAGAGCCAGCGCTCTCCAATATGGAATCTTACTCGGGATATTAGGGATAGCTGTCACCCTACTCGTAAACTTAGCTGCAGCCACGCTGGGGTTGGTAATATTCATGCTTACAAACCTCTATTCAGTAAAGGGGAAGATCTATGGAATAGTCGGTAATACTATCATAGCTTTTACCATCTCATCATGTTTCCTATTTGGAGTCCTTACGGTAACGACAAACATCAAACCGTATAACGTGTTTATTTTTGGTTTATGTTTCCTCTATGTTCTAGGAGGCGAGGTAATACAGTCTATAGCTGATGCTGAGGGTGATAAGGTAAGGGGAGTAAAAAGCATCGCAATAGTATGTGGTCACAGAACAGCAGCAGTCGTGGCTTCAATATGCTATGCTTTGATGGCTATTGGGGGTACTTACACTGCATTCCAATTTAGTCTGGGTATTGATTTTACCTATACTATAATAATTATCGTTTTCACAGTTTTAATTATCGGCGTAATCACTGTGCCTCTGCTGAGAAGGCCTGATAAAGAGACTGCGAGGAGGACTAGAAGCATAGTAAATGTGATTGCTTTTCTACTCATTTTGGGTTTTATAGTAATTTTACTAATATAGCAATACGCGGATACACTTGAGTTAGAGGGTTACAATAGATGCGTCTCCGATTATGAGTTTGTGTCCATTGTGTATATTCTGAGAAGAGTCTAGGATCTCGACGTTTTTCCCAATTAAACTATCTGTTATTCTTTTATTGCAGATGATTCTGGTTCCATTCATAACTATGCTGTTCTCTATCTCGGTGTTTCTGATATTAACATGGTCACCGATGCTGGTGTAAGGCCCGATGAGGGTGTTTGGACCTATCTCGCAATCTCCCCCGATTATTGCTGGACCTATTATCATAGTATTACTAAGGATAATCGTTCCCTCTCCGATCCCGACATTGTTGGTGAGGTTTACCCCTTCTTCAAGTGTGCCAAGGTTATATGGTTTCAAATCTTGTAGAATAAGTTGGTTTGCTTCTAGAAGGTCTTCGGGTTTACCTGTGTCTTTCCACCATCCCTGAACCTTTTGCACGTTTACTCTGGCTCCTTCATTGAGGAGCATCTGAATTGTGTCGGTTATCTCGAGTTCTCCTCTCCAGGAGGGCTTGATTTTATGGATGATGTCGAAGACCTTTTCGTTGAATACATAGATACCGATGAGAGCCCAGTCGCTGATGTGTTCCTTGGGTTTTTCAATGACTTTTGCTATGTTTCCGTTTTTATCAAAGATCACGACACCGTACTGGTTTGGATTTTTAACCTTTGTAGCGCCAACAAGACAGTCATACTGGCCTTCGTTGAACTCCTTAACGAAGGGTAAAACGCCTTGACGGATGAGGTTATCTCCAAGATACAGGACGAAGGGCTCTCCTCTAATATGTTTCTCAGCGACCATAACGGCGTGGGCTAAGCCTTTGGGCTCAGGTTGATCAACATAGGTGATGTTTACACCGAGTTTTGACCCATCCCCAAATGTTTCAACGACACCTTCCTTGATTGGTCCAAGGACAATACAGATGTCTCGTATACCAGCGTTCTTAAGATGTTCAAGGCCATAGGCTAGCATTGGTTTATTTGCTATTGGCAGCATGTGCTTATTACCTGTGAAGGTTAATGGACGTAGCCTGGTGCCATGGCCACCAGCGAGAATCAGTCCTTTCATTTTAGTCTCCTCTCTCCATGGATTGTGATTTAAGTATTGCTAGGGCTTGATCTATTGTTAACATGGGTGTTTTTAACGTATTTTCGATTTTCTCAACGTTGAGGGAGCTATCAAGTGGTCTTTCAGCTGTCTGTTTTAGATTGGAGCTATTAATTGGTTTAATTAGGGTTGTATCGTAGCCCATTTTCTCAGCTAGCTTGAATGTAAATTCGTATCGGTTGAGCCTGGTTCTGCCAGCTATATGGTATAAGCCGTTGATGTTGTTTTCGCATATTTTGATCAGCGTCTGTGCTAGGCTATCTGCGAGGGTTGGCGAACCATATTGATCATTTACTATGTTAAGGGATTCATTTTTGGCCAGTTTTTCGGTAGCCCATATGGCGAAGTTCAAGGGTTTTCCTGAGGAGGATTGTTCTTGTTTTGCTGGGAGGTAGCTGTATATGATTGATGTTCTGGCGATAGCGTAGTTTGAGCAAGTTTTTTTTACAGCTTGTTCTCCTTGAAGCTTTGATGCGCCATAGTAGTTGATGGGTTTAGGGGCATCTTCCTCTTTGTAGAGCCCTTTGGTGCCATCAAAGACATAGTCTGTTGAGATAAAGACCATCTTTGCTCCAAGTTTATTGCATACTTCAGCTATATTTTGTGTCCCTTCAACGTTCACTGAAAATGCCTTTGCGTTATCTGTTTCGCATAAGTCCACATTATGAAGGGCGGCTGTATCTATGACTGCACTCGGCTTTATCTTGCTTACAAGGTCGGTGATCGATTTTTTTTGGGTTTTGTCGATTTGAAAGGTTTGTTCTGGGTCTAAGAATGGTCTTCTTGTCATGTATGTTGCATAGAGGGTGTGATTCTCCCTGCCATATTCAATGAGTTTGGATCCAAGCTGCCCTCCGCCACCGATTATGAGTAGCTTCATTTCCTTGACCTAGAGTAACGTTCCTTTGATTGTTAGGTTCTTCGGGAGATTTTCCATACTGAGTAAGTGTTTGTACCACTCAACGGTCCGTGTTTTTAAGTCATCGTTGATCTCTCCCCTCTCGAGTGCTTCCTTGATCTCTTTGACGGCATCTCTGGGCGAATAATCAGGTTTGTAGCCGAGTGTTTTTATTTTGTTGAAGTCTATCCGGTAGGAGCGTTTGTCTGGGTCTCCGTACCATTCAAGCTCGTAAGATTTACCAGAATTGTCTCCAATGAGTTTTGCGAGGCTCTGCAACTGGTAATTCTGTTCATCTGAACCCACATTGTAGACTTCTCCATTAACCTTACCTGGATCTGTCTCAGCTAGTTTCATGTATGCTTTCGCAACATCTTTAACATGTATAAATGGTCTCCACTGGGTCCCATCTCTCATAACAGGGATTTTGCCGGTTTTGTAGAGTTTCAGTATCATGGCGTTTATCGCGAGGTCGAAGCGCATTCGAGGAGCTAGCCCATAGACTGTAGCGAACCGTGGAGCTATGACGGTGAATCGGTCATTACCAAGGGGGAGAATATCACGCTCTGCTTTGACTGCGGATTTCGCGTATGTTGTCAGAGGATTTGTAGATGACGCTTCATCCAGGATTTCGTCATGGAATCCGTAAACGCTGCAGGTTGATGCCAGTATATACCTCGAGACTCCGTGCTCTTTCGAAAGTTTCGCTACATGGAGCCTGCCGAGGTAGTTGATATCGTAGGTCTTAGCTGGGTTCAATTCTCCGCTAGGATCATTTGAGAGGGCAGCGAGATCAATGACCACATCCACCCCCTTCAGGTAACATGGATCAAACCAGCGGATGTCATCCTGGACTAAGGTAAGTCTCGGATCTTTCTCGATTCTTGATAAAGATTCCCTGCCAAAAAAAAATCTATCCAGGCAAATAACTTGATTATCTTTCCCTAACAGCTGTTCAATTAAAGGCACCCCGATATACCCTGCACCACCGGTTACGAGAAACCTCATTTTTTAAGAGCCTCTACCTGTTTGGTGAATAATACCAATCCCAGTGCTTACCGGATCTAGGATCATTAATTTTGCCATTAATGTTTTTAGGAATGATTTTTTCATCATTCCATGCTCTACGCTCCTCATCCGGGTTATTCCGATCATAGAGAAGGTTAACGGAGTAGAGTAACCTTACCGGTTGAGGGCTTATGACCTGGTAGCCATGCCATAATATACCTGGTATCCGCGCTATGCTTAGTCGTTCACTGCTTAGAATTATCTCATCAAGTTCCCCGCAGGTTTTTGAATCTGGTCTATCATCATACGCGCAGACCTTAACCGCGCCATCAATACACATGAAGTAATCATTTTGTCCCCTGAGGTGTCTATGCCAGGCGCGCACTATTCCAGGATAGCTATATGAGAGGTTTAACTGTGTGAGTCTATCTCCCTTAAGAAGATCTTTCCAGTCTTCCCTTAAAAGCTCGGTAAAGAAACCCCTCTCATCAACGTTTTTTAAAAGTTCCTTAACATCGACGCCCTCAATCATGGCTAATCAATTATGCTAGATACCTTGACATTATATAAAAAAATCTCAAAAATATTGCCCGCACTGGCTGAGCATAAGTGAGGCTGTGAAGCCACACAAACATGTGCATAATCTTATCCTCACTTCCATCTGATTGACGAAAAATAAAAAAAAGGGGTATTTGCGAGAGACATCTCCACGCAGTGGTGAGTTCAAATCTAACCGCTCCCACCATTATGTTGAACATTTCCACTTAAGCTAGTTATTTTTTCCAGCAAGTTTCCGTGAAAATTTATTACCTTTTACTTAATAGTATCTGTTAAATAGTTATTTTTCAGTAATACAAATGAGGGTTTTAATTGGTATTTAAAAGGATTAGAGCGCGGACTCAAAGTATTATCGCGCCTTTATTTATTCTGGTTTTATTGGTCATTTCTCTCTCTAATCTAGAAATGGGTTACGCTTCAACACTAACAGT
>Ga0315282_10008579_pt1 | contig 16500 bp, 15 predicted proteins | sample YL17G07_20_MG_FD_203693 | JGI IMG/M metagenome (GOLD analysis project Ga0315282, IMG submission 203693) | Sediment microbial communities from Yellowstone Lake, YNP, Wyoming, USA - YL17G07_20 | ecosystem: Environmental > Aquatic > Freshwater > Lake > Sediment | place: USA: Wyoming | collected...
CCATTTTAGAACCTTCTATGGAATCTTCTCTCCTAGAACCTCCTTATGAATTCGAGAAAAATTTTGACCTGGAGAGTTCTCTCACTCCTCCTCCTGCCCCCATTCCATTCTTAAAATCTATTGAAAAAATGGAAGCCCAACTTCTCTCGTTAGAATGGGAGATTACGGAAGAGAAGCTTAAAAAAACAAGGGAAGAGGTACTGGCTTTACAGGAATTGTTGAAACAGAAGGCCGATATGGCATCGATCTTAAGTGGTATGGAAAAAGTCTTAAGCCAAATGATTAAAAATGAAGAAAATATCCGGCCCCCCTGGATCAAGTTCTTATTGGATTCGAAGGAAACGATAAAGCTCCTCATGAGAAAAGAAACAGAGGGTGAAATCAATATTTATAAACAACTGGCCTATCTGGGGATCGAAGCGAGATCCTCCTGCTTGGAAGGCCTAAAAGATATCCCCATCACACCCCTTCCTTTTGTCTCGGGCGAAGAGAGGGGAAAGGCGGAGATCGCCATCATGGGAGAGAAGAAGATTGAGGAAACATTGAACAAAATGAATTTATTTTCGGAAAAAATGGATGAGATCTTAAAAAAGATGGGCCCCTATTTATTTAAGATGGAGCAAATGACCCAAAAACTCTCAGAATCCCTTGGGGAGACGAGGTTCCTCCCTGTAAACATTACTATTTTCAAAGTGGATGAAAAACTATTTGGAGTGGAGAGTGAAAAAGTTTTTAAATTATTTAAAGTTCCAAATACTTTTCAAGAGAAATATTTAAACCAACAAAAAATTCGTCTGAGAGATTTTGAAGTGAAGATGATCAATCTAAAAAAAATACTTTCCATCCCAGGGGGAGAGCCCAAAGGAGAAATCAAAATACTCACAGTCAAAGACAATGGGGAATATAAGGGATTCATGGTGGATCAGGTACTTAAAAAATTATCCGCCCTCTCCGAGAGAGGGGGAGAGGTGGGTGAATATTTCTCGGGAGTCATTCATTCCAAATACCAAGAACAATCGGTGGAGATTCCCATTTTAGATTTAAAAAAGTTTTAAGGCTTAGTTTTTTTTATGAACCAAAATATTTCAACCAATGAAATCGAAGAAAAGATTGCCCAAAAAGAAGAGGTCATCCAACACCTGATACGGGAACTTGAGGATGTAAAAAATTTTACAGAAAGTATTATTCAGAGCATTGGAAGCGGAATTATTATCACGGAGATGAACGATACGATCACCTATATCAATCGGGCAGGGGAAAGGATTTTGGAGTACTCCAAAGAGGAGCTGATGGGCAGACCCTTTAACATTTTCAGTTTGAGAGAAAAACAAAGTGTGATCCCTTCCTTTCTCAATAATCCAGATGACCTGGACACGAGGAAAGAAGGATGGATGAGGAAGAAGGACCATGCTGAATTTCCAGTTGGGTTTACCATTAATAATCATCTGAGTATCCGGGGAGAGAGAATAGGGAAAATTGTCGTGTTCCGCGATTTGACAAATGTTTATAAAATTCAAGAAGAAATATTGAGAATGGATAGGCTCGTATCATTGGGAAAACTTGCTTCAGGGATCGCCCATGAGTTGCGAAATCCACTCGCTGGGATTAAAACGACCGCTCAAGCCCTTGGAGAGGAGATGTCTGGCGACGATTCAAGAAGAGAATATTTACATCGAATCACTAAAGAAATAGATCGGCTCAATGACCTCCTTAAGACATTTTTCTCATTTGCCAAGCCACAAAATTTGAATTTGGTTCATTGCCATATCAAGGATATTATCAATGAAATCATTCCATTTCTGATTAAAGAGATCGCAGATAAAGGAATTCGCTTTATTGAAATCTTCCATCCCCAACTTCCTAAGATCAAAGTAGATAAAACTCAAATGCATCAAGTTTTCCTAAATTTGTTTTTAAATGCCATTCAGGCCATGCCCAACGGAGGGGAGCTCAAAATCGAGGCCAATCCAGTGGTCTCAAGCTCTTTGGAGGGATTTAAGGAAAATTTTATCAAGGTTGTCATTTCGGATACCGGAAGAGGCATTCCTCCTCATATTGTTCATAAAATTTTTGACCCTTTTTTTACCACAAAATTTAAGGGGATAGGGCTGGGCCTTTCCATCACCTATCAGATCATTAAAAAACATGGAGGAACCATTAAGGTGGAAAGCCAATGGGAGAAGGGAACCTCTTTCGTCATTAATTTACCAGAAACATTGGAAAACTTATGAAACCATCTATTCTTATTGTGGATGATGATGAGGTAATGCAAGAGACACTCTCTGACGTATTAAAGAAGAGAGGGTACGAAATCTTTTCAGTCGGTTCAGGGAATGGAGCCCTTTCAATGATCAAAAAGAATATCATTGATCTCATTCTCCTTGACATGAGACTACCCGATATAGATGGTTTAGAGGTTTTAAAAATAATTAAAGAATTTGATACCGAGATTTTAGTCATTATGATGACCGCTTATTCTGATGTGCAAACGGCAGTTACAGCTATGAAATCAGGAGCTTACGATTATATTAATAAACCCTTTGAATTGGAAGAATTAAAATTACTAATTGAAAAAGGATTAGAGACGAAAAGTTTAATCAATGAAGTGAGAAGACTCCACCGGCAACAAAAGGAGAAGTACCAAAACAATCACATTTATGGGGTCAGCCCTCAAATTCATTATGTTAAAGAATTGATTGGAATGATCAGCAAAACTCATAAAACGTCTGTGTTGATTCAGGGCGAAAGTGGCACAGGGAAAGAATTAGCCGCGAATGCCATTCATTATAATAGCCATCGAAGTGATAAACCTCTGATGAAAATCAATTGCAGTGCCATACCGGATTCTTTATTGGAATCAGAACTTTTTGGATATGAGAAGGGTGCTTTTACCGATGCCAAAAATACAAAGAAGGGCCTTTTTGAATTAGCTGATGGCGGGACAGTCTTTTTAGATGAAATTGGAGATATGAACCCCTTTTTACAATCGAAGATCTTAAGGGTCCTTGAAAACCAAACCTTTATGAGAGTAGGGGGGGAAAGGGAGATAAAGGTTGACATTCGTATCGTCGCAGCCACTAACAAAGATTTAGAAACCATGGTAAAAGAAGGGCTTTTCCGAAAAGATTTATATTACCGATTGAAAGTAATGGTCGTGGAGATGCCTCCCCTTCATGACAGGTTGGAAGATATCTTATTACTTTCAAATTTATTTATTGAAGAAAATAACAAAGAATATAATAAAAATATTAAGGGCTTTTCTGAGGAAGGGAAGAAACTGATGATTCAATATTCCTGGCCAGGGAATGTAAGGGAATTAAAGAATGTTATTGAAAGAGCGATGATTTTAACAGACCAAGAGATTATCACTCCAAAGCATCTTCCCTTTGAATTGAAACAAACTGAAAAAAATATTCATGGAAATACAGAGCATGAGGTATTTGAAACCACCTCCAATATGTCATTAGAGAATATGGAAAAGATACATCTTTCTAAGGTATTGAAAAGATTGGAGTGGAATAAATCAAAAGCATCAAAATTTTTAGGTATTTCTCGAGCTACCCTGAGGGCAAAGATTAAAAAATATAATCTCTCAGAGAATTGATATGGAGAATTCATGGGTTATTAAAAAAATCTAAAATAGTTTATTAAGTTTGAGTGAGTACTTATTAGAATTTTATAAAGTACTGAAATATTTTGCTTGACTTTTTGGAAAATTTGTTAATAATCTATCTCGTTCCTTTATATTAAAAAAAGGGGAAAAAATGATGTGGGGTAAAAAGAAAGAGGTAATTGGCCTAGATATTGGATGCAATTCAATTAAACTGGTGGAGTTAAAAGAGGACAAGAACGGGTATAAGTTACAAAATTTGGCAATATCTCCTCTTCCATCAGAAGCAATCGTTGATGGGGCACTGATGGATTCGGCCACGATTATTGATACCATACGGGACGTGATCGCCGCTTCCAAAACAAAAACGAAAGATGTCGTGACCTCTGTTTCTGGCCATTCTGTCATTGTTAAAAAAATTTCCTTGCCCTTTATGACAGAAGCCGAACTGGAAGAATCTATCCAGTGGGAAGCTGAAAGATATATTCCATTTGATATCAATGATGTCAATATCGATTTCCAAATATTTGGGTCTGCGCCAGAAAACCCTGAAGTCATGGATGTTGTTTTAGTAGCGGCCAAAAAGGATATTATTAATGATTATGTCTCCATCATCATGGAATCTGGATTAAACCCTGTGATTATCGATATTGACTCTTTCGCCTTGGAGAATATGCTCGCCATTAATTATGAAATAGGAAAAGAAGAGACCGTGGCGATCGCTAATGTGGGGGCAAGTATTACCAACATCGATATCATTAAAAATAATATCTCTGCTTTTACCAGAGATATTTTTAAAGGCGGAAATCAAATTACAGAAGAAATTCAAAGACAACTTCATATCGACCATGAAGAGGCTGAAAAAATAAAAGTGGGCACCAAAGTCGATCTCACCTCTCAACCGATCATTCAAAATGTGTGGAAAACAGCCTCTGAATCATTAGCCGTTGAAATAGGCAATTCTTTAGATTTCTTCCAATCCACCACCACTTATGAAAAAATCGACAAATTATATTTGAGCGGGGGAGGATCGAAGATTAAAGATTTTGATATCGTTCTGCAACAACAGATTGGGATACCGGTTGAAGTCGTTAATCCATTTAAAAAAATAGATTACAGTGGTAGAAATTTCGATCTTGAATATTTAAGAGAAATTGGGCCAATCATGGCAGTGGGAGTGGGTCTGGCTTCAAGAAAGGTAGGGGATCGATGATCAAGATTAATTTGCTTCTGGCGAGGAGGGACAAGAAAAAAGTTGGGATGAGGAAGGAATTCATCGTCCTCATTCTTTCCATCGTTCTTTCATTAGTGGTCTTCACCCTGATTCAATGGAGATTAGAAAGGGAAAAAGAGGATACCTTAACCAAAATCTCCGACACCAAGAAAGAGATCGCTTACTACAAATCTCTGACCACGGAAGTCAATAAGGCCAAGGAAGCACAGAGAACATTGCAGGATAAATTGAATGTCATTAACTCATTAAGAAAAGAGAAGGCAACCCCTGCGAAGGTTTTAGATGAATTGAGTATAGATAAACCGGAAAAAATTCACTTGGAATCTTTGAAGAAAGAGGGGTCGAAGTTAGGAATTGAAGGGATTGCCTTGGATGACGAAACGATTGCCAATTTCATGACCAATCTTCGCAAATCGAAGCTTTTCAAAAATGTAGACCTCATTGTGAGTGAACAGGTGGAACAGAGCAAATTAAAGTTGAAGAAATTCATTCTTTCATGTGAGATCATTTTAACCTGAAGAAGAGGGGATCAAAATGGCACTCTCAATGGATTCTGTTTTAAAGCTCTCGACAACCAAAAAGGTTTCAATATTGGTCGTCCTATTAGGTGTCATCGCCGGTCTATATCTGTATACCTTTTTCATCCCCCAACAGGATGAACTAAAAGTGGCGAAGGGTGAGTTAAGTAAATTGAGCAAGGAACTAAACGTAAGCAGAGCCATCACAAGGGATCTCCAAAAATTTAAGGAACAGGTGGATAAGTTGAATGAAGAATTGAAGAATGCATTAACCCAACTTCCTAATGAGAAAGAGATCCCTGAGATACTGAAAAACATATCCAGCCTGGGGAGGGAATCGAATCTTGAATTCACCCTTTTTAGGCCTAAGCCTGAAGTGCCTCAACAATTTTACGCCCAAGTTCCCATCGAGCTGGTGGTATTGGGGAGCTATCATAACATAGGGATTTTCTTTGATAAAGTGAGCAAACTTCCAAGAATTATTAATGTCGTTGATTTCAATATGACGAGGGCAAAAGATGTTAAGGGAAAGAGTGAACCCGAAATCTTGGTGAGGACATCCTGTATGATCAATACTTATCGATTTATAGAAAAGAAAAGCGAGGAAAAGAAAAGTGAAAAGAAAGCCATTCCAAAGGGAACAGCGGATGAAGGGATCCCTAAAACCGAAAAGAAATAAAATCGGCCATTGGTGGATCACCTTATCGATCGTCTTCCTTTTTGGGATAGGGGGGTGCGGAGGAGGAACTCCTCCAGCCTCGCTTCCCTCCAAAACAAAGTCTCCTGCATTGGAGAAAAAGAAGGAAGAACCAGCTAAAGTGGCCGAGAAAAAAGAGCCGGAGAAAAAGGAAGAAGCCGAATATTCCTATAACCCTGCTGGAAAACCAGATCCTTTTAAACCCTTTATTCAATTAACCCCTGTTAGAGATGCTTCAAGAAGTGGTCCCCTCACCCCTTTGCAGAAATACGATATCAGCCAATTAAAACTGGTAGCGATTATTTCCACTCCTGAGGGAAATATTGCCCTTGTTGAAGATGCAACCGGGAAGGGTTATTTTCTAAAAAAAGGGACGGGAATTGGTAAAAATGATGGAAAGGTAACCAAAATCCTTAAGGATAAAGTGATCATTGAGGAAGTCTATCAGGATATTTTTGGTCAAACAAAAACGAATGAGATTTCACTATTACTTCATAAAGTTGAAGAAGGAGGAGAATCATGAAACGTTCTCAGATCCTTATAATGACTCTTTGGGTTGTTTTTTTGCTTTGGGTAACAGGTTGTGCCACCGAGAATGCCTTGGTGCAAACCCCCAAACCAGATACTACGGCGCCGGTTGCTAAGGTATCTACTATTCAAAAGGTATCCTTTACCGAAGAAGAAAATTATACAAGAATTCAAATTGAAGGGTCTGAGGCGATCGCCCCCCCATTTTATAAATTATTATCCGACCCTTTAAGGATCGCCATTGATGTTCCCAATATTGATTTGAAACAAATTAAAAGTCCCCTTAAAATCGAAAATGGAACGATTGGAGAAGTGCTGACCACACAATATGATGACAAAGGTAGAATTGAAATCGGTCTACTTCAAATGACCAACTATAATATTTCAAAAGAAGAAAAAAATCTCATCATTGATATTGAAAAGGCAAAAAAGGTCGCCGAAACGAAGGAGACTAAAAAAGAGGAAGAAACCATAAAAGAAACAAAAGCGGAAGCTCCTGCTGTGGAACCAAAGAAAGAAGAACCTTCTCCCCCCCCGACCGTTGTGAATAAAGCAAAAGAGGTAGTCAATGTTTTATTTGAAGAGAAAAGTGATTTTATCACTTTCAACATCGTTGCTGACGGAAGACTTGAAAACTATAACTCTTTTAAATTGGATTCTCCTGCCAGGTTAGTTTTGGATATTTGGGGTGTGGGGTCTCGATATCAGAAAAAGTCGCTCAAAATGAAGAATCCTTTTGTCAAAGAAGTCCGCATTGGGCAGCATCCAGATAAATTGAGACTCGTTTTCGATTCCACGAAATCAAAACTACCTCCTTATCAAATCAATCGAATCGATGATAAATTGATCGTCTCTGTCGGAAATGTCCCGCAACCTTCTGAACCCCAAATTTTGATAGAGGAAAAACCCCCTGTGACAAAAGCTCCTTCGCCATCGGAGGGAACAGCAAAAAGGGTTAAAACGGGCGCATTGACGGAAATTATTTTTAAGCAGATGGATCATAAAGCAAGGGTCGTGATCACTTTATCCGAGGAACCTAAATTTGAATCTTATCCCCTATCAAAAAATGTGATCACCGTGGATATTAAAAATTCGTACGTTCCAAAACATCTTCAACGGGGACTGGATACAAGCGAGTTCGAGAGCGCAGTCAATTATATTAATATACAAAATGTAAAAGTAGGGAAAGCAAACAATGTCAGGATCTCAATTAAATTAAAAGAAGAGGTCCCATTTGAAACGGCGATAGAGGGAAAAACTCTTTATATCGATATAGAAAAACCTAAAAAGATTGAAGCCAAATTAGAGACTGTGCCTGAGGCAAAAAAAGAGGAGGCAATAGAAGTTAAAAAAGAAGTAATAAAGAAAGAGGAAGTCAAGAAGGGAGAAGAGGTCAAAAAAGAAGAGAAATCCATACCGGAATTAAAAAAGGAGGAGATGAAGGCTGAAGAAAAACCTGCTCCTCCAACCCCGATGGCAAAGAAGGTTGAAGAAGAGAAAAAGATCGTTGAAGGAGGGCCGTCACAAAAGGCTTATCCAGGAAGAAAATTATCTCTCGATTTTAAAGATGCCGATATTAAGAATATTCTCCGGCTGATTGCCGAGGTAAGTAATTTAAATATTATCGCAGGGGATGATGTGACTGGAAAGATCACCATGAGATTGGTGGAGGTGCCTTGGGATCAGGCTCTTGAGATTATTTTGCAATCCCGGAGCCTCGGGATGACTCGGGTGGGGAACGTAGTGCGGATCGCTCCCCTCGAATCTCTAAAGAGAGAAGTCCAAGCTGAATTAGAAGCCAGAAGGGCAAAAGAAAGGTTAGAGGATTTAGTGATGGAGCTCATCCCGGTCAATTATGCTACGGCGAAAGAAATCATGCCACAAGTGCAGAGTGTTCTGAGCGATCGAGGGGTTGTCAAGGTCGATGAGAGAACCAATACATTAATTATCAAAGATATATCTGGAAAAATTCCAGCCGCTAAAAATTTGGTAAAATCGCTGGATACAAAAACGCCCATGGTCTTGATAGAAGCAAGGATCGTCGAAGCCAACCTCACGTTTCAAAATGAATTGGGTGTGCAATGGGGGTTTCTGGTCGGAGGAAACAGGTCAGATGGAACTATAGGAAAGGCCACTGCAGGAGGAGGTACGTCCGGGACGGTTCTGGGGAGCCCTGTTAATAGAGTTGTCGATCTCGCTGCAAATCCCCGAACAGGCTTAGGCGCTGGAGGAATTGGGTCGGGGGGTATCCTTCAAGCTATTTTCAGCCGTGGAACAATAAATGAATTGGATATCTCTCTCTCAGCTCATAAAAACGAAGGTAATGCTAAAATTATTTCAAGTCCCAAGATCGCCACTCTCGATAATAAAGAGGCATCGATTGAACAGGGCCTCAGGATTCCTTATCTAAAGTTAACGACGGAAGGAACCGTCACAACCGACTTTATTGATGCCAATATCAAATTAACCGTGACCCCCCATGTGACAAACGATGGGAACATCAAATTGATTATCAAAGTGAAGAAGGACGCTCCAGATATATCCATCACGGTCCAGGGAGTACCAAGTATTGATAAAAAAGAGGCGATCTCTGAGGTTCTGATCAAAGATGGTGGGGTCGTTGCTATTGCAGGGATTTACTCGATCTCAAAGAGTGAAGGGACTGAGGGCGTTCCTCTCTTCAGTAAAATCCCTTTATTGGGCTGGTTATTCAAGAGAGAAAATAAGGAAGACAACCGAAAGGATTTGTTGATCTTTATCTCGCCGAAAATTCTTAAAGAAGAAATTTGATGAGATTCTAACTTTTAAAAAACCCTATTAATTTCTGAATACGTTGCATTTTATTTTGAATCAGGTAGCGCTTTATTCCTTGGATCACTTCGATCCCTGTTTTTGGATTAACTAAATTCGCCGTCCCGATTTGAATAGCTGATGCCCCGACGAGAATAAATTCGATCGCATCTTCTGCCTTCATGATCCCGCCCATTCCAATCACCGGAATTTTTACTGCCTGACTGACCTCCCAAACCATTCTCAAAGCAATCGGTTTAATGGCTGGGCCTGAGAGGCCTCCGATAATATTCCCCAATTCTGGTTTTCTTGTATGGATATTAACGGCCATGGCTCTGAAGGTATTCACAAGAGAGACGGCATCTGCTCCCCCCTCCTCGACACTCTTGGCCATCAAAGCAATATCCGTAACATTGGGTGATAATTTTACAATCAAAGGGATTTGGGTTGCTTTTCTTACTGCCTGGACAAGGCGGTAGGCCATTTGAGGATCGGTGCCAAAAACAATTCCACCCTTTTTAATATTGGGGCAGGAGATATTCATCTCAAGGCCTGAAATGCCAGGGATGCTGTCAAAACGTCCTGCCAATTCAATATATTCGTTTTGAGTATTCCCAAAAAAGTTGATAATAAGATGGGTTTTTAAATCTCTATAATAGGGCAGTTTATTTTTGATAAACTCTTGAAAACCAGGGTTCTGAAGGCCAATGGAATTGATCATCCCTCCTTCTGTCTCAAAAATTCGTGGCGGAGGGTTCCCCACCATGGGTTTTAATGAAATTCCTTTTGAGATGATTGCGCCCAGATGATTCAGATTGTAAAAATCTTCAAATTCCTCACCAAACCCAAATGTCCCCGAGGAAACGATCACAGGGTTTTTAAGTTTAATTTTTCCAATGTTTACAGATAGGTTTGGATATCGAATTGGATGCCTCATCATTCCCAAATAATATCTTTTAAATGGAAAACAGGGCCATCTTTACAGACTCGTTGATAGGGTGTCTTGGGATCGTCCGTTTTGACGACACATCCCCAACAAGCTCCAAAGCCGCACCCCATTCTTGCTTCTAAAGAAGCCTGGCAGATAAAATTTTTAAATTTTACGGTTTCTGCCAACGTCTTTAACATCGCAACGGGCCCACAAGCATAGATATAGACTTTTTCATTTTTTTTAAACTTTTTTCTTTGGAATAAAAAAAGATCAACGACCGTTCCTTTTACACCCAGACTTCCATCTTCAGTAGCGATAAAAATATTTGAATTGAGTTTTTTAAAATCCTCCGCACATAAAATATCGTCTTGTGTCTTTCCCCCGATAAAAACAGATAATTTTCTGCCTTCCAATGCTTCGACTAAGGGAAAAAGTGAAACGATACCGATCCCCCCTCCTATCAAAACACTATCGCCGGAAGAGGGGAGGGGAGGGGGTATGAAACCGTTTCCTAACGGGCCGATGAGATTCACCCTTTGCCCTTTTTTTAGGGTCGTCATCTTTTGAGTCCCTTTTCCTACCTTTTTATACAGGATAAATAAATAACCTCTTTTCCTCTTTTCTGGGTGGCTGATCGGGTAGGTTTGGAAAACACTAAAGGGGCGTCTCAAAAGAGGGGAGCGATCGTCAGAAACCTTGAGCATAACGAATTGGCCGGGCTTGATTTGATTAGCAATCGGTGGGCAGTAAATCCCTAAAATAAAATAGAGGGATTTTATTCTCCCATTTTTTACAACCAATCCGTCCGTCTGGAGAGGAGGCATAATTGTTTTAGACTTTTTTCATCATGAGTAGGGCGTCGAACTTCCCTCGATAGAATTTTTCCCTCATCCCCGATGATTGGTAAGAAAACAATTGATAGAGATGGATCGCTGACTGATTTGAAGAATTGACTTCCAGATAAAAAGTTTTGATTCCCCTTCGACTGCTAAAATCGACATAAAATTGCATCAGCCTTTTGCCGATACCCAATTGTCTATAATCGGGATGCACACATATATTGAGAAGCTCAGATTCTTCTGTAATATTCCGAAAACATATAAAACCGATCACTGGCTGTTTGCATCCGTCCTCTCCCTTCATCACAAAACAATTGGCAAAAGGATTTCGAATCTCCTCGGCGAATATATTTTTCGACCAAGGGGCGATGGAGGCGGAAGTCTCTATGGAGAAGACTTCATCCAAATCTTGGATCTCCATTTTTTGAATGACTACTTTTCCCAAATCCATTTTTAAACCCGCGGAGAACCGAATGAAACGAATCGGATCAATGGGATTCCATCCGATTCAATGATTCCTTCGCGGCTTTCTTAATCTCTTCATCTTTTGATTGATCGAGGATGATCAAGTAGGATTTTTTGGCTTCCTCAAATTTTCCGCCTATTCTTTTCAGATTTCCAATCTCGAATTGAGTAAGAAAGAACCATGAGGAGGTTTCTTCTAAATATCGAATCGCCGTTTCAAAACTTTGAAGGGCTTTTTCATATTTCCCTTGTTGGTAGAATATTTCCCCCAAACCGAAGTGGGCTTCGCCGAGTAATTCTAGAATATTCCCTTTGAGAACGATTGAGTAATAATGGACGGCTTCGACAATATTATTTTTGTTAAAATTTAGGTTTCCCAATTGTAAGGCGGCGTTATAGAACAGAGGATGAGTGGGGAAATCCCCCATCACTTTCTTAAAAGCATTTTCGGCTTTGTGAGGTTCGTTTCGAAAAGAGTAGATACTTCCTGTCTGAGTGAGAGCAAAAAGTTGCCAAAAATTATTTTTATTTTGACGAACGATGAGGTGGTAAGTTTCTAAGGCTTGATCCAAGTTCCCTAATTGAACAAGGCATTCCCCTTTAATAAATAAACCCTCTTCAAGATATTTGGAATTTGGAAATTCAAGGAGCAAAATATCTAAATTGGTAATGGATTCCCTATATTTATTTTCGAAAAAATATCCTTTTCCTATTTGGAAAAGGGCTTTTTCTCTAAATCGTGTATTGAGGATGTTGAAATAATAAGGGAGGGATTCCGCCATTTCCCCTCCGATATAAAACATTTCAGCGTTTAGCCATTGAATAAATATTTTTTCATCTTCGAAATGGTTTATTTTTTGTAATCGCTGGAAAATTCGATTCGCCCCCTCTATGTCGCCCAGATAGACGTAATTCCAATAAAGCGTAAGGAAGAGGGCGCCTCCCCAAACATTGCCTTGTGAAGAATTGAGAACTAAGTTTAATTCTTTTATCGAAGAGAGGTGATCACCGTTCATCAGGAACATTTTCCCCAGCAAATAGTGGGTATATAAGAGAAAGGGTGAATCCTTAAATTGATTTTTAAATAATTGGAAGATTTCTATGGAATCTTTAACATTCCCCAATTGATATTCGCAAAACCCCATCCTCCAGGAGGCTTCCGGGGCGAGAGGATCATTTTTAAATCGTTCATAAAATGTCTGGTAATGGTGTTTGGCTTCATGAATTTTGCCTGATTTTAATTCTGACTCGCCGAGCCAGAATAAAGCATATTTTAAGTATTCCGGTGGAATCGATTTAGGGTTTTCCCATAAGGTCTGGAAATAACCAGCCGCCGTTTCATATTGTTTCTGCCTAAAATATAATATGCCTAACCAGAAAGAGGAAGAGCGAATTAATTCATTATTTTTCGAGTATTGAGAAACCTTTTTAAAAGTTAATTCTGCAGCAGTCAATTGATTCGATCCGAGTTCAAGCAATCCTAAAAGGTAATAGGAATAATCGATCCGGTCAAATTTTGGAAACTTCTTAATGACCGAGAGGAGATGTTTCGAAGCCTCTTCTCGATTGCCTAACCTCATCTCCAGCTCTGCCATTCCCAAAAGGGCATCATCCATATTTTCAAAATATTTACCTTCCGTGATAATTTTTGAAAAAACCGTTTTGGCTTCTTTTAATTTTCCCCTAATAAATAAAGTTCTCCCCAAAAGATAATAAATGTCAAAAACCTTATCATGCTTAGGATAAAATTTTATAAAAATAGAAAATTGTTTTTCGGCAATATCATAGAAACCATCCTTAAAGGCTCCGATTCCAACCCATATCAACTGTTCATCTTCACTCATATTTTTGGAATGGCCTTCTTGAACAAAAAAGAAAACCAAGATTAAAAATGTAAATATTAAATAAAAGGTTATTTTCCTTTTCATTTTAGATGGGATTCTTTATCTCTTATAACCGAAAGTAGTTCTTCCGGTGTATTTACATTAATAAATGATTCCATGAATGGATCTAAAGAAACGAAATCATTTTCTTCAACGATCTTGACATTGACCATGCTATAAAAATCGATAACCTTGTATTTCCCTTGTTCAATAATCTTTTTTATGGGATCTAAACAATTTTTAGAATAAAATGCATGCAAGGGCTGCAAACCATCTTTGGTTCGAGGGACGATTACATCCTCATCTTTTATCCTTTGAATCAAATATTGAACTAAAGATATTTTTATGAAAGGCATATCGCAGGCAACACAAAAAGAATAATTAAACGTAGAGTAGAATAATCCCGTATATAAACCTCCTAATACGCCTTTATTAGGGAGCAGATCAGAATAAATTTTTGAATTGAAATTTGAAAATAACTCCTTTTGGTTAGCGACGATAATGACTTCTTGAAACAAATCTTTGAATAAGGTGTAAATTGTGTGGATAATAGGGACCCCCTCAATTTCGATAAAGGCTTTGTTTTCTCCCATTCTGATGCTCTTGCCACCTGAAAGGATAATCCCTGTAATTTTATTTTTTGATTCCAAAATAATGTCTGATAAGATATATTATGTAAACTTTTAATTCTCTCCCTTGAAGAATCTTTTCCAGCCTTCCTCTCCCTTCTCTTTTTTCTTACCCAATTCTTCAAATTCTCTTATTATTTCTTCCTGTCTTTTTGTCAAATTTTTAGGTGTCTTTACAATAACTTGGACAATTAGATCCCCTCGACCATATCCTCTTATTTTCTGGAAACCTTCTCCTTTTATTATTAGAATTTCACCGCTTTCAGTCCCCTTGGGTATTGTTAAATTTTTCTTCCCATTTAAAGTAGGAACTTCTAATTCTGTTCCCAGGGCAGCTTGTGGGAAACTTATTGGTATTTGACAAATAATATCATCGCCTTCTCTTGAAAAAAAATCGTGTGGTTCTACATAAATAAAAACGAATAGGTCTCCAGGAGGGCCTCCTCTTTCTCCTTCTTCTCCCTCACCGCGAATTCTTAATTTAGATCCTGTATCGACGCCGGGGGGGATTTTTATTTGGATTTTTTTGATCTCCCTTACCCTTCCATGTCCCCGGCACTCTTTACAGGGATGAGGAATGACTTTTCCTTCCCCGTGACAATGGCCACAAGTCGTGCTGATTGTAAAAAATCCTTGCGAGCGTGTAACCTGTCCTGTTCCTTTGCAACTTGGACAATGGGTGGAATAAGTCCCGGGTTTGGCTCCAGTTCCATTGCAGACTTCACACAAAACGTTTTTGGGTATTTCAATCTCTGTTTCTTTACCGAAGGCAGCATCATAGAATGAGATCTTCAGGTCATAACGCAAATCCGCGCCTGGGCGGGCCCTGACCCTATTTCTATGGGTCGTCCCGAACACAAAAAAATCTTCAAATATGTCTCCAAACGCAGAGAAGATATCCTCAAAGCCCCTAAAACCCGTAAACCCAGTCCCTTTCAAACCTTCTATCCCGTAGCGATCGTAAATCTCTTTTTTTTCCGGGTCGCTAAGAACTTCATAGGCTTCTGAAGCAATTTTAAATTTTTCTTCTGCTTCTTTATTACCAGGATTTCTATCGGGATGGTACTGCATTGCAATTTTTCGGTAGCTTTTTTTTATTTGTTCCCCAGTGGCATCCCTTGAGACACCGAGAATTTTATAATAATCCTTATCTTCCATATATCAAAATGTTCTAAGGGTTAGGGCCAGGAAGCCCGTTTAGTATAGAGTCAATGGGTTAGGATTAAAGATTGGGAGACTAACGACATAACCCAAAGACGAAACTGGCATCTTTGCCCTAGCCATTTGACTAAAGACCTTTATTTTTTGTATTCGTCAAGAATCTTTCCAGTCCTTCCTTTTTCAACAATTTCATCCATTTTAGAACCCAAATCTACACCCAATTCTTTCATCCTTTTTTTGGCCCAAAGTCCGACATTTCTTGAATCTTTATAATGTTCATCACCTTTGGGCTTTGAGGTGTCAAAGTTTGCCAACCGAGACTCTTCGGTTTGATGAACACAAAACGAAGAGACTAATTTGGTTAAGTTTCGGCTATGGCAGTATTTACATCTGACCTTGCCTATCTCTTTTGGTTTGAGAAATAATTCGCTGAATTCTCTATAGCATTGATTGCAGCGATACTCATAAATAGGCATAATTATTTCCCTTTCCCTTTTGCCTTCTTTTTTATCCCCCTCTTTTTAGATGATATTTCACTCTCTTTTTTTGATTCGAATTCACCTAAATCAGGCGAGGTTGCTTCGGGATTAAATAATTTGTCACTTACATCCGGCAATTTTGATAGGTAAATTTCGTAATCTTTTTGACTAATTATCCCGTTTTTAAGATTCCTTCCAATATTTCTTCTATCGAATTTTTTGTCTTCATCGATGTGCATAACATTCTCCTTTAAATTTATTAGTAAAAATTAGCATAATTTCTCAATATCTTCAAGTGGTCTTGTAATCCAATAATCTCCAGTGCTCACACTTATAATCATTGGAATTGAAAAATAACTCGAAAAAACATGAAGTTAAAGTTATCTATTCAATAAAGGCAGCGGACTCTAAGCCAAATTTTTTATGGATTAAAACTTTCGTCCATTTTAAATAGATGCGAATGACAAGCCTGAGGTTAATTTGGGCTGGTGTAATGGTTATAATTAGGATATGAAGATTTTTCTTGACTGATAATGAAATGAATATTAACGTTAAAACAGCTTTTAAATATTAGCCTGGATCTTTCTCCAACTTTCTAAAGGGAAAAGATCACTAATTTTCAATTTTACGACGTTCAGATGAGGACGTATAAAAGCTTGGTATTTTGATCACTGGATGTTCATCCGGCTTGGGCCGAGCTATGGCGATCGAATTCGCGAAGCAGGGCCATACAGTA
>Ga0315282_10008580_pt1 | contig 16498 bp, 14 predicted proteins | sample YL17G07_20_MG_FD_203693 | JGI IMG/M metagenome (GOLD analysis project Ga0315282, IMG submission 203693) | Sediment microbial communities from Yellowstone Lake, YNP, Wyoming, USA - YL17G07_20 | ecosystem: Environmental > Aquatic > Freshwater > Lake > Sediment | place: USA: Wyoming | collected...
TGACTTTCCTCCTGTTTCTCGTGCCAAGTCTCATCGGCGAGGTGAAACGGCGACAAGGCTTCGGCCGCACCGCGTTAGCTCGGGGTCGCGTGCCCCAGACCCCCGGTTTCCGGCCGGACTTCTAGGGACTGCCATCCAGTTTCGTCCTGCGAAACTGGTGGCTGTACCGCCCCGCTTCTGTAATGTGGTATCTGCAATTTGACATCTGCCTTCGTCCGTCCCCGCCGTGCTCGCCCCAGCTTACGCTTGGTGCTCGAGCTTGTACTGTGCCGTCGTGCCTGCCGTCAGCTTGGGCTTAGTGCTTGAACTTGTGCTGACGTCTTCGCTGCCGTCCCGCGTTACGTCTTGACAACGGCCCGGTTTCCGGTTACAAGATGACCGAGAATGATGCCGCCGAAACAACACCGGGACTGCCGTCGGTTTTTTCTGACCGCGGTCGTCCTGCTTTCGCAGGTGGGAGCCCTGCCCCTGGCACTGACACGCAGCGCCACGATCTCTTGCTGCCGTCTGATGCGGCTCGACGTGGACCGGGACTCCGTGGATGAGCTGGCGATGCTGTTCGAGCATAACTTCTCGTTGAGGAACGCCGACCTTGCCATCTACAGGGACCACTACTTCGTCGGTCCGTTCTCGTCCGATGCGGCCATGGACACCGCAGACCTTGATAGAGACGGCCGTGAGGAGCTTCTAGTCGTCGCGTGTGACAGCGAAGCGGCCCGGCTGACTGTCTGGAACCCGCGCACCAACGAGACTGCGGTTCAGGGCCTCGCCCTGATTCCGAATGTCGTGCCCGGACCTCGGCCGTGGGGCGGCACGGCTATCAAGGTCTCTGGCATGGCGGTCATTGATGCTGGCCAGGATGGCAGACCGGGCCTTGTCGTCGGCGGCGAAATCGGCGGCGGAAGTCAGGCGGTGCGGGGGCTCTGGGCATTCAGCCTTGCCGACGGCAGAGAGCTCTGGCATTGCTTTACGGGCATCGTTCCCGTCGTCGCGGCGGTGACCGGCACCGGCCACGCCCGCCGCGATGAGATTATCTTCCAGGGGTACGCTATCTCGAACGGTAACTACGCCAACGGCATGGGCGACGATTCGAGCTGGGTCGGCTGTGTGTCATCGGACGGCCGGGTTCTCTGGAAGATAGCGGTCGGCGGAGCCTTCACCAACCCCATGGTCCGGCTGGTCGATTTCGACCGGGACGGGCGGGATGAAATCGTTGTTGCGCCAGGGGGAGGCGCGGCGGGCGAGCGACACCGACAGAGGATTCTTGTCCTTGACCCGGGCAGCGGACGCATCAAGGCCGAAGCGAGCAACCCGTCCGCGTGCGAGGGCATGGTGGTCGCGGACCTGAACCTCGGCCACGGGCCCGAGCTTCTGGTCGGCGGTACCGACAACACGGTGCGGGCCTATGACCGGGGACTGCGTCTCGTGCGACAGGCTGATTTCTCGACCGTGGTCTGCGTCCTGGAGGCATTCTCCCTAGACCGAAGGGGCCATCCGGGGGTCCTCGGTGTCACAGGCAGGAAATCCGTCGTTCTCCTCGATGCGAGACTGCGGCTCCTGGCCGAGACCGGCGTTGCCGAGCGCATTGAGCCCTATGGCGCCTGTGTTGTCAGGACTGGGTCCGGGCCGAGGGTACTCGTCCGGCAGGCAGTTGCCGGCGCAGGCAGGCAGACGATGTATTCTCTGTTCGCGATATCCTCGAGCCCGAGGACAGTGCCGGTCTGGCTCTTTGTCCTCGTCGTGGTCGGCCTCTTGACTCTCGGCACCGGCACGACCCTGACGGTCAGCCGGAACTACCGGGCCCAGATGAACTCGATGCTCAGGGGGCTGGTCAGAGGTGCCGCGGTCGTCCGGCTGAATGCCCAGGGCAGGGTCAAGTCGGTGAACCGACCCGCCATTGAGTTGCTGGGGTTCAGCGGCCGCGCGCGCGGCCTGACTTTCGCGGACCTGTGCTCAGACTCGGGTCTTGCCGGCCTCAGCAGGTTCGTTGCCGACGAACTCAGGACAGGAGAGGGCGCGTACTCGACCGAGCTGACGCTGAGCCGACCCGGCTCAAACACCGAGCAAAACGTACTGGTGCGGGTGATGCGGGTCAGGAGGGAATTCCTGGTGACGATTGAGGGCGTGTCGGCAGTCGAGTACCTGCGCCGAGTCGAGAACTGGGTGCCGGTCGCCCGGAGTCTGGCCCATCGCATCAAGAGTCCGCTTACCACGATGAAGCTCCTGGTCCGGCAGATCGAGAACCGGCACCACGGACAAGACCCGGCCATGGCCGAGGATACGGAAGCCATGAAGGAGGAGATCGACCGCCTGGCCAAGATGACCGACGGGTTCATGCGCATGGTCCGGCTCGACCCGCCCAGCAGGAAGCCGACCGACCTGCACGTCGTGGTCAGCAGGGCGCTCGGTCGTCTGCCCGGCCTGCAGCAATCAGGAATCACGGTGGTCCAGCGGCTTCCTCAGGACCTCCCTGCGGTCCTGGTCGATGAGGAGCAACTCCCGGTTGCCATAGCCAACGTCGTGGAGAATGCGGTCTCGGCCATGTCGGGTGATGGAACGCTCTCGATTCGCGCTCAGGTCCTGCCGGGCGCGAGGCAGGTTGAACTGCTGGTTGCCGACACCGGCACAGGCATGACCGAGGAATGCCGGGCCAAGGTCTTCGAGCCGTACTACACGACCAAGCGAGGCGGTACCGGTCTGGGCATGGCCATCACCAGGAAGATAGTTGAAGAAAACGGCGGAGAGATAGCCATCGCAAGTGAAGTCGGAAGAGGAACCACGGTCCTTTTCCGGCTGCCAAGCGCGGACCGGCCCAAGGCATAGAAAGTGCACGGAAACCGCAAGATGAAGCCAACCATCCTTGTCGTGGATGACGACGTCGGACTGGCTGAGCAGCTCGGTAAGACATTGAGGTCTGAGGGCTATGACGTTGTACTGGCCGGCCGGGGCAAGGAGGGGCTGAATCGAATCGCCGACCATGACGTGAATCTTGTACTGCTCGACCTGATGCTGCCGGACATCAGCGGGCTCGATGTGTTCAAGCAGATACAGCAGCAGAAGCCGAATCTGCCGGTAGTGATGATGTCCAACTTCGGCACAATCCCGGTCGCAGTCGCGGCAGCACGACTCGGCGTCTTTGACTTCCTGGAGAAGCCCTTTGAGCCGGACCGGCTGTTTCTCGTGGTCAGAAATGCGCTCGACCGGGACCGGCTGTCACGTGAGGTCGAGGTCCTGCGCCGCGAGTCGTCAGACCGGCACGAGATGGTCGGCGCCTCGTCCGCGATTCAGAAGGTCCACGCCCTTGTCGAACAGGCCGCACCCAGCCGGTCCACGATTCTCATACTGGGCGAAACCGGCGTGGGCAAAGACCTGGTGGCTCACGCAATCCACACGCGCAGCCCGCGTGCCCGCGGCCGATTCGTCAAGGTCAACTCCGCGGCCATACCGCAGGAGCTGATAGAGAGCGAGCTGTTCGGCTACGAGAAGGGTGCGTTCACCGGCGCTGTGGCTCGAAAGCAGGGCAAACTCGAGCTGGCGCATGAAGGTACGCTGTTCCTGGACGAGGTCGGAGACTTGAGTCTGTACACGCAGGCCAAGCTGCTCAGGTTCCTGCAGGACAGCGAGTTCGAGCGTGTCGGCGGCACCGAGACGCTGCGGATTGACACCCGTGTGGTTGCGGCCACGAACAAGAACCTGTCTCAAGAGATAAAAGCCAGGACCTTCCGCGAGGACCTCTACTATCGGCTGAATGAGATAACCATCCGCGTCCCGCCGCTGCGCGAACGACAAGAAGACATACCCCTGCTCTGTCACTACTTCCTGGAGCAGTTCTGCGAAGAAGAGGGCGTGCCGATGAAGACCCTGACTCCGGACGCGGCCGCGTTCCTGGCGAACCAAGCCTGGCCGGGCAACGTCCGCGAATTGCGCGGGGCGATGAGGCGGCTCGTTGTGCTGGCCCGGGCGCCGGTTGTGTCAGCGAAGGATGTCGCAGCACTCACGCCGGGCAACGGGAACGCTGAGGGCGAGGCAGCGGCCGTGTCCTTCCACGAGGCAAGAAACCGGTTCGAGCGCGACTACATCCTCAAGGTCATCGCCGACGAGCAGGGCAACATGTCCAATGTGGCCCGGGTTCTGGACATGGACCGCAGCACCCTGTACCGCAACCTTGAGCGGCTCGGCGTCAAGCCGCCGCAGTCCTGACCGACAACAACCCCTACAACCCGAGCTGACGGCCGTCTGACCGCTGCGATTCCGCAACACCACCTGCCGCGAAACCGCAACACCTGGCCCCGCGTCCGGCCGGGACGACCTATGCTTCCCGCTCGGTTGCAGGGTTAAGCGGAGTGCGTGAGCTTGTGCTCACCATGGCACGGCCCCTGCATCTAGCCTGGCATCATGCTCTGGCACGAGACTCGAATGCCCGCCGGCCCGCCTCCGCATACGGAGTCGGAGAACGGTGCCGCCCGATTTCCCGTACCGGCGCCACCGCGGCACGTGCGGCGTGGTGAAGAATCCCGCGGGGCGGCAACTGAGAACTCGGACCGGAGCGCAATCAGCATGGACGACCCGGACCACTCCCAGGTCAAGGAAGTTGACACCGACACTTGGCGCGTCAGTTGTGAAGACGCCGCGTCGGGCGAAGAGAGCTTCGACGACCTGATGCTCGAGGTCCGGGTAGAGTAACGAAATATGGAAAAGGAGAGAACGATGCAGAAGACTATCACGGCAGTGGTGCTGCTCATCGCAGCAGCAATCGCATACGAACCACCGAGCTGGGTAAATCTGGGTAATCTGGATTGGGGGAAGCTCGTCTATGACATTGTTGAGATCCCCAGTAACGGCTGGCTTCTGGCGTGCGGCCAGCGAGACTATGGCAACCAGCACCAGTGCATATGGAGGAGCACTGATCGAGGCGTCAGCTGGAGCCACGTGCTGACCAGTACCCATGACAACACGCAATTCATGCAGATGCAGTTTGACGGGTTCAGCCGGGTCTGGGCCGTAGGATGGTACGGTGGCGCCGAGGCGCTGGCGTACTCGGCCGACAACGGGGGCACATGGACCTTCGTGACTGGCCCACCGTCCAGCCCCACGTACAACGGGTGTGCACTCCAAGTCGTCGGGAACTACCTGTACTTCGGCGGTGTCGTTGCTAGTCCCTACAGCATCGCGCTATACCGCCTGAACGTTGTCAATATGCAGTGGGAGATGGTCGTTCAGTACCCGCAGTGCAATGCCATAGCGCGGCTGAAGTACTACAACGGCCGGTTGCTCGTATTCTGCCGCGACATGACCACGTCGGCCATCAGGGTCTTTTCATACACCCCGAGCGACCTGGATGCCAAGGCGGTGCCGGTCGGCTTCGCCGAGACCAGGCCGGCCGCAGCGGTGCAGGACTAGGCTTGCCTTGAGCGCAGCATGGAGGCAAGCATGAAACGCCTGATTACCCTACTCATCCTGGCCCTGCCCGTGTTCGCCATGGCTGCGAAGGGACATAACCCAATTCCGCTCGGGGAATTGGGATTGTGTCCCGAGCTTGCATCCTTCGACACCGGCGGCACGCTGCTCCGCGCCACCTGGGTCTACGATGCCATCGAGTACAACGGCGCGCTCTACGTCGCCACCGACTCGACCGCGAACAAGGGCAAGCTGTACCGCATCCGGTCCACCGACACGACCGTGGTCACGACATTCGCCAGATCCTGTCTCTCGGTCGGCATGTTTGCCGACACGATGCTCGTCGGCCTGGGGTCAGTCGGACTCGTGCTCAGGTCCGAGAACCTCGGAGTCTCCTGGGACACGACCTTCAAGCCGGATGGCGTGACGAACGTCTACAAGGTGTTCCCGGATGTGGTCAGAGGCGAGGTCTTGCTCGGCACCGGGAGCAACGGCGACGTGTTCCGCTCCAACTATATGTATGCTCTGGCCGAGAGCATCCCGGGCCCGACCTGGGTCTACAGCGTTCGCGACCGGCACGACACGCTCTACATGTGCACCGACTACAACAACGCCGAGGTCTGGAGGTCTGTGGACGGCGGTCAGACCTGGCAGTTCTACTACCTGTTTCCAGGCAGCAGGGTCTACGACATCTTCTGGGCCGGCGACACGGCCTACGTCGGCATGGACAACAGCTTCGGTGTCATGCGCTCGACCAATGGCACGACGTGGAACAACGTGTGGAAGCCGGATGGCGCCACTAACGTCTACTGCTTCTTCCAGCCTTCCTACACCCAGGACTTCCTGATCGGCACGGGCAACAACGGCGACGCCTTTAGGTCGAACTACCACTTCGACACGACTTGTGTAATGATGACGGGGCCGACATGGGTCTATGATGTAGAGGAATTCGGCAGTTGGCTCTTGTCCGGCACCGACTACACGAACGGCGAGCTGTGGAAGACGCAGGACAGCGGTAGAACCTGGGCGAACCTACCCGGCTGGTCGTACACCAAAGTGCTCTCACTCCAGACCATTGGCTCGGTCATCTATGCCGGGACCGACAACCAGGGCAACGTCTACGCGTCCCGCGACAGCGGCGCGACATGGGATACGACCGGCAATCTCGCCAATGCGAGCGCGGTGTATGCGCTTACACGCAGCTCGTTTGTTCTGCCGGGCAGAATGCTGGCCGGCACCGGCAGCAACGGCGACGTATTCGTGTCCGATACGATACTCGGGCACGATGCCGCGGCGGTGCGGATTCTCGCTCCCGGCGACAGCGTAAGGTTCGACTCGACCGTCATACCCAAGGCCGTGGTCGTGAACTGCGGCCAGGACCCCGTGACATTCTGGGCGAGGTTCTACATCGGCACGGACTACGTCGACAGCCAGTCGGTCAGTCTCAACCCCGGCCGGTGTGACACGGTCGAATTCCGCCAGTGGCAGGCCGGCCCTACGGGCACGCAGGCGATGCGCTGCACAACCATGCTCGCCGGTGACATGTTCCCTGAGAACGACCGCGTGCTGGACTCTGTCCGCGTCTACGTCGGCTCGGGCGTGGAACAGGCAGGCGAGTTGCCACGCACCGTAGCCCTTGAAGTCGCGGGCTCGAACCCGCTGCGCGGCGCAGGCTGGATGCGCTACGCACTGCCCAGCCCATCCGGCGTGAAGCTGAACATCTGCTCGGTCGAGGGCAGAGTCGTGAGGACGTTAGTGTCCGAGGCGAGGCCGGCCGGGGTCCACACCGTGGCCTGGGACCTGTGCGACGACCTGGGTCGCTCGTTGCCGGTGGGGACCTACTTCTGTCGGCTGGTTGTTGACGGCCGGCAGAGCCTGACTCGGAAGCTGGTCGTGCTGAGGTAGTGCCAAAAGGAGCGCAGGGTCATGCACAGAGAGAATCATCTCACGGGTCTGTCAATGCTGCTGATTGCGGTCGTCGCGGTCGGCAGCGTAGTCCACGCTCAGCAGCTTTCCGACTTGACCAAACTCGAATTTCAAGCTGAGCCAGGCCTTGCGGTCGGCACGCCTTGCGGCCTGAACGTGGTCGCCCGGTTCTGGTACGGTTACGTCGGAGTATCGGCCAGTGGCATCTATCTGCCCAGTCAGGTGAGCTTCATGAACGGCAGCGGGGTTGAGGGCGCCTTATGCCTCCGGCTGAGCAGGAAGGCCAAAGTCCTGAGCCCGCAGTTCGCGGTCTGCTACGGCAGGTCGAACGTCGTCGGCACGGTAAGCGGCAAGAGCTATGGCCTGACGACCAACTATGTTGGTGCCTTTGGCGGTGTCAGCTACCTAGGCGTCTTTGCCAACGTGGGCCTGGGCTATGGCAGCCTGAAACTCGGCAGCGGCTCCAAGATTCCGGTCGTGCCGCTGTTCAAGGTCGGCTACGTCCAAGCCATCGGCGGCTCGTCGAAGTAGTGGTGAGGTCTCTAAGATGACAGGAGGTGAACCGTGAGGAGCAGCACGAGTGCCGTAGCCCTGCTGGTGACAGTGTTCTTGGCAGGCTGCAGCCTGCTCGAAGTGGGAACGAATCCGCCGAATACGCCGACGACCCCGAGCGGCCCGTCGAGCGGCCGGCCTGGTAGCGTCATCGATTTCTCGTCCTCGGCGACAGACCCGGACACGGACAACGTCTGCGTTCGGTTCTCGTGGGGTGACGGCGATACGTCGGCATGGGGCTCGATGGTCGCGAGTGGCGCGACTGTCACGGCATCACACACGTGGTCGTCCGAGGGTAGTTATCAGGTCACGGCTCAGGCCAAAGACGCGGACGGCAAGACCTCGGGTTGGTCCGGGTCGACAACGATCGCCATTGCCGCAGGCGGCAATGCTGCGCCCAACGCGCCATCAACGCCTTCCGGCCCTTCGAGCGGCGGCATCGGCGGTTCACTCACGTATTCCAGTGCAGCAACAGACCCGGACGGTGACAGCGTTGCCCTGAGGTTCTCGTGGGGCGATGGCGATACATCGGGTTGGGGTGCGCTCGTGCCCAGCGGCACCTCGACCAGTACATCTCACGCCTGGTCAGATTCTGGCAGCTACCAGGTCAGTGCTCAGGCCAAGGACGTAGGCGGCGCAACCTCAGCCTGGTCCTCAAGTCTCCCGGTCACGATCACGCAGGGCGGCGGTGGTACGCCTGGAACGTTCAAGTGGCGGTACGTCTCCCACGGTAAGACGTCGTCGCCGGCCATAGCAGGCGATGGGACTATCTACATCGGGTCAGAAGACGACTCGCTTCACGCAGTCAACCCGGACGGCTCGCGCAAGTGGGTGTACGGAACTGCAGACAAGGTGTACTCGTCGCCAGCGATTGCCGATGATGGCACCATCTATGTTGGTTCGGATGACTACTGCCTGCACGCGGTGAACCCGGACGGCAATCGGAAGTGGCCCTACCGGACGGACGACAAGGTGCGTTCATCGCCCGCCGTGGGGCCGGATGGAGCTATCTATGTTGGGGCAAACGACGGCCGCCTATACGCGCTCAAGCCCGACGGCGCCACCAAATGGCCGAAGTTCAACATCGGGAACGACGTCACGGGATCGCCGGCCGTCGGAGACAATCTCAGCGTCTATGCCGGCGCCAGCGGCTACGGCGGCGACTTCTATACCGTAGACACGGACCTAGGCACGCAGCGTTGGCGCTACGGCTCGTCGTACGTCAACATGTCCCCGGCAATCGGTCCCGACAGCACGGTGTACTTCGGTGCGGAGTCCGAGTATCTCATCGCGTTGGGTCCCGATGGCTCGCTCAAATGGAAGTACCAGACTGGTGGTGGCGTCTCCTCGCCTGCAATAGGCGAGGGCGGAATGATATATGTGGGGTCTGCTGACGACTACCTGTACGCGCTAAGCGCGGACAGCGCAAAACTCATATGGCGCTACAGGACCAGCAGTGACATTGTATCATGTCCCGCGGTCGCGTCAGATGGGACCATCTACGTGACCTCCAAGGACAGTTGTCTATACGCCCTCAGGTCGGACGGTTCGCTTCTGTGGAAGTTCAAGACGTACAACGCCATCGAGTCCTCACCCAGCATCGGCTCGGACGGCACGGTCTACTTCGGCTGCAACGACGGTTGTCTGTATGCCGTCTACGGCTCGGCCCCGCTGGCGAATGCGCCTTGGCCCAAGTTCCATCACGACGTGAAGAACACCGGCCGCGTGGGCGGAGGAGACTGAGAATGCTGTTCGAACCGATGCCGCAACTGCCGCGGTGCAACCAGCAAAGGCAGAGAGAAGAACCATATGACAGAGAAAGCTGTTACGGTCGGCGGTTCTGCCGCCGCGAACCGACAGGAGGAACGCATATGAGACACAGAGGTCTGTTCAGACTGATTCTGCTTGTTGGCCTGCCGATTGTCCTGTACGGACAGGGAATCGAGTTCGCCGTGCGCGGTGGTGTCTCGAACGGCGGAGCCTGGGGCGGGCCTTACTTCGGGTACTATGGTCCGTACATGTTTTCGGTCGGGATGGCGCCGACCGTAGGTGGAGCCCTGTCCTATAACGTCGATCCGCATATCAGTGCCGGAATCGATGTTGACTACTGGTGGAAGAAAGCGCAGTACACGTACGCGTCATACTACTCCATCACCTGGGACTTCTCGGACTTGGCCTTCTCCGGCTTCGCCAAGTACAACTTCATGCCCCAATCGTCGTTCCAACTGCTGGCTGGCGCCGGAGTGTCAATGCACGTGCCGAGGATGTCGATTACCTACCAAGTGCTGGGGCAGCAGTACACATACGGGGGGAGTTCGAGCTATGTCGGATTTGACCTGCTCGGAGAGGGCAGCAACTGGATCTCGGACAACATGCGCGTGTTCCTCCAGGTGAAGTACATGTACTACACCTACTTGAACGGGGCGTCGTTCACCATCGGCGTCGCCTGGGGACGCCGCCCCGACGAGTACGGCAGCGATGCATACTACTAAGCCTCGCACGGGCAGAGGGCTCATCGAGCCGGTTCCCGTCTTGTCCCGAATCCTGCGAGACGGCACCCGCTGCACCGGACCACGACGAGACACCGGCAGCGTGGGCGGCGGAAGATAGGAAAGGGAGGTTCGTATGTACTGTCAGAAATGTGGAGCACAGAATCCGACTGGGGTCGTAAAGTGCGTGAGGTGCAACAGCCCTCTGCCGCTGGCAGACCTCGGCCCATTGCCCCACACGGCGATTCGGCCCTTCTCGCGACGGTTCGGGACGTGGCTTGTCGTCCTGGGGATTGCGTCGCTAATGGTGGCGGTCGGAGTACAGAGTATGATCCTGCGCTACATGCCTGTCGTCGGACATTTCTTCGGGGCACCCGGGATATCAGACATCGGCTCCTTGATGCTGGTAGTCGGCTGGCTGCTGTCAATGGCCAGCGCGCCCATAGTTTTTGTGCTGCTGCATAAGGCATGGCGCGCCAATTCAGGATGGGTACGCGCGCACGACCCCGGGCAAGGCCGTTGGCTTCCTGTTTATTCCCTTCTACAACATCTACTGGCTATTCCAGGCGATCTACGGCTTCGCCATCGACCACAACTCCTACGCGGAGCGCCACTCGTTGTCGGTTCGCAGGCTGCCAAGCGGCCACTTCCTTGCCTTCTGCTTCCTGATATTCGGCTTCGTTCTCATGTTCGTTCCAGTCCTCGGGCTGCTCTACTGGGTGGGATTTCTCCTGCTGACCCGCGAGGTATACGGCGGGATATATGATGCCGTTAATGCGCTGGCCTCGGGGCCGCAGTCTGCACCCGTCAGGTCTGAGGCGGGTACGCCGGTCTCGCCGAGCCCTGAGGCTGGCCTTGCCTCCAAGACCCCGGTACCCTCTGCGAGTCCCGGCGACAGCCCGGCGGCTTCGCTCGGCCCGGCAGCGACCCGGCCGGCACCGATGACGACGGCGTCGTCACACGCCGAGGTTCAACCCTCGGCATCGCTCAAAGCGCAGCCCACGCCGGCGAGGCCCGACACTGAATCCGCGGTCGGGGCCGCAGCCGACGTACCACTTGAGGCTCCACTTGAGTTGATGAACACGCTGAAAGGCGGACTGAAGCTAGCCGGGGTTCTTAACATCGTGACCGGGATTATCGGCATACTGACCGTGCTGGGCGCTCCGGTCGGGCTCGTATTGATACTAATCGGCGCCAGTGCGCTTCGCACGTCGGGCCGGGCTCAAGACTATCTTGACACGCGTGATGCCCGGACTCTCGCCGGCGTGGCCAGGAGACTGCGCACGTACATGCTGACGAGCAGTATCGTGTTCCTCGTCGGCGTTCTCGGCATCGGGGCCGCCGTGGTGTATGCTGGGGTTACGGCCGCAACCGGTCTTCTGCCGTACACCCTCAAGTACCTAGCGATGCAGTTCAATGACTGGGCCGCGATGCTCATGCCCTGACGAACCAGAACAGGAACGTGGACAGATGGCCCGGCGGAGCTGCCGGGCCGTTCCTGTTTCACCTCGATTCGGCCGCGGCGCGGCGGGTTTTAGGCGACACGGCCGGGGGTATGCCTCCCCGGGGAAGACGATAGAGGCGGCATACCCGGGTCCGTAATGGCCAAGGAACTGTGGGGCCGGCTTTCCGTGCCGCTGCGGGACAGTGGAACCGACTCCAGGTTCACAGGGCTGGAATACGGGCCTGCTCGGGCGCGTGGAGACAGCCACAAGCCGCAAGCTGTCGGCCGTCCGCGTTGCTTCGGCGGAAGGCGTACAACGTTCATCGTGGGCCGACGTCACTCTCCGCTCGTCCGGGAACGAACAACGATGTACGAAAGCACGATGTACGATTCCCCGCCGCGCCTTGACATCGCTCCGTACTAGGTGACTGTCCCAATTCTCCTCACAGGTTATTCGTCACGAGTGCCGTGCTTCATGACTCGATGCTCTCCAGCCGAGCATTGACCCTCTCAATGCTGAAGGCCTCCGGGTCAAAGTCCGGCCCGAACCGCTCAACCGACTCGCCATGCTCCGGGTGAGCGGGGTCACGGAGAGCCTTGACAATGTATGCGTATCGCATGATGCCGCCACAATCCTCGGGCGGGCACGCTCGTTCGCCAGCGAGGCAAACCGGATGGCTCGGCGTCTCTCTGTCCCGCGGCATGGACTTCTCCACCGTGATGTGGTGGTTCCAGGAGTCGCCGAAGTCGTACTCGTAGAGCAGCTCACTGCCGGGCGTCGGTGCAACGTCACAGAGTCGGAATCGCGCCTCGTCGGCAGGATGCACATCCTGGCCTGAGTCGGCTCGGGACCGCGGTTTCGTAAGAACCGTGAACTGATGCTGATGGTCGTCGGTCCAGTCCATCAGAATCTGCATGACACGGTGCAGGCTGGAGAGCTTGATTTCCGCCGGTACGAGGACCCGCCGCCAGATGGGTAGCTCAGACCCTACGAGCACGACCTTCAACTGATAGACCGATCGGGCCGCACTCGGCGCGCCCGCCTTTCTCTGCTTGCGCTCGGCCTTAGCCCTTTGGCGCTCAATCCGCCGGCGCTCCTTACGGGGCAGGCCCTGCAGGGTTGGGTCAACCGGCGGCTTCCATGTCGGCTTCGGCTCGAGGAACCCGAATAGGTCATCGTAGTCGGGCGGGGTCGTGCGCGCACGCTTCAGCCCGAGTTCAATCTGCGTATCTTCCCAGTCTCCGCCCACGAAAAGGTCCACCCGGCGCGCGGCAAACGCCTGTTCCATCAAGGGCGCGCACTCGACCGCTTCGAGGTCCACTAGGTCGGAGATGATACAGCCATTCAGGGTCTCGCCGTTCTCCTGGAACTTCTCAAGTTGCGCTGCAAGCAACGAGACGCAGTTGCTGTGGGCCTCAGGATGCCGCGCAGCAATCAGGGACAACCCGCTGGCCGCGGCGACCCGCGCGAATTCCGGATGCGAACCGTCGCTGAGATACCTGCCCAGCGGCGCGACAGCCGGCGCGCCAATCAGTGCGAAGACGCGCGGCAGCTCCTCGCCGACCCAGTCATCCATCTTCTCATCAATCAGGGGCAACAACTGCGTGAGCGGTTCGACTGCCTCGGCGGCGCGCAACTGCCCAAGTGCGCGCCAGGCATGGACCGGCACCCAGACCTCGCTGCTGTCGCGAGGCGCCTGGTTCAACTCACTGTCCACGGCCAGGCGGATGAGGTCAGGAACGTGCTCCGGCCCGAGCCCGATTGAGAGGTAGTCCGGCCAGTCGCGACTGCGCGATGCTCCACCAAGCTTGAACAACTCCGCCAGCGGTGGCTTCAGGTCGTCAGACTTCACGCTCGCTCCCGTTCCCGACGTCCATCCGAACCATTTGTTGTATGCTGCCGGCTGCCCGAATCCGCCGAAGCAACGACGCACGATGTACGAACTCACGATGTACGAGACCCGGCCATCTTGTCATGCCGCGCCTTGACATCGCTCCGTAATAGGTGACTGTCCCTAATTCTCTGATCATGGACCCTCTCGGCGGCGCGCCTGCCGCACGCGGTACAGCCGCTCGGTAAAACCGCCCTCCCGCTCGAACGCCGCCGCCGCGCCGCAAGCTGGCGGTCGAGGAGATAGCAGCAGACATTCAATAGGGACAGCGCGCCGTTGGCCTGAAGCTCGGCCGAGGCGGAGGAAGAGGCAGAACACGGACGAGCACGGACAGGCACAGACGGGCACGGACGGACACCGTCTGACACGGACTGTCCATGAACGTCTGTGGTTGTCTGTGTTCCTTCTAGCTCGTCTGCGACCCAGGTTTCGAACTCGGCCAGGGCCGAGCAGCGCTTCGCCTTGAACCGCTTCAGCGCCGGATGGTCCGGCGGCCACTGGGCGAGTCCCCGCTGCCTGAGGAAGTCCTCGTAGTCGCGGCGCAGTTCTTCGAGGCTGGCGCGAGCCACGTTCGTCAGCTTCAGCTCCATCTTCTTTGATGTTCCAGATGCCTGGCTGCCCTCGGCGATGTTCTGGACACCGGAACGGGCTGCCTGGACCATCTGGTCGTGGGTGCGGCTGCGCCGGTCGATAAAGCTGTCGCAGAATCGCACGGTCAGGTCATAGACCAGTTCCGCAACCTGAAAGCTCTTCAGTTTCCGATACCCGCCGTGCGGGCTGATAAGCTGTTCATCCTTCATGCTGCGAACAACCTCACTTTGGTCTCACGCAGGACTTCGGCCGGCGGGCCGAGGACAGCCAGCGCTTTCACGCCGACGGCGCGGCGCGTCAGCCACGGCAATGGAACTCACTGGCGCGGTGAGGTCGGCGGCTGTGTGGTATTCGATGTTCGCTTGCGCGAAGAGTGGGCGGGATTCGGTGTCGAGGCGGCGGAGGGTCATGCGGCAGTATTCCGGGTCAATGTCCACGCCGATTGAGTTGCGGCCGGTCTTGAGCGCGGCGAGCATGGTCGTGCCGGTGCCGCAGAATGGGTCGAGTACCGTGTCGCCGTGGAATGAGAACATGCGGACGAGACGATGGGCGAGTTCAAGAGGGAAGGGCGCGGGATGGTGTCGAGTCGAGGCGCCGGTCATGGTCCAGAACTGGCGGAACCAGTCCGCGTATTCCTTCTTGGAGAGCTTTGAGAGGCGACGCTGTTCTTCAGTCGGCTGGCGATAGCCGCCGGGTTTGCGCTGCATCAGGATGAACTCGATGTCGTTCTTGATGATGGCGTTGGGTTCGTAGGGTTTGCCGAGGAACTTGGAGCCATTCTCGACTTCGTAATTGGCGTTGGCAATCTTGTCCCAGATGATGGGGTTGAGGTTGTCGAACCCGATGCGGCGGCACATGACCACGATGTCGGCGTGGAGCGGCATGACAAAGTGGCGGCCATACTTGCGGCGGGAGAGGCAGACGTCGCCGACCACGCACACGAGCCTGCCGCCGGGCACGAGCGCGCGGAAGCACTCGTGCCAGACCCTTTCAATGTCAGCCAGGAACTGCTCGTAGTCCGCGCTGTGCCCGAGTTGGCCTTCGGTTTCGTTGTAGCGTTTGAGGTTCCAGTAGGGCGGGGACGTTACCACGAGGTGGACCGATTCGTCCGGGACGTAGGGCATCTCGCGGGCGTCGCCGAGAATCAGGCGGTGGAAGGTCTTGTGCTCGGTTGCGGTCATATCAGGGTGCGTGGGCGGCTACGTGGGCAATGAGTGAACGGGCCAGCGCGGCAAAGGTCAGGTCAGGCGCGGGTTCGGTGTACGCACCTTGAGCGCCGGTTCTGGCCAAAGAGAGCAGGAACGCGGCTGAGTTGTAGAGGTTCTCGCGCACGAGCTTGCGGCAGAGCAACTCGTAGCGCTTGGCGTAGGAGGCGGCCTTGAACTCGGGGAAGACCTTGAAGTGCGGCTCCTGGACTTTGACCGGGGTCTGCGAGCGGGGGCAGTCTTCGAGCAGGAACAGGTAGCCAAGCCAGGGCTTGACGTCGGTATTGAAGGCCTGCTCGCGGTAGGCGGTCCAGAGGTCAACCGCGCTGCCGATGGCCTCTTCGGTGCGGTTGTTGAAGTTGTTGCCGAATGACGGGCCGACCTGCGACTTGGCCTCAAGCACGCAGACAAGCTGGCCGTCCCTGACGACAAGCAGGTCCCATTCCTTGGTCGGCCGGTAGAAGCCGGGCAGTTCGAGTTTAGAGTCGAAGAAGATGCGGGAGCGCGGCATTCCCGCATCCTCAATGAGCTTGGAGAGCAGGCCGACGAACCCATCCATCTGAGCGCCGCCGGTCACTGCACTGCGCGCGCCCTGGTCGGCCCGGCCCGGGCGCTGCTGCTGTTCGGTCCGCCGGCCGCGAGTGTGCCAGAAGTGCCGGACCGCGGCCGTGACGCGAGCGGTCAAATCCTGCGGGGGCTTCGTTGCCATTTCCATGCTGAGGATATGATGGCGACGGCAGAAGTCAAGTAGACGAATGACGGTGATGTCGAAGAAGACGCCGGGGCGCGTTCAGCGTCGAGGCGCAGCGCGAAATCGGCATCGTTGCGGCCCGGAATCCCCAGGGGGGGATGCCGCCAGAAACACGTCCAGGGGACGGCCCCATACGCGCTAACTTAGTGCATTGACAGATGGATTTGGGGGTCTAGAATCGATGGATGCAAGACAATGATAGAGAAGCGGATTGGCAGACTCTGATGCGGTTCCTCCCCGCCGGCTGGGTC
>Ga0315282_10008581_pt1 | contig 16498 bp, 9 predicted proteins | sample YL17G07_20_MG_FD_203693 | JGI IMG/M metagenome (GOLD analysis project Ga0315282, IMG submission 203693) | Sediment microbial communities from Yellowstone Lake, YNP, Wyoming, USA - YL17G07_20 | ecosystem: Environmental > Aquatic > Freshwater > Lake > Sediment | place: USA: Wyoming | collected...
CGCCACAGGTCTTGGGAATGTTCGCACGGTTGGCCCGGGAGTTGGGATCGCGGCTGGGCAGAATGTCATGGGCCCCGTGGCAGTCGTTGCAGGTGGCCGCGTCCTCATGGCCCGCGGCAATCATGCGTCCGTGAACACTTTGGTCATACGTCGGCCCGATGTCATGGCGCGTGAAATTGAAACGCTGGGCCATCTCCTCGTTGGTGTGGCAGCGCAGGCAGGTCTTCTCGACGTTGGACGCGTGGGTGTGCGACCGCGGGTCGGTGCGCGCATACATGTCATGGGCGCCGTGGCAATCCATACAGCTGGCCGCTTCGGCGATCTGCTGAGATCGGGCCGTGCCGTGGACGCCCACCTTGTAGCGCAGGGTTTCGGCCTTATGGCATTCGGCGCAAACCGCCTTGGCCATGTTCGGGGGATGGGGAACCTTTTTCGCCTCCACGTGGCAGTGTTCGCAGGCCACGCCGTTCCTGGCGTGAACATTGTCCGCGGCCACTTGGGGGTCAACGAACGGAGGCGGTTTCTCGCCGAGCGTCTTCGGCTTGTAGAGCGCGGCACTGTGGCAATCCAGACAGGAACGAGTCTCCTGCGCGCCGACCGTGATCGCGCCTGGAACCACAAACCAGAGTGCGAGAAGAACATGTCGAATGTTGACTGTTGAATGTTGAATTCCGAATTCAGCCCTCATCCTTCACCCTTTATCGCTCGCTCTTCGTCCTTCGCTCTTTGTCCTTCTTCTTTCTTACTTCACGCGCTGCCCGACGTCTTTTCCCTTTGCGCATCCTTCATCCTTCATCCTTCATCATTTGTTTTTCGTGAGGTACGCCTTTGCGGCCGCGTAAATCTTCTGCGCCAGCGCATAGTTATGAATCCCGTTGACCCGTTCGACCATGCGGACCTGGTTGGCCACTTCCAACCCCTTCAAATCCAGTGTGTCCAGCTGGGCCCTCAAACCACTGTTCACTTCGGCGCCCAGCCGCTTGCACTCGTTCGCCTGCTGACCGAGTTTCGCCAGGTAGCCCTTGCTGTCGGCATGGCATTGGGTACAGGTGTCGCGGTTGAGCATGGTGATCTTGCCGCCCGTGTCCGCGTGACACGAGTCGCATTTCAGAGCCGGTTCGTTGGGCAGATTGAAGCCGGCGTAATTCCCCTGTGCAAAAGCGAACACCTGCTTGTGGCAATCCACGCATTGCTTCTGCTGCGCCTCGCGATGGTGGCAACCGTTGCAGTCGTAGCCGCGCGGCAGACTGACCTTGTGCTGATCGCGCGAGTGACAGGCGCCGCAATCCAGGTTCGCCCGATTGACGTGCGGAGCGTGGGGGAAGTCGCGATTCTGGTTTTTCAGCGCGATCGTCGCCTGCGAGATCCCATAATGACATTTCTGGAGGCAGGAAGGCGCCTGCTGGAACGAAGGCAACTCCTCGCCGACCCAGTCCCGGAGCGTCTGGGCCTCGGCGGTTCGACTGGTCGCGTCGAGCAGGGCGGCCTGGCTGTGCTCGATCAACGTGGCCGTGTAGCCGATGTTGTGGACGGCTTTGGCCGCCCCGATGATTTCCAGTGTCTGGTTGGCCTTCTCAGCCAGCGTCGTGCCGGTGGTCGAACCGTTGGAAGGCGCCAGAGAGCTCTCGACCCGAGCCAGCGTGCGCGTCTGGCTGACGCGACGCGCGATCTCGCGTTGCCAATCCCCGAGGAGGCGATCGTAGCCCGGGCCGTGGCACTCCACGCAGACTTTCCCGCTGGCGCGTGCCACCACCCACTCGACCGTGACCGGCGTCTCCCCCTTCTTATGGTCCAGCTCGGCGTGACAGGCCGTGCAGTCAATGTGGGCTTCGATCATGGGACTGGGCAGCGCCAGCGAGAAGGGGACGTTCGCGGCCCCTTGATAGAAGGCCTTCTGAAGCCGGTGCCGTTCGAGATGACAGATGCCACAGTCGGCCTGGGTGATTTCTTTTGCCGTCTCGAGTCTGTGCACGATGGTCTCATGACAGAGGAAGCACTCGACTTTGTGGTCGGTGACGTGGATCTTGTGAAGCCGCTCGGGCTCCGTGACCTTCAGATGCTCTTCGTCGGCGTGGCAGGCTTCGCAGCGTTGGTGGGGAACCGCGCCGTCGCCACGGGTGACGGCCACGTGGCACTTGGTGCAGTCGGTTCCGCGATCAATAAACAGCGCATGCTCGACGGGGGTTCGGGGATTCTTTATGCCCTTGCGATGGCATTTCAGGCAGTCGGAAAGGACGGGGTCGCGCGTACCGTCGGGTTGAGGCTTGAAGTGGCAGATGAAGCAAACCGACTTGGTGACCAGCATGTGCGAGCCCTGGACAATCTGCGAGTGGCAGCTGGTACAGCGCAGCTGCTTCCCTCGCTTCAGGGTGGCCAGGTGGTCTTTGTGATCAAACACCACGCCCTTCCGGAACTCCATCGGTCCGGCCAGCATTTTCCCCTCGTGGCAGCCCGATCTCAGGCAGCTGGCATCCTCGATTTCGGCCCAGGGTTTTGATCCATAGATCACCGTAACGTAGCGGAGAAACTGTGAGAGGGCAACCAGCTTGCTGCGCACGTAACCCTGAAGGCCGGGTTTGAAATGGCACAGCAGGCAGCCGACCTTGTTGTGGCTCGAACGTTTCCACGACTGGTAGTAGGACTCCATGATGTGGCAGGTGCGGCAGAACTCCGGTTTGTCGCTCTGATGGGCCAGCACCCCGAGGAAAACCAGGGCCAGGCATGTTCCGCTGCCAACGAGTATCAGGAGCCCTTTCCAGTACTTCCGCAGCATGGCGCCAAGATCGCCCAAGAAACCCTTGATTCCTCTAAACACTTTTCACCTGTTCGCGGAAAGCACGCTATGGTTTACCGTGAGACAAAAAAGCCTCACTCCCCTGTTATTCTCTTCAACGGTCAAACCTTCTTTTCGGCCAGGATTCGCAGGAATATCGGCTGCGACCGCGGCATTTCGGCCACTTCCTGACCGCTTTCAGTCTTCTCCCGCGTGAACTTAAAGACAAGTAGTGTGCCAGAAACGCTCACAAGGCCGGAGACTTCGGGGATTATCTCGAAAAGAGCCGTGAAGACATACAAAATAAACGTTTTCGTACAGATACCGTCCCTCTCTCGGGGTATCCAGCCTTGTCTTAAACACTCCTCGGATATTCCCGAATCCAGAATCAAGGCGCGAGGTGATTGTGATGTGACGGTCCGCTCACTTCGACGTTCCGCTCTTGACATCGCCCAAGGAGGACCAGCACTTTTTGTCGTTTGGAGCGCCGTGGTGCATATCTTGCATCAAAAGCGCGAAATGGGTGTTTCTGTCTTTGTCCAAACCCTTTTTTGCGAGAACAAACATGACCCTGAGTCGTCTGGGAAGAGCGGGAGTGCCGGTTTTCCTCTGCGGTCTTGCTATCCTTATGTTTCTCAATGACTGGGGGGTGCTCGGCCAGGCCCCCGCGACCACGACTTTGACCGCCGAGGAGTTAAGGAATCTCAACGTGGTCGGCAAGTCCTGCATCTCGGCTGATTGTCACGCTTCGCTCAAGACGCTGCGGTTCAAGCATGGCCCGACGGCCGAGGGGAAATGCGAGCCCTGCCACCAATCGGTCGGCGGCAAGCACGTCTTCACGGCGCCAGCCAAAGGCAACGCCCTCTGTCTCGAATGCCATGACCCGCTTCCTCAGCGGAAGTTCAAGCATAAGCCGGTTCAAGAGAACTGTATGGAGTGTCACAACATTCACGGCGAGAACAATCGGTTCTTCCTCAAGGGGGGCGAAGGCGCGGCCTCCTGCAAGCACTGCCACGAGGATGTGGGAAAGGGCCTGAAGTTCCTGCACGGTCCGTTTGCCCAAGGGCTTTGCCTGGCCTGCCACGAGCCTCACGAATCCGACAATGCAAAGCTTCTCATCGCGCCCAAGGAAGGCCTGTGCGAAACGTGTCACGAGGATCTCGCGGCAGACGGCAAGAAAGCCCTTTTTCACCACAAACCGTTCGATCAGCAGTGCGCGGAATGCCACAGCGGTCACGGCAGCGCCTATCGCTACTTCCTGCTGGCGACCGAGGATGAACTCTGCCGAAAATGCCACAAAGAGGTCATGGAGGCGGCCAAGAAAGCCAAGTTCCCCCACGACCCGGTCGTGAAAGGCGAGGGCTGTTCGAAGTGCCACCTGCCGCATTTTTCCGATGTTGAGAAGCTCCTCAAACAGGCTTCCATGCAGCTCTGTATGGAGTGCCACAACCGCAGCTACAAGCAGGCGGATGGAAAAGAGGTCTCCAACCTCCAGCCCCAACTCGAACAGTCGAAGTACCTTCACGGGCCGATCCGCGACGCCTCCTGTACGCCCTGCCACAATGCTCATGGTTCGGACCATGTCGGGATGCTGAATCGCTACTTTCCACCGCGGTTCTATGCCCCTTTCAGCCTGGCCAACTATGATCTGTGCTTCTTCTGCCACGACAAGAACATCGTCCTGACGCCGGAATCCGAGGCCACGAGCTTTCGCAATGGCCTGAAGAACATGCATTTCCTGCACGTCAACCGCGAGAAAGGCCGGACGTGCCGCGCCTGCCATGCCGAGCATGCCAGCAATAATCCGGTCCATATCCGCGACGCTGTTCCTTACGGAAAGTGGATGATGAAGATTGATTTCGAGAAAACGGCCACCGGCGGCTCATGCCTGACCGGCTGCCATGCCCGCTACGGCTACGACCGGGTCAAGCCCGTGGTAAATGTGACGACTGGAACCGTTGAAAGCGCCATTCTGGGACCGTGAACGCAACGCAATGAAACGCATCCTTCATTTTTTGTCTTTCGTTCTCCTTTTTTTCCTGTCATGCGCTGTTCAGGCGGCGCCGGAGACGACGAGTGCGCCCTTGCCGATGGCGCCCGATTTCGAGCTGCCCTCCGAGGGTGGACAGATCTTTACCCTCTCGAAACATCAGGGCGCCGTCCGGGTGCTCTTCTTCGTTCGCAACAGTGGCCACTTTATACAAGACGCCTTGAACGCGACCGAGCTGGTCGTCTCGTCGCAGCCCATTTTTCAGCAAAAAACCCTCCTCGTTTGCATTGTGACGGAGGATTTGGAAGGCTCTCAATTCGAAGCCTTCCGTGGGCAATTTCATCTGAAATGGGTTTTCCTGCACGACCACAATGAGGCCATCCACCGTCTTTACAAAGTCATTGCCGTCCCGACCACCGTCATCATAAACGAGCGGGGTGAGATTTGCGGTCGGTTGGCTGGCTACAGCCTCGCATCCGGCAAGGAGTTTCGCACGATCCTGAGCGCCTGTCTGAGGATTCCGGATATCGCAACGACCCACTTGACTACGGCCACGCTCGAGGCGGACCGCTTTGTAGCTCTTGGAGATGTGTTGCTCGCGCGGGCGATGCCGGAAGCAGCTCTCAGAAACTACCAGAAGGCGCTCGAGATTCTCCCAACCCTGGCGGTGGCCCGGTGGCGTGTGGGGTTGGGGCTGCTGCGACAGGGCCGGGTCACCTCCGGGACGCAGGAACTCCAGCGCGTTTGGGCGGCCGATCCCGCATCTACTCCGGCCTTGGTCGGACTGGCTTGGGCGCAGGCGTTGGAAGGCAAGGCCAAAGAAGCGAGCGCGGAACTGGAAAAACTCCGCCCGCCCGCCTCAAAAATGCCTGAATATTTCGAGGCCTGGGCGGCGGTCCACGAAGCGATGGGCGCGCGCGACGAAGCCCGGCAGGACCAGGAGCAAGCGGACCAGTTACGAGGCCGCGGCGTGGTAGCACCGGTCAGCAGGCCAAAGAAGGGTAAAGTCGGCGCCAAGTGAGGCATATCAGCCACAGTACGTGGCGCATAGGCCTCACATGCGATATGGCGATTATGCCGCACAATGGCGGGAAGTGGGGCAGCGATTCACCAAAAGACCTCGCCGAACCCCTCGTGAATGGAATGCAGACAATCCCCCCCGCACTTTGGAGCGAGTAATCTGGAGCAAATCACCCCATTTAGGATACGAAAAGTGTCTTTTCGGCACCAAAGAGGAAAGTAGCGGCGACCCGCCAGTGTTCGCTGACAAGTTGACGAATCTCTTGGGTTACAAATCATCTTCGCTTTTGGCATCTTTTTTGCCCTTGGGAGCAAAGGATGCTCTAGCCCAGATCGGGAATAAGGATGCGATTGAACTCTTTTCAGAACCCCTACCTGAAACGCCTAAGTTCTCTCACAACAGGCATTCTTCTCATGGTGGCGTTGGCTGTTGCCTCGATGGCCGGCACGGCTTTGCCCTATGAGAGATCACTCAATGCCGTTTACTGCAGCTGGTGGTTTCGGCTGATCCTGCTCCTTTTGGCCGGCAACTTGGTCCTCTGTACCTATCAGAGGCTCGCGGGCAAGGTGTTGCCATCGCTTCGGCCGCGGTTTTTCAAGGCCCCGGCTTTCTACGAAAACGGCCCGATGCGGTTCTCCTTCGAATCGTCCCGGCCCATCGAGCAGGTGGAAGAAATCCTCTCGGCTCACGGTTTCCGCGTCGCCCGCGAGGGCGAGTTTCTTTGCGCCCGCAAGGGGATCTTCGCGCTGTTTGCTTCTCCGTTGGCCCACCTGGGATTCATCCTGGTGTTGATCGGAGGATTCGCTTCAGGATTGGTGGCGTTCCACGCCCGGCTTCGCCTGAACGAAGGTGAAACCAAGACCGACATGATTCTGGAAGGGTCAGCCCAATCCGAACGTCCTATGGGATTCGCCGTCCGTTGCGCGGATTTTAAGACCGGGACATTCCCCCGAACGCAGATTCCCTCACACTTTGTCACCACGCTCGAAATCACTGATAACGGAAAAAAGACGGTCGGAACGGTTGAGGTTAACAAGGCCTTGAAATACGGCGGGTTGAAATTCCATCAAGCCAGCTTCGGCGAAGTCCCCGGGCAGTTCCGCTATCGCGTGGCTGTGAGGGATGTAAAGAGTTCGCGCACCATCGAGACGGTCGCCGACGTTGGACAACGCCGGCCGATCGAGGGGTGGGATCGCGATCTGCTCCTGACCGCCTCGATAGCCGGAACCCGATACTCCGTCCTGAACGGTGAGAAAGTCGAGGGGGCCGGCTCTTTAGGACAGGACATGTCCGACGCCGAGCTGACGGCCGAGCGGTTTGTTCCCGACTTCATGATGGATGCCGGTAAGGTCGTGAGCCGCAGCCAAGAGATGAACAATCCGGCACTGCAGGTGGTCTGGAGTCGGACTGGCCAACCCACTTCTCGCCAGTGGCTGTTCATGCGTCCCGATCTGAGGGGCTTTTCTCACGGCGGCAACGAGGCGATTCGCCTGGAGTTCGAACGGGTCGAGCCGGGCAGCCTGCTTGCGGGCATGACGTTTTATCTGGCGGCCTACGATGCGGCGACGAATGCTCTGCTGGGCCGATTTGCGATGTCGCTGGGCACCAAGGTCCGCCTCGCCGATATCGGAGCAACGGCGACCGGCAGCGCCTCGCAGCCGACCAGTGGGACCGCGGGGGCGGCGAGCCGACAGAATCTTTACACGGTGCGCCTCGTCGGCAAAGAGCCTATGCACTACACCGATCTGACCGTGACCCGCAACCCCGCCATTCCGGTGATCTACTTCGGGGCGATTCTCACCTGCCTGGCCATCTGCATCGCCTTCTACCTGCGCCGAATCACCCTGTCGGTGTGGTGCCAGGAGTCGAGCGGCCGAATCGCGGTGGCGGTGGATTATGGCCGCGAGCGGACGACGCTGACCGTGGGAGTGCGGAAGACCCTGGAAGCGCTGAAGTAGAGCAGTTTTGAATGATGAGTTCCGAGCTCCGAATTCCAAGTTTCGAGTTTCCAGTTTTGAGTGTTGAGTGTTGAGTTGAGGATTGAAGAAAGGAACGCCGGCGGCCCGCCGGTGCTCCAAGCCGCTGTAGGGAAAGGAACCCCAAGATAATGACCAGGAATAGCTTGCAAGAACGATGCTCTAAGGCACCGGCGAGGCCGCCGGCGTTCCGTTTTGGAATACTCTCGGTAGCATTCGGTTGGGTGCTCGGGGTGATTGCGGCATCGGCTGTTGGTGCTGAGCCGGCGGGCAATCCTGCCGGTCCGGCGGAACGAGCCGTTCGAGAGGCAGCGCTTCCGTATCAGATCCTCGAGCCGCTGGCGGTTCAGGACTTTGGCTTCGAAAAGACGTTCTTGAGCTTCGCCCAGGAGCGCCTCGGACTGATCGCGCGGCGAGCCCATCTGTCGGTCGAGCACCCCATTGCCGTGGTTCTGGGGATGGTCTTTGAGCCGACCCAGTGGCAGAGCAAACCGCTTTTCAAAATTGACCATCCCGATCTGGTGCAAATCTTCGGCAACCGGAAGATCATCTCGGCCGCCGATTTCACGTCCGAAGGCAATATGCAACGGGTGCGCCGGCTGGTGGAAAGCAAGCCCAGCGCGGAGTCGGCCGTGGACGATCTGGGACGGCGCGTGCAGGCGCTCCTGGAGGTTGGCGATCAACTGGCGATCGTTCCGCGCTCGCAGGGGGAATGGCTGACGCCGGATGCGGTCGGAAAGAGCGCCGGCACGATCAGCCCCACCTACCGGGCCATCGTCAAAGCCTATGCGGCGCTTCGCGACGCGTTTCTGAAGCGCGATCCCGCCGCGTTTGCTTCGGCGGCCGGCGAGCTGGTCAAACTCAATCGTGACGCCGCCCAGGCCACCGGCATGGTCCCGTGGCGCTTGCGGGTGGACCTGCTGAACACGCGCCTCCAGCCGTTCTTCTGGAGCGCCGTGATTTACCTGTTGGCGACGCTCGTCTATGTGGCCGCGCTGGCATTGGGCGGCGGGCGGCGGCTGGCAACAGCGGCGTTCCTGCTGATGGTCGTGGGCCTGGTGGCCCAGGTGACGGGGCTGACCTTCCGGACACTGCTGGTGGGCCGCGCGCCCATGTCGAACATGTACGAGTCGCTGGTGTTCGCCGTCGGGGGGATGGTGGCGCTCGCGGCGATCCTCGACCGCGTATACAAAAACGCGCTGGTCGGTCTGGCGGGAGCGCTGCTGGGATTCATCTTCCTGGTGATCGCGGTCAAAATGCCGGTCCATCAATCGCGGCTCAACCAGCTGATGCCCGCGCTTCAGTCGTCGTGGCTGACCTATCACGTGACGACCGTGATGCTGAGCTACTCGGCCTTCGCGTTGTCGTTTTTCCTGAGCCTCACCTATCTGATCAAGAACGCGGCCGGGGGCGCCCAGGCGAAACTGCGGATTCTGCAAGCGTTGCCGAGTCTCGAGGCGCTGGATTTCTTCAACTATCGGATCATCGCGGTGGGTTTTCCACTGTTGACGGTCGGGATCTTCACGGGAGCGGTCTGGGCCGCCACGGCCTGGGGCAGGCCGTGGGCGTTCGACCCCAAGGAGACCTGGTCGGCCATCACCTGGCTGATCTATGGGGTGTATCTGCACACGCGGCTGTTGGGCGGCTGGAAAGGCGCGCGCTCGGTCGTTCTGGCACTCGTCGGTTTCCTTGCGGTTCTGTTCACCTACCTGGGCGTGAACTTTCTCCTGCCCGGACTGCACAGCTATGTGTGAGCGCGTCGAAAAGGATTCGTCGCCATGAAGCTCCGCGAAAGCGGAATGCCGGATGAGTCATACTGGGAGACGCTTTTTGACGTGGAGCTGATCCTCGATCGGCTCGAAGTCAATTCCGAGCTGCACGACGTTGTCGAGTTGGGGTGCGGCTATGGAACCTTTTCGATCCCCGTCGCGCAGCGGATCAGCGGCACACTCTACACTTTCGACATCGAGCCGGCGATGGTGGCGCGAACGCGGAAGCGAGCGGAGGCGGCGGGACTTCGCAATGTGGCCTGCCAGGTGCGCGATGTGGTTCGGGACGGCTATGGATTGGCGCAGGGGTCGGCCGATGCCTGTTTGCTGTTCAATATTCTGCACGGCGAGGATCCGACCCGGCTCTTGCGTCAAACGGGGGAGGTCGTGCGGCCCGGCGGATGGGCGCTCGTGATTCATTGGCGCTATGATCCCTCGACGCCACGTGGGCCCGCCCTCGACATCCGCCCCAGACCGGAACAGATCGTCCAGTGGGCAACCGAGACGCGCGTGTTGAGGTTGCAGGGCGAGGTGATGGATCTCCCACCGTGGCATTACGGGCTACGATTCGTGCGGGAAAAGCTGCTCCCAGCGGACAACAGGCCATGACGCAAGAGCGAAACGCTCGTTCACCAATTCAGTGGGAATAGAACCGAGCATCACTGTAGGCGGCGGGCGGGTGTTCTTCCACCTCACCACGGCCGTGCTCGATGTGCGTGAAAAATGATGACAACCTTGATCGGCCTAGTGTACACTCCAAGCAGCAGGAGGACTGCGGATGGGCAAGGCGCCCCTCAGACTAAGCGACGGGACCCGCATCGGGATCATCGGTGGGGGACCGGCGGGGAGCTTCTTCGCTTACGTGTTCCTATGGGCGACGGTAAATCGAGAGACCGAGCAAGTGGCCAATGGAGAACCGCTCGACACCGTCTGACCCGGCGGCGTTTCAATTGCATCCTGGAGGAGGTATCCGGCATGGCAGCGACCAGAGGGAAACGGTGGCTTGCGCGGAAGATCACGCTCCGGGCACAAGCCAAACCCGGCGATCTTCGGCTGGAAGACGGGTCGCGCGTGGCGGTGGTTGGGGGAGGTCCGGCAGGGAGCTTCTTCAGCTACTTCTTCCTGGAGATGGCCGAACGGGTCAACAGCCAGGTGCCGTTAGACCTCTACGAATGGCGGGACTTTTCCGCTCCCGGACCCGCCGGCTGCAACATGTGCGGAGGGATCGTCTCCGAGGCCCTGGTGCAAACGCTCGCCGCCGAGGGGATCAATCTGCCTCCGACCGTCGTTCAGCGGGGCATTGATTCCTACGTTCTTCACATGGATACGGGCAGTGTGCACATCTCGACCCCGGTACGCGAAAGGCGGATCGCGGCCGTGCACCGGGGGGCCGGCCCGCGTGGAATCGCCGAAGCAAAGTGGCAGAGCTTCGATGGGTACTTGATCAAGCAGACCGTCGCCAAGGGCGCCCATCTGATCTCGAAGCGAGTGGAAGGGATCGAGTGGGAGGACGGCCGGCCCCGGCTCCAGGTCCAAGGCGGTTCGTCCCGGACTTATGACCTGCTCGTGGTCGCGGTCGGGGTCAACAGTGCGACCCTGAAAGTGTTCGAAGGGTTGCAGCTGCACTATCAATCTCCCCGGACCACGAAAACGTACATCTGTGAGTTCTGCCTGGGGTACGAAACCGTGAGCCAGTATCTGGGCAGTTCGATGCACGTTTTTCTGCTCAACGTCCCGCGCCTGGAGTTCGCCGCCCTTATCCCCAAAGGCGACTATGTGACGGTGTGTCTGCTCGGTCAGGAAATTGATGCGCCCCTGGTGAAGACTTTCCTGGACGCCCCGGAGGTGCGGGAATGCTTCCCCCCCGATTGGAGCGTCCCCAAGGGCTTTTGCCATTGCTCGCCCCGCATCAACATCCAGGGTGCGGTCGAGCCTTTCGCGGACCGGATCGTGTTCCTGGGCGATTGCGCGGTCACTCGATTGTACAAGGATGGAATCGGGGCCGCCTACCGTACGGCCAAGGCCGCCGCCCAAACGGCTGTTTTCGCGGGGGTCTCCGGGGAAGAGTTCCGGCGGAATTACTGGCCGGTCTGCCAGGCCCTCACGGCGGATAACCGGGTCGGCGAAGTGATTTTCGCGGTCACGCGCCTCATGCAGAAGATCCCTTATGCGGGCCGGGGGGTCTTGTCCATGGTCTCGCGGGAACAGCAAAGGGCGGGTTCGCGCCGGCGCATGAGCATGGTGTTGTGGGATGTGTTCACCGGGAACGCTCCTTACCGGGACATCCTCCTGCGAACCTTGAACCCTTTCTTTCTGCTCCGGTTCCTTTGGAATATCCTGGTGGGAATCTGGTCTCTGACCCGGGGGATCCGGCTCGATGACATGACCTTGGGTACGGGCGCGTTGGGGAAGGCCTATGAGGACGGGGAAATCATTCTCCGGCAAGGCGAGCTGGGCGGTTGCATGTATGTCATCCAAGAAGGACAAGTCGAGGTGCTTCTCAGGAAGGAAGAGGGGGAGATTCGCGTGGCCCTGTTGAACGAAGGAGAGTTTTTTGGCGAGATGGCATTGTTTGAGCCGGAGGTTCGTTCGGCCACGGTGCGAGCGGTCGGCCCCGTCCGGGTACTAACCGTGGACAAAAGAACCTTGCTGGCCCGAATCCACCAAGATCCTTCTCTCGCCTTCCGGATCGTGCAGAGCATGTCCAAGCGCATCCGTAACACGAATGAGGAGTTGATTCGAACAAGGGCCCAACCGTAGACTTCGATGGCCGGATAGACAGGGCTTTGTCGGGCAATCCGCACCCCGCCCGCCGCCCCCGGCCGTTCGGCCCCGAGCGCCGCAGATTATTCGACGGGCCGCGAAGACAAGACTGCCGGAATTGCACGGTGGGGTGATCGCCTTCCCGCCCGGGCATTACGGACTTCGATTCTCCCGCAAGATCGGAACGTAGTTGCCGCCGTTGGGATTTCAGTTGTGATTCCCCGTGTCCAAGAATATTGTGTCTTTTAGCCTGAGCTGGCAGGGGAGCGAGACGAACGATTATGGCGAATGTAGAGTTAAAGCTGAGGGAGGGAACCCGGATCGGGATCATCGGTGGCGGACCGGCGGGGAGTTTTTTCGCCTACCTGTTGCTGTCGGCGACGGCGCAGCGCGGCCCCAAGGTGGAGATCACGATTTTTGACGGCAAGGCGTTTGAAAGCATCGGCCCACAGAGCTGCAACATGTGTGCGGGCGTCCTGACGGGCCATCTGGTCAAACGCTTGGAGGAAGAAGGTTACGATTTCCCGCCCAGCGCCATCCAGCGGCAGGTCCATGGCTATGTGATTCACTCGCGCGACAGCTATGCGCGGCTGGACCAGGCCCCCGACCAGGTGACCTACACGGTGTTCCGCGGCGTGCCCTTTTCGGAGATGGCCCACGAACGCGTTTCCTTCGATCAGTTTCTGCTCGAACAGGCGGTGAAGCGGGGCGCCCGACACGTTCGCGCGAATGTCTCGCGCGTGGAACTCCCCCGCTCGCCCCATGAGCCGGTCCGACTGGCGCTGAGCGGTTCCTCCAAAGCGATTCATGAGGTGGATTTGCTGGTCGGCGCTTTCGGGGTCAACTCCCACCTGGCGCGGCAGCTGAGTTTCGGCTATGTCCCGCCGAAAATCTGGCGCGCCTTCCAGGGCGAGTTCGCCGTCTCGCCCGAAATGATCACCGAACGCTATGGCAACAAAGTGCATATCTTTCTGGGCGATTCGCGCGACATCAAGTTCCTGGCGCTGACGCCCAAGCGCGCCCACGTCACGCTGACGGCCATTGGCCCCGACGTCAAACGACCGATGGTGGAGGCGCGGCTGCGGCAGCCCGACATTGCCTACTTCCTCCCCGACTCCTGGCGCCTTTCCTGTCACTGCCATCCGGCGCTTCCCGTTTCGGCGGCGCAGAACCCTTACGCCGATCGCGTGGTCATGATTGGCGACGCGTTCATCAGCCGCTACCTGAAAAACGGCATCGAGTCGGCCTATTACACCGCACGGTTCGCCGCCGAAACCATCCTCGAGCACGGTTTCGCGGCTGAGGATTTCCGCAAGCACTATGAAAAGCGATGCTGGGCCAAATACGGATGGGACAACCGGGCGGGGAAGGTGCTCTTTGCGATCAACGATTTTCTCAGCCGCCATCCGCTGCTGGCCAATGCCCACGTGCAGGCGGCGCGGCGAGAGCAATGCCTGGTTTCGCCCGAGAAGCGCCACCATTCGGAAGTGCTGTGGGGTGTTTTCACGGGCGATCGTCCCTACACGCGAATCCTGCTGAAGTGCCTCCACCCGACCCTGCATTGGGGAATCGCGCGCGAGACGGCTCGTGAGGCGACCCAAGCCATACCGCCCTGGCGTCGCAAAGGGCCGTCCGGCGCCGGCGGCCTCCTGGCCCGCCGACAGAGAATCTACGGCCGCCTGGAGGAAGGCGAAACCGTGGCGATCGTCGGCGGAGGCCCCAGCGGCTGCGCCTGCGCGCTCAAGCTGGTGGCGGAATCACAGAAGTTGCGCCGGCCCATCCGCGTCGTGTTGTTCGAGCGAAAAGACTTGCGCCAACACTACAACCAGTGCGTCGGCGTGCTCAGCCCGCCCCTGGCGCAAATCCTCGAAACGGAGCTGGGCCTGACGCTGCCCAAGGAGCTGACCAAGCGGCGGATCAAAGGCTACTGGCTCCACGGCGACCGCAGTGCAATCTGCCTGGAAAGCCACAACAACGTGGGGGAAACGGTCGTCACGCGCCGCACCCTGTTCGACAACTTTCTGATGGAGAAGGTCCGCGAAGCGGGTGTCGAGGTGGTCGAGAGCCGGGTCAGCGGCGTCGAGTTCGTTCAGTCGGGCCCGACGGACGAAGTGCGCCTCTACACCGAAAGCGGCTACTATCACGCCAAGGTCGTGGTGGCCGCCTTCGGGCTGGACGACGGCATGTTGCGCGAGCTGGAATCCTCGACGCGCTGGATGCATCGCTACCACCGGCCGCGCCAGAGCCTGAAGACCTTTATCACCAAGATTGACTCCACGCGCGAGACCGTGGACGAGATGGTCGGCGACTATATCCACGCCTTTATTCTCTCTTCGTTTCCCGCGATCGAGTTCGCCGCCGTCACGCCCAAGGGCGATCACTTCATCGTCAACATCGCGGGCAAGCACGTGACGTCGCTGGACATGGACGCCTTCCTCAGCCACCCCGCGGTGCGATGTCTGCTGCCGCCGTTCGACCCGCAGCAAATCCCTTATCACCAGGGCGGCTTCCCGACGGCGCCTTCGCAGGCCGCTTTCGGCGATCGCTACGTCGTCGTCGGCGATGCGACGGGGTGGATGCGGCCGTTCAAGGGCAAGGGAATCAATGTGGCCATCCTCACGGGGGCACGAGCCGCCGAGTCTATTTTGCAGAACGGGATCAGCCGCGAAGCCTTCGAACAGAGATATTCTTCGTCGTGCAGCGAGCTGGTCGGGGACTATCGCTATGGCGCCGCGTTCCGGCGCCTGACGCGATGGCTCAAGCGAACCGGTCTGCTGGATTCGGTGATCGAGCAGGCGAAGGAGAACGAGGTTCTGCGCCAGGCGCTCTACGATGCGGTCAGCGGCGAGGCGACCTATCGCGAGATTCTCACGCGGTTGCTGAGCAGTGCGCCGTTGCCCCGGATGGCCGGGCGACTTCTTCGCGATCTGTTCATTCGCCGGGGCCATACCAAAGCCCCCTCGCCCTGACCGTGATCGGTCGCGCCCGCAACGCGGTCGGGCTTCCTTTTTTGTAGCCTAGCCCAACTTCCGCAATTGGACCCCTGATTTGAGTTTTTTTCGCCAGGGTGCTTTTTGCAAGTCGTTTGATTTCAGTCTCTGCCTTTTGGCGAAGCCGCGAAAAGGGCGTGTAGTGAAGACCTACCCTCTTGCGGGCGCTCCGGCGCGTGTGCGATAGACTTGGCAGACCACGCGGGAGCGGGCGATGTTTTTGCGCAAGTTTCGGCGGCGGAAGGACGGCAAGGCGCACTGGTACTGGGCGCTGGTGGAGAGCGTGCGCGTGGGCGCGAAGGTGCGCCAGAGGATCGTTGCTTACCTGGGCGACGTGGCCGACGAGGAGGCGACGGGCTGGGAGCATTTGGCCCGACGCCTCGACGGCCGCCCTTTCTACGAGCCGGATTTGTTTGAGCGTCGCGAGGTTCCCGCCAAGCCGGTGGAAGTGTTTCCGGATCGCGTGCGCGCGGAGCGGGTGAGGGATTTCGGCGATGCCTTTGTGGGGCTTGCGTTGTGGCGCTACGTGGGGCTGGACCGGTTTTTCGGCGAGCGCATGGTGCGCGGTCGCGAAGCGATCGCGTGGGCGGCGATGGTGGCCTACGCGACCGTGGCGCGGTTCTGCGAGCCCACCAGCGAGTTGGCCACAGCCGAGTCGTTCACCGACCGCTCGGCGCTGGCCGATCTTCTGGGACTCGATCCGCTGGCGATCAACGAGGATCGTCTCTACCGGACGCTCGATCAGGCGCTGAAACACAAGTCGGCTTTGGCCGCTCATCTTCGCATGACCTACGCGGACCTGTTCGGTGCCGACTACGATCTGTTGCTGTATGATCTGACCTCGACCTACTTCGAGGGCGAGGCCGCCGGCATTCCGCAGGCCCGCTACGGCTATTCGCGCGACAAGCGTTCGGACTGCAAACAGGTAGTCATCGCGCTCCTGGTCACGCGCGAAGGGCTGCCGCTGGACTTCGAAATCTTCGACGGCAACCGGCGCGATCATCAAACGCTTCAGCAAATCGTCGAGGCGGTCGAGGCGAAGTTCGGGCGCGCCGGACGGATTTGGGTCATGGATCGCGGCCTGTCCACCGAGGACAATCTCGCGTGGCTTCGCGGACGCGGCGGCTTTTACCTCGTGGGAACGCCCAAGGCCATGCTGCGCAAGTTCGAGCAGCAACTGCTGGACGCGCCGTGGAAGGAGGTTCGCGACGGACTG